>Ga0209671_1007552_pt1 | contig 11293 bp, 5 predicted proteins | sample WorMetHERISLAND2_2_FD_187401 | JGI IMG/M metagenome (GOLD analysis project Ga0209671, IMG submission 187401) | Marine gutless worms symbiont microbial communities from Max Planck institute for Marine Microbiology, Germany - Olavius geniculatus... | ecosystem: Host-associated > Annelida >...
GCACATTGACAGTTAGGCGATGTGATGGTGAGTGATATCACCTTTTTATGATTTTTGCTGTTTTCGATGTGTCACTCATTGCATGTCGCCATTAACAAGTGTATAAACTGATGTTTTGTACATTTATCACGAAACAGTGAAGACATACAAACATTAGTAACAAATATCATTGCATTTTACCAGTCACGTATCTAGAATGAAGGGGAGGGCCAGAGTCCTGAGCAGCAAGTACCCTATAACCTAAGCCTTTTTAACCAACCATACTAACAGTCGCACTTATGACACACTGTTTTGTCCACCTGTTGTCTGTCTGTTATGTACACTGTGGGCCACAAAAAACGTTGCACTTTGCTTTTGTCCATATCTTGTGCCAATTATTGACAGATTTTCACAATTCCTTTACTGGCACACTCTGCGGACAGTTTGCAATAATGTGATTATTATATATCCCACCACAACGTAAATGTGCCTCTACACTACCTTGTGAAATGTAAATAAAAACTAATGACAATAACAAACATTTAGGTATATAAAAAAACACTTCAGATCAACATTGCAATGAATGATCTGTATGACTGTGTTAGATCCATATAATGTAGTGTCATACGGATCATTCTCCGCTATGTTGATTTGAAGTGGTTTTTTTTCAATTTTACCAAAATGTTTGTTATTGTTATACATTCATATTTCATTATATTTTACAAGGTAGTGTAGAGACACAGTTATGGTGTGGTGAAAAATCATGGTTCCTATGGTCAGGGAAAGTCTGGAAATTTTACATTCCAAAGTAAGGGAAAACTTAGAGGGTCAGGGAAAGTCAGTGAATTTAAAACTACCAGGGTGCAAGTTAACGAATATCCAGAAAAAATTTTGAAGTGTTGTACGCAGATGTAAGTGCCACGTTTTTATTGGCCCACCCTCTATGTATTTGGTTAAACAGTACTAGTTACCATAGAAACTGAAGAAGCAATAGGATTGCCCAACCACTACCCTGCAGTTCCAATTCACAGCTACAACTGCCTCGTCAAATGGGGGACTGTACTGTCTGCACCCCCAAATACTTGCATTGCAAAGTGCAGCCAGACCATGTCTGTTAGTGGCATGGTTACTATTGACATCCTACCAAAACCGACACTCTAAGGACATCTGTTCTGCCAAAATAGAGGTCCTCACGCCCTCCCCTCCCACAAAAAATGTATGGCACATTACAGCCAAAGTATAGTGCAGTGGTTACTATTAACAGGCTACAGACATTCACAAATGCCCTATCTAATGCCTCTATTCTCAACCCTCTCCTTCCCCACCAAACAGGGGTTTTACAGTTGCTGACTCTCTTACTAACATCTCTTATCCAAAAATAGCCCTCCCCAAAAATGCATGATGCCAGGCAGTATGGTCAGCTAACCTAGTGACAGCTGGGCTTCTTGTGGATACTGAAATTTTGATGCATCAGAAAGCAACATCGTGCAATTTTCAGCACAGTTTAGAAACTCCAAAGTTAAAAATATTAACAGCTTTTCTGAAAATGCAATTTTTTACAGCTACACATTAGTGAGTGAGTGAGTAGGGTTTATCGTCCCACCCGACACAGTATAGGTCATCTCGGGGATGGCCTTTCCAGGTGGAATGCTACAGCTACACATTAATTGCAGTTAATAAGACAGTGCAGAATACTTTACCCGGTAGTTAACATTTATAGTTGCAACATAGTATAGTCATTCACAGGACTTTTGTCAAGTACATTTCCCTCTGGTCATAGCTAGGCTCCAAAGGATTTCGTTTTTGACAAAAAAACTGACGAAATGACGAAAACTGGTGGTCATGACGAAAATACTGATTTTTGACGAAACCTACTAAATTTGCAGATTTTGACAGGCATTTTTAGTGGTAAAGTGCTTTAGAGTTTACCTGTCATAAGAAGCGATCAATTTTGGGTGGCGAAAAAAATGGCAAAATTCTGGATTTGTGCCAAAAAATTTCATGAAGTTTTCACTTTTTGACAAAGGAAAAGAAAAGTGAAAGTCAAAAGCCTCAAACTGTTTTGACAAGACTTCATAGAATGAGTTAATAGCAGTTACAGCTGTACATTGCTGAAAGGGCCTCATTTGCGAATGATGAAAAACTGGCAAAATTCGAGTTTTTTGGCAAAATTTTTGACGAAATTTGCACTTTTTGACAAACGAAAAATGACATTTTTTGTGGCAAAATCCTTTGGAGCCTAGTCATAGCTAGTTTCATCTTACATTTAGCTGATTACTGGTACAGCGATACTGGATTGAAAAGTTGTCATATTAGAACGAGGAAAAGTAAACAAAGATTGTAGAAGCAAGACCATAAACAAGATGAGTCATAAAAAAGAACACGCAACTTTTTCAGCAGCTATCAATTTAAATCCCAAGCTTAATCACAATGAATGCTTTATCAAATGCCATCTGCAATACAATATTCTACTAAGTGTACAACATTTCTGAAGTATAATGCACTATACTTTAGAACATACATCACAAAAGTAGTTGAGAGATCCATCTTTGTTAGGTAACCTCTAACACAACCGAGTACACTTGATATCATCAGATTTCTGAATCGTAGCACTATCACTATGCGAATGGCAAAAACTGAACTAAAACAAGTGGCATGTTACACAGAAGAAAGCATTGAGCACCGGTCATTTTCAATCCACTCTCCATATACAATTAGTCACAATGAACGCCAACATTCAAACAATATATACACACTTATTACACACACAAACATTTAATGCCCAGGAGATGCAGCATATCAACGTCATCACCAATACACTTTAGTACAGTTACCCTCTCAATGAAGGCTGTGCTGTGTAGTGCATCAAATGTTCAACCCATAATAATTCTACGAATTATACAAAAAAGTAAATAAGCTACTAAATTTCTATCATAATAACTGCAAGAAATATCGAATGGCATCGAACAGCAAATGCAGTGAGTGACAGTGATTATCTTAGCACACTGCAAATGCATCACTAGAATATCTTGCGTGAAACTGAAAGTAGTTATTGCCTGCCTGCCTTCAGACAGTAACAATTTACATGATACTGCATTTAAATTTAAGATGAGGTGTCTTCTTAAGTGCCAAGTGTAGCAGTGTGCCAATGAAACAATTTTCAAAACTGGTCAACCTCTGCATGATGAATGACTCTGGGAGAAAAGTTGTACATCCCATTTTACAGGCATTCACCTGCATTGGTATTGATATAATCATATAATCTTTGATGAAGATGAGAAAAACGGTGGCTAATGGACACACAGCAAATTCTATACATTGGGAATGATGGAGCAGTGTTTTCTCAGACTGAGTGAGTGAGTGAGTAGAGGTTTAATGTCCTACTCAACACATAATAATAGGTCATTTTGGGGATAGCCTTTTGAAGCAATGCACACAAACACAACAACGAAACACAAAATTTAACCTTTAGAGAATAACCTGATATGGAACACATAAAACACAAAAAGTATAAATCCTAAGCCTAAAACTGTAAAAACTGAGGGGATCAGTGGATGAGGAGGGGGGCGGCATTAACAGGCTGACAAGATGCCATACCTGATGCCAAATAAGCAAAGTACTAATGGCAGCAGACTCATATGATTGCCAACAATGAGATGCATTCCCCACTGAGTATGATCAGGCAAAGCATAGGATGAGATTTTGTGGCAAAAGTTACATGCATTACTTAGGCTGTACTATAAACCTGGCAAAATGTAATGTCAATGGACACACCAGCCTTAAAGAAACAGCTATGTGGGCACGGTACACGGGCATAGACAGTTCAACAGAAAAGATTGACAATCTGACCTACGACAATGTTGGCACATCACAACTTATCATATAGTGGAAAATGCAGACTGAGTTTAGATGTTCAAACCCAAATAAAGAATTTAAAAGTCTGCAACTGAAATTACAGCAAAGTACTACTCTACAGCATGTAAACTGATAAATATATCTGTCGCAGCTCAGCAAGACACAGCAGCAGAGCATCAAAATGTAACAATACATGTGGCATAAAACTGTATTTTATAACATGAAAAAATTCTACTTCATAATCCATCAAAATCTGTTTGGTGGCTAGAGGCAGGTCAGGCAAAACTTTGAATCCCCATTGCAAAATATTGCCAACATTGATGTCATCATTTGGGAATAATACTACTCACAAGAAAAAATGAAAGTAACCACAGTGAACGGAAAATGATATCTATCGCAGGCAGGTACAAATTAAAACACACACACACAGTTTTTTAAATGTTAGTAACACAAGTCTCTCAAAAAGCACACCATGAAAGCATGCACAATAAATGTTACTTAGTTAGCGATCATATTTTCACCAAATTTACACAACTGTGATAAACAACACATTAGTAGACCAAACAGCTGTCAACAGCAAACATGACCACAGCAAAGGCAGATAAATCTGTGCCAGTGAAACTTACAGCTCCAATCTACAACTCAGTAAATCTGATAATACTACACCAACTACCAGTACTTAACTACCTATAGCTAGCAGTGTTCCAAATGTTCAGATCTGGACTGAATCGGAAAACTTTGGATCCAGCCGAATCCAGATATAATACATGCTCACTATGCTTTTCTACGTCCCTACTTTATTGGTCACACCCACCAGCTCAGTGTACTCAAAGAGACTGTTTCAGGGTATGGAAGTATCTTTGCAAATCTCACCAGATCCGAGCTAGATCTACACAAAGTTGAAAACCACTGGATACACAGCCGAATCCTGGGTTCGTGCAACCATATTTTTGCTCATGTTTAACTAGCTCAGTTACTCCACGATAAGCTGGTCCACAAAATTACAGCACAACTTTTACAGGCTACAGCCCATATGATCCTGTCAGCATGCAAACAACATTCAAGCACCAAAAATACCACAAAAACTGAGTCAGAAAGAAAACACGAACAGACACTGGAAACCAGCTAGATAACGAATAAATGTGAATTGCTGGAACAAGTTGACAACATTTTAACTGATCAATTACAACGACATAATAACAAAGACAAAATTTAAACAAAAATCAAGTAAGTACAGCTTTAAAACTATTACGATCTTGAATAACAGATGCATCAGAATAAACACAGTGTGCAATACACATGTAATTCAAAGAGATATCGGAACCTTATGAAATAAATAAATGTACGAAACGTACAGTTTATTTACAATGCATGATACACCACAGACAAACTGCTCACGCAATGTTATCTTGATACGGATATTGACAGTAGACTCTGGTAATGCAACCAGTAACAGCAGGACGGATCACAAGACCAAATGTCGTGCACTAAACAGAACAATATAAGAATGACAAAACTATAACAACTATGCTGCTAACCATTACTGAGATATGCACAATTTCTGTCAAATAAAAAAGCATCTACTGCATATTAGTGAATCCAACCAATCTACAAATCATAACATTTCCGCCACCAAAATTAGCAATTATTCCAAGTAACAACATCACTACTTTGTAATCAGTATTGGTTCTCTTTAAGCCAGCCTTTAACACTGACAGGCAGAGGGAGGTTCTGAATGTGGTCGACGCGGGTGTGTTGCCGAATCACAAAGCGGCACAAATACTGCAAAGTGCGAACCTGCGCAAACCTTGACACCGGCCGAGTTAACTTCACTGGATATGAGTGCGAGCCAATGCCGCTGGTGCCACGCGAGTAGCAGTATATACCTGACTGAGACTCAGCCACGCACTGCTCAATTAGTTCCGCCATTGACCTATAGCTGTCAGACTGAGGCTGAGCATAGAAGCTGAATTCACCATTGCAGTATTCAACTCGTGTGTGCAGAGTTCGGCCAGACGATCGGAAGCTCAGGCTAAACAGATATCTGTCGTCGGTGCTGTCTCGGACCAGAAATGCACCCTCTGGTTGTCCAGCCAGTTTTTCCTCAGCTTCTTCACGTGACACTGGACCCCAGTACCAACCGTACTTTGACAGACGAAGCAACTCATTGGCAAGGGTCCACTTTGCTGGGTGGCGGTCATCGGGTGCATCTAGCCCACTGTCACTGTTTGACAACGGAGACAATGGCAGCCGAGATGTGCCTTCAGCAGCAATCAGATCACTCTTCATGCATGACTCCACAGTCACGATATTCGACAGCTGTGACAAGACGAGCCCACCATGTACTGTATGTGGCTTAGCTTGTGAGCAACGTATATCGGTAGGTGAATCTGACTTTGAAATACTCCTATCAACAGAACCAGAGATCAGCAATTCATCACTATGATTAATCACGACATTTGTAGATGTTGCCTGTTCATTCCTCCCACTTTCAGCAACTCCTGATGCACCTTTCTCTGCCTGTGGCAATACTGTGTTGGTGGCGTTACAACTGCACTGGTCCGCACAGTTAGCTCGACTACAGCGCTCTTTTACGATGTCACCATCCAATCCAGAGACATAATGCGTTAAACTGCAGCAGTGCTGAACAGATTCAGGCCCACAATGGCCAGATGGAGAGGTACATTCGGCAAGGCCCTGAAGCGACCGAGACTTGGACGCAGACGGTTTCAGTTTGTCTCTGATTACGTGCAGAACGGACAACGGTTTCGTGCGTCTCGTTTTGTTTTGCGCTTCGCCACACTGCGTCAAGTATGTCGACGGCTGAGGCTGGACGTCGGGGATGCAATATTCGTCTGAAGTGTGCACTGGTGCGCCGTCTGAACCCGTTTTAGCACCCATAGACCAGACGTCCTCGCCACTTCGACCACCCACACAACCGTTTGAACTACACACAGCTTCATCACATTTCGAACTTGTCTTCCGGCGGCTAAATCTCAGCATAACTGACATGAAAAAGATATGCTACGATAATCTGTATTTTATGAATAAGAACGTCAATAGCACAATAATGTCACAAATTCACAATCTCAGGAAACAGGAAATAAACACACTAATACCGATGACGTCATAACTATGGATGTTGGATGTTGGTGCTGCGCTCGCAGAAAAAAATATTTGAGTGATACGAATCCGATACAATATGATACAACTTTATACGTAATTATGATAATGCATATAATGTACTCTAAGAATGACAAAATTAAACTGACGTAATCACGTAAGCAAAAAAATAAAAGATATAGAGTAAACTCTCTTGAATATCAAACATCAGTCTCCATATAATGCAGCTTTATTCCAAAATGGGAGATTGGAATTGACGTCAAAGCAAAATATTTAAATATTATCTAAAAGCAAATTAACATAGACTTACTGACATTCGACATTTCGCAGTATATTTTAAAAAAAAATTTGAGTTCGGCAGGGCTGGCGATCAGTGACACTGGTATCAAATACCATATCGATTGCCAACAAAGGTAACTCTATAAAAAATCTGTTACGCAGTATATTATTATTTTTGTGTATTGTGCACAACCACAAAACAATAACACCCCGCACACTGCGTAAATCGCGCAGTAGTATCAGTAGACGGAACACGGCGTACGTTCATTTTACTTACTTACTTACTTATTTATTCAGATAGCGTCATGGTGATTTGCTTCCTATGTGCTTTTGTTTTGTCGGCGGTGTTTTTACGTTTGTGTTTTGGCTGTAATCTCTATATACTAGCAATTTATGTTTCTGCACTGAATCCGCTATTGCTGTGAACAATATTTCGTGATGGATTTGGATCTCTTCGCTTGCGATGAAACTGGTATGCGATGTATTTTTGTTGAAAATTTTCCGTTACCTCGTGCCGCAAATGGCACATCTGCATTCTGCACATTTCCTATCTAGCCTGTATTGGAAAGGCAGCACCAGCACCGATGTTTTGTATATATTTGTGTAATTAATTTTGGGCATTTGGTTTGATATATGTGATAGAGTAGAAATTTCGACTGCTTACGTATAATATTAGTGTTTTATTACGGCAGATTTATGCGGTGCTTTGAAATATTTTTGTAGTTTTGAAGCAGTTATACTTGGAATATTGACAATGCTGTTGGACTGTTGCAGATAAAGTGCTGGAATACGAGGACCTGGTGGATGCCAAGGTAGTGAAGGTAGAGACTGGCGATGTGGCGGCAGAAGTGGCTAAGGCAGTGATGGTGGTAGCAGCAGCAGAGTCGGCAGAGGACCAGCTGGAGTCAGCAGAGGAGCAGCCGGCAGCGAAGCGTCGACGTGGCGCTCGGCAGGCTAGGAGCTACTGCTGTGACATTTGTGGCATCTCGTTCAATGCCGCTCGTGATCTGCGTGTCCACCTCAGAGGACACGATGAAAGTCTTCTACCATCGTATGAGTGCTGTGAGTGTCAGAGGTCGTTCCTGTGGCCAAGCCACCTCGAGCGCCATATGAGGACCCACACTGGAGATCGGCCGTACACTTGTTACGCATGCGACCGCCAGTTTGCCCAGGTCAGAAGACTGACTGCACAGTTTTAATTGTGGTGGATAATGTAATTTAAATGGCTTTTTATTGCCGGGAGCCGGACATTTCCCCCTGGGCCTGACAACCGTTGATGTTTCCCCCCTCGGACATTTTCCCCACTCAGACATTTTCCCCTGCTTTTCAAGTGCCTAGGATGTTTCCCCCTTCTCTAGGCCAGTAACAGCATATTATCAGTGTTGGTGCCAAGCCTGAGCAGAAATTTCTTGCAACACCAAAAGCAACTTTGCCTTTGAAGTCTCGTCGCCGTTGAGTATTTTTCAAACACTCCAAGTCTTAGTAGGTGCGACAATTAACAGCAGTTGGGGATGTAGGCCTAGGCGCCCACAAGACGATTAAACTCGACTTGATACAGACTGAACCAGGAGAGTAGAAGTAGTAAACGCACATATTTTTTTACATCCGCTACGTGAAAAGTTCAATAAAATAAAATTCAATAGATTGTAGACCCTCTTCTTGCTGTGGCAAACACAGTGCTTTGAGTGGCACTTTGACATCGCCATCCGCAGCTGTTTTTTCAGAAGTTAATTGAGACTTGCACTTTGTTTCACATGTTATTTAGGCCTATTAATGATAACACAAGAGTATTTGATGTTTGCTGCATTCTTTCACCATGCTGACACTGAAAATTATGCCATTATCTAGCGCTTGATCAATTCTCATGTAACAGTATAGGGAGAGGGAAACGTCTTGGTATTGCAAAAACCGGGAGGGGGAAACATCTGGGGTGCCACCGACCTGGGGGGAAATGTTCGGGGGAACATGTTCAGGGGGAAATGTCCTACACCCTTATTGCCAAAGCAGATAGTGCTGTTACAGCCCAGGCTGGCTACACAATGATGATGATGATGATGATGATGATGAAATAAAGCAAATGTCATTCAGCAACTGTTTTGAGCATTTAAGCATTCCTTAGCTAAGCCTTGCATTAATTCATTTTTTCAGCAGGCATTTCTTAAAACACTTTATGTTATTATTATCATGAAATTATGATCCATGTGTCTGCAGATGGTGATGTTTTATGTGTTAAGTGTGAATTTGTGGTTGGTCATACTGTCTCATACTGGTACCAGTTTGTCTGCTGCTTGAAATAGCAGAAAAGTTTTATTGCTAATTTTACAGAGAATGCTGTCAGTGCAACTGTGAATGAATTATAAACATCCATCGATATTTGGCAAATATATGGGCAAGGAACTGGTGTGTTGTCTTTTGTAGTTGTTGTTGTGGCAATGGTTGTGGTTGCAGCTATAGCAGTTATCAGTGCAGCAGCTGTTGTTGCAACAGTTGCGGCAATTGTCACAGTAGAGTGGTTGTTCCAGCAGTTGTTGCAATTGTTGTGCGCAGGTCGGCAATCTGAACCTTCATGTTCGTACTCACACGGGTGAACGTCCTTACACTTGTGATGCGTGTGGCAAGCGTTTCTCCCGCATTGATAACCTCAACACTCACCAGCGAATTCATACCAACGAGCGCCCGTACCCTTGCAGCCTGTGTCCCAAGTCGTTCCTGCTGCCATCGCAGCATGCGGCCCACATGCGCCACCACGCTGGGGAGAAGCCGTTCAAGTGTGAGGACTGCGGCCGCCAGTTCTCGCAGGCGCAGGGACTGCAGAAGCACGAATACGTTCACCTCGAGGCTCGGCCCTACATATGCTACGAGTGCAGCCTGCGATTTGCCGCTCCTGACGAGCTGCTGCTGCATTTTGCTCTGAGTCATGCCGGCATCAAGACCTACTCATGCATTATCTGCGACAAATCCTTCAACTACTGGCGCGCCGCTCGCATGCACGTTTGGAATCATCGCGACCTGGTGATGTGAAGTCTACACTGCTTCAGGACACTTGAGCGTCAAGGCTGACATCACACCAAACTTCATAGATATACTAAATGTTGGGGAACATTTTTTTAACATGTCCTTGTGAAAAGATGTTTTAGAAGCATTTGTAAACATTTAATAAAAAGCATAACTGACTTTCTTAACTTGACCTGTTGTCTAAATTCAATGTTTCGAACTTTCGAAGGCACAACTTTTTCATGCTCATTATATTTTTTGTCATCACGCATTCATTGGTGGTGTGGCGGTAACACGTTTTATCAAATCAACGAAGTTACTGTACAGCGGGCCCGGTTAGTACTTGGATGGGTGACTGTCTACGGGCAGGTAAACCATCTCGGTACGAAGCCAGCCGGCTAGGTCGACTCAGCCTTCTACCCTCTGACGTCTCCATGGGATGGTAAAACGAGTATCAGCTGTCAAGCTAAGTAATAATAAATGGCGACAGTGAATGTACAGGGTGCGGCAAAAAAAGTGGACCCCTAAATTTTTTCGCTGTTTTCTCAGCAACCGTTTGGGATTTTAATACGAAATTTTACAGCTTTGTTTACTGTAACCTTCTACATCTAACAGCCAAGTAAAATGTGATTCTGTTGAAAAACGACGAAGTTATAGATTTTTTAACATGACCGCCTACCGATTTTTTAGCATTTAAAAATGATCATGCTAAAAATGCTATTTAATTTTCAAAAAACTGGTTACACGTTACTGCTGATGACGTCACAGTGACGTTTTGATAAACAGCAATTTGTATTGTTTATAAATTATCACTAAACTATCGTTCCTTTAAAGCAATTGCCGTCTGCGTACCGGATTCATCTTCCAGCAGGACGGCGCGTCGGACTCGTCAGCACACACAGCGCACAACGCCGCACAATGCACAAAACTGGTTGCAGGCCAGCTGTCCAGATATCATCACAAAAGACCAAATTCGTCGAATATAAACCCAATGGACTATCACGTATGGGGTGCAATGTTGGAGGCTTACTGCAAGCTTAAAACAAAGCTGAAAACAAGCGCC
>Ga0209671_1007554_pt1 | contig 11292 bp, 7 predicted proteins | sample WorMetHERISLAND2_2_FD_187401 | JGI IMG/M metagenome (GOLD analysis project Ga0209671, IMG submission 187401) | Marine gutless worms symbiont microbial communities from Max Planck institute for Marine Microbiology, Germany - Olavius geniculatus... | ecosystem: Host-associated > Annelida >...
CAGTATCTCTCATTTCATTTTTCTTTTAAACATTTCAGTTCTTTTTAGTTTATGTGCTAGATTAAACTGACAGTGTGTTTGTCAGTTTTTGAGTGCAAATTTTCCATTGTATTGTATTGTATTGTAGTCTGGGCTCTGCTTTGAGAGCTTAAATACAGTGTTCCCCAGACTTCTAGATTTTGGGGAAAGGGATGAAAAGGGGGGAAAGGTGAGACAAAGAAGGAAAAAGAGAAAATTAAAAAGAGGAGTGAAGGAGGGTAATAGAAGGAAAAATTGATGATAGATCTCACTCATTTTGGTTTCTGGACCTTGGTGGCTGTGGGCTTGTTTTAAAGGTCGATGGTCTTCCGGCACTCGTGCTACATTTGTCAAGCGAATTGTGTGAACTCTCGCTGTGGCAGTGTATGATGAGTTGATGACAGCACAATAAACACCGTTGTTCACTATTACTATTACGTTCGAATGCTATTCATCAGGTGATTACTCTGCACTGTTGGTGCTATATATGGCTGGTATATGTTGAAGGGGGTCGTGGTCGGTGTATTTGTATGAATGACGAATGGTTCACACCGAGTGAGTTTGAAGCGGTGTCGGGTCGGTCTAGCAGCAAGGACTGGAAGCGAAGTATTCATTACGCCGGCCGGACGCTGCAGTGCCTCATTGAAGATGGTATACTGGAACCTCATGCCACATCATGCACATGCTCTGCTTGCTGCAATGATGAGTCTGTGGTATGTATAGACTGAATACATACATTTTGCAGATAATTCGGCTTCATTTTAGGCCAGTGTACAACAGTACAATTGAAAATGTGATTAGTATATAGTGATGTACAGCTCAAGATGACTGTATACAAGATAGTCAAACATTTGATTCAACAGTCAACAGTGCTGAATATTGATGCACCCGCAGATTCACGACAAATGGTAAAATTCTTGGCAAGCCCAAAGATTCACGGTTTCCATAAACTGGTGATTTGGGTACACATCGGTGGTTAACTGCATTTAATGTTGTGAAATAACAGACAGGACCGGTGCGTTTTTTTGTGCCGTACAAACGAAGGAAACGGGACAGTGCAGTGGATGATCAGCTGTACAAAAAATTGTCGCAGTCAAAGTCTGCAACGCTGCCATCAACCGATGCCAAAACTGAAGATGCTACCGGTTAGCATGGTCTTGTTGTTGTCGTCATTTTTGTCGTTGTCAGCATTAATATTATTAGTTGGCATCACTACAGTGTGGCTTGATGGTGTCGGACTAGTGATCGTGAGGTTGTTGGTTCAACTCCTGGCTGGAGCGCTGCCAAGTTGTTCACATGCAGTGTGCTTCTGTTCACCAAGCAGTATAATTTGGAATGTCAACTCTCGTACGGTGGTGACACTCTGTGGCTGGGAAGGTAACCATAGGTCTGGCGTCGCACTGGCTATGTGTCACGGACTCAGTGGTCTATCCACCTACGGACTCAATGGCCATAGAAAGGGTGTGAGCACTCTGCCCATGCCTCTTGTGGGGTATGGGGTATACCTGTCACTGCAGCTGCAAGTGTTTTCACCTATTGTGACACGTTTCTTCATTGGTGGTCCGTCTGTTGTCCCTCTTTGTCAGAGAGACGAATAATGTCAAATTAAAGCAGAAGTAAATTAAAGCTCTAAATTTTAGTTGTTGAAGTTATGTGCATATTTGAACAGTGCACTAATTGTGATTGTTCTGATGTGCAGCAGTGTTAGTGTCATTCGCTAATGGCTTGGCGCAGCCTTTGCGGGTTGCCGAAGTAACAGAAACTGCAAACAGAAACGTCATTCAGGTCGTTACAGAAGGACTGGTGGGATCAGTTTCACTGGCAGGTCAGTGAAAAATAGACTTCTAAATTTGTTGTCGTTGTTGTTGTTAACTTGTTCGGCAGCAGGTAGCTCGGTGGCTGAATAGTTGGGACGTTGGATTCCTGACTGAAAGGTCGCTAGTTTGACTCCTGGCCAGTCTGCTACAAAGTAGCAACTCTGGGCGTGTTGTTCGCATTTACATGCCATGCCTGTGTAGGTGCACGTGAAGGCCCTGAATTACTGCGCAAAATCTTATCACAACTAAATAAAAATTACAGTCATAGGAGGGTGTATAAACAGACAGACTGATAGACATACAGATGCGACTGATTTTGTAATCTGTTGCGTGCTGTGCTTTGGCAGTGGGACAGATAACAATACTATCAGTGAAGGTGTTCATACTGGAATGGTCTGTGTGGAATGGATGTGTTATTGGTAGCATTCATAGTATAGTATTAGTACACAGTGACTAAGGCCTAGCCTCATTCAGGATTACATGGTGTAACATGATCTACATAATTGTCTATAAAATTGTGTGGCAGTTTTTCAATTTTATCTTATCTTGTATTTCTGGACATTTTCTTGATGCTTAATGCAGTTTGCAGTTTTGAAAGGCAAATAATAGTGATTGTTGATGATACTGACTGTGTTGGCTAAACTGCCACGATAATATATGCTTTGCAATGTGCTTATATCTGGCCATTGATATTTCACTTTAGACATGTACACTGTGTCTCAAAAAAACACCCCTGACATTTTCGATTGTAACTTGAAGAAAAATTATCCGATTCTAAATTTTTTGGTGTGAATATTCCTGACACAACTTGCCATCAAATGAACATTCAGTTTCACACCTTACCCAATGTCTGTTTCTGCACTACCTAGGGACAGCAGACCAAGCGAAATATGCATTAAAATATACAAAAAATGTGAAAAAAAACATCCGCAATATTATCGATGGTAGCTTGAAAAAATATTCACAAATTTTAATAATTTTTGGCACAAATATTTATGACACATCTGACAATGAAACAATTGTTTAAGTTCCCACCTTATCCACTGTCTGTTTCTGCGCTACCTGCGGAAATCTGACCAAGCAAAATACGCGTTGAAATGAATGAAAAATGCTGATAAATTCTGTCTATCCACATCTGTGGCCCACAACAGCCAGTCGATTAGAAGGTTTGACCATCATAAAGCAGTGTGTCTACCAGATGGCGTTCAGGAATGAATTCAAGAAGCGACTAGAGAAGTCTGGATTAGCCTGGAGCAGAACATCATCGACAGTGCTATCAATGCATGTAGAAATCATCTCCTTGCCTGCGTTTGCACAATGTGCCAACATTTCAAGCAATTTTACTGCAGACAGTTGAAAAAGGAAACATTTAGATGAAATGAGAGCCAATGTGTCAAAAATGTGAACAAAATGAGTTTTTGTGCGTTATTTAGATTATGTAATTATTTTGTTGGTTCTTCATTTTCCAGGTAGTGCAGAAACAGATGTTGGGTGAGGTGGGAAACTAAACTGTTATTTGATGGCTAGTTGTCTCAGGAATATTTGTACCGAAAATTATTAAAATCTGTCAATTCTTGTTCAATTTACAGTCAAAAATGTTCTGATTTTTTTTGAGACACAGTATATAGTGCAGGGTTCCCACACATCCTTGAAACTTGCTGAAGGTTGATGTGAATATTTCCCAGGGCTGGAATAACTGTTGTGCCAATTTTTAGTGCAAAAGGGCAGGGTTATGGTTACTATTGTGCAACCCTGTGTAGCTGACCACACAGAAGTTAGAACATTTAGAGCTTAGACAACATTTTTCTAATTTTATTTATGTAATTAAATGTCTTATATTTAGTGTCGTCTATACACTGTGTTCAGAAAAAAACACATTCTTACGTTTTCTTTTATATGTCTGTGAAAAATGTTTAGATCGCTGCAAAATTTTCAGGGAACGTTCAGGAGGAAACTAGTATTCCATCAGTATAAAAGTTAAGTATTCTTTGCTACCAGTAACGTCATGCTGACATCATGTTTTTGTGTTTGTAGATTATGGGTTTTACCACTGAAGGGAGACATTTGATGAAATGTTAAAACACATAAATTGATCAGTATGATGACTGAACCCAAAAATATGCTAATCCGTCATGCAGTTTTCCATTGTGAACTCTTCATGGTTTATCCTTATGGCCGAGTGTGAATCTTCAACTTTGTTGATGTTGGCTGCACTGCATCACTGCGTGGATGACTACTTGCCCGCTATCAGTCGAATGGCTTGATACTGCCGGACATGTCAATTTCTTTATTTAAAAGTTTCATTTTATCAATATTCAATTCTCCATCCATTGTCCAGAAACATCTTGCACAAACTTGCGGCTCCATAACTCTTGCTGACTCACAAACATTTATCAATGTCTGTCTTCAAAGGTAAAATCCATAATTTAGAAACACGAAAATATGATGTCAGGATGACGTCATCGAAAGCAAAGAATATCTAACTTTTACACTGATGGAATACTAGTTCCTTCCTGAACATTCCCTGAAAATTTTGTGGAGATCTAAACATTTTCCACAAAGATATAAAAGAAAACGTAAGGGTGTGTTTTTTTCTGAATACAGTGTAGAAGGCATGTGTTTGATTTCAGATCAGTTGCTGTTAACCACTAATCCATCATCTACATCTAAACCTGCTGTCAATTCCATCGAAATTAACAAACAGAAATTATGGGATCAACTTGATGAGGTTTATTTGTGCACTTGATTTGTAATCTGATTGATTAATTCTAAATATTTATTAAAATTTATTCTGTTTTGTAACTGATTTTGAATGTTAAATGCTGATTAGTTGATTGTTAATTTCGGTTAAAACTAGACCTAGTTAATGTGCAAGAAAAATGCATGTTTTTTGTCAACTTTACAAGTATAGTTTGTATGTTATTCAGCTAACACTAACAGCTGTCACAAATGAACTGAGACAATAGGTCCATATTATTATTAGTTTGTTTTGTTCGGTCACATTCTCCAGAAAAAGTGATTAAATTGCTTATGACATGCTTGTAATGTCATCTGCTTTATAATGATTTTTGGTGACATGGCTTCAATTGAAAATTTAACGATTAAATTTTTCATGCTTAAAATTCTGTAATCATCAGTTGCATTGTTGATTATTAATTTCTGTAGCTTTAAATTTTTCAGTGTGTTGAGAACAAATGTGTATTTATGCATGTGTCGGATAGTATGTCGTCTAATGGCGCAAGTGCAGCAATTGAAGCTACTTGTTGAACAAGAGCATACTGCATTCCTGCTGGCATGCTTAAGATTGCATCTTGAACTGTTTGTTAAGAGTGGGCAAACATTGACCACATGAGCTCATCATCGGGTGTATGTGTGTCCTGTACATGTGTCAGATGGCGAGTAATCTAATGGCGCAGGTGCAGCAGTTGAAGCTGCTCATTGAACAAGCTCGCCAACAGTCGGACACTAGCCACGACTCAGTCATTGAGATGGTTCGCGCTCAGTTTGAAAAGGAGAAGAACGAGGTCTGTTTGTTTGTGCCTGTTATTTGTTCCGGTTGGATGGGTGATAACATTGTTATTCATATTTCATGGATGTGGTCTTGAAGCCACAAATTTGGTGATGAGATTTAAACCTATGTTCTTGGTCTTTAAGTCTTCCGTCTTGAACTTGGTTTTGATTTCATGCTTTTCATCTTGCCTTTAAGTTCTATCATTACAAGTTAATTTGCATAACGGTGACGCGTGCTGGTTAAACAGCTAAAGGGTGCAGTCATTTTTTGTGCATATATCACTGCTGGCTGCATATCAATTTACAGAGGATGTAGTTTAGGTTCTGTATCGTCAGTCTTTGTCTTGATCTGGTCTTGTGTCTTTGTCTCTGTGGACTTAATCATTGGGTTTTGGTATTGTTTGCATCACTGTTTGATTTAGCAGCACAGATGCTGATGGCACATTTTATGGCGATCAGCTTGCTTTCCGATCAGTTTCGGGACTTGATCTGAGGTCATCTTAATGACTATTTTTCAGTCGCCAATCAGTGGCCATCTGGCGCTCATGCTACGTTCATGATGAAATGATCTCTGCAGTAGCAGTGCCATGGTGACAGCTTCATAAATATTGTCATTTGCTATTCCTGTTTCTATCACTGTTAGTGGTACTGGTTCTGGTGACATGCAGGCGGTGAATGCCGTTCGTATCGAGTCACAGATGCAGTTGGCGCGGACGATCGTCGAGGAGAGACAGTTGAAAGAGATCACGATGCAGCAGGCACTGGCGCAGGCTCGTGCCGAGCTGCAAGAGAAGTTTGTCGGCTCAGTGATCGTCAATGACAAGAATGCGTACTCGGTCTGGTCCGCCGTGCCGGGGAACGTTGGCTCTGACCACCCGGCAGCAGTGAATGTCATTGATGAGATGATTGATGACCACCGCACTGCAGCAGAACTTGAACATGATGCTGACTCGTCGGTCAACAAGTGATGTCAGCAGTGTCGACTAAAAGCAGTATGGAGGCAGAAAGACATTTTTTTCCAGACACAGAATATTTTGGTCAGAGAAGGTTGTAGACGATCAAAATTTCTGTTTTTCTCCAAAGTGGGAGATTTTCAGCCCCAAATTTTGTATTTTTGGAAAGAAAATTTTCAGACGCAAAAATTTTTCAGACAGCCTTGAATTCGGGGAAGAGCAATTGCCCCCTTATTTCGCCTCCCGGTCAGGTCACCGCTGTGAGTGATATCATTGTACTCTGCCTTTCTGACAGGCGCAGCTTAAACAGTGAGTTGTCACTTCATTAGATGCACTGCATTTCAGCAGCCCCATTTTCTGGCGGCATACAACTGTTTCTGCTGAATCTGTTTCGTATTATTGTTACTTATTTGCATTTGTGTTTCACAAGGTATTGTAGTGATGCAGGTAAGGTGTGGTGGGATATAATAATCGCATTATTGCTAATTTTCCGCAGAGTTTGCTGGTGAAAGAACTTCTACAATTGTTTAATATTTGGTGAACATATGCACAAACGTTTGGTATAGCACGTTTTTATGGTTCACAGTGTGTTTCAGCTAAGGTCAGCTTGGATTTCGTGTCGTCTATTTTTAGCCAGAAGTAATGACACATACTGGCAGCAACTTTGCAGGTGCAGAAAGGTTATGGACTAAAGTTGTAGGCTTACTTTTTTGGCCCACCATGTATATGCAGTGACATTTATCTGGATCGCTAATAGACGTCATGTCCGTAGTCACCTTGACAGTGTGTAGATATAAATTTTAATAAAGACTGTTTCTTGGTGAATGGTGAATGATCACGGGGCTGACTAGGGCTTCCACTCCAAAGCTTTTAGTTAGTCTTTGCAGTGACTAATTGCATTAATTTTTTTCAGTTGACTATATTGGAATATAATTATTATGTCCATTAAAGACGAATATTATGTAAATACTGACATATTTGTGTCCATTTGTCTGGTTGTTTCTTTTTTTCTTTTTTTATTTTTGGAAAGTACGGTGAATAAGTATTAAAAAGGAGGCAAATCTGCTGCTTTCATTGAACGTACAAAAGCTAAAAGTGTTTTAGCTACAGGGGGCTTTGCCCCCTTGACCTGGGGCTCTGACAGTGGACCCCGCTACATTTTTGTTGATGCAGCAAATGAATAAGGTCCACATATGGCCCACTGTCCACACACAAAAAAAATTATTGCCCCCTGTGCCCTGGCCCTGGCCTTTGTCCTGGGTTGTCAGATTCCTAGCACCACCCATGCTCCACTCGCATTTCCCCTTCTGTTTTCTATTCTCCTGCCCCCTCCCTTTTTTCCCTTTTTGCCCTGTTTCTCTTTTCTTCCCCTTAGAAGTTGGATCCCTATATTTCCGCTAGAGTGTTTATTGGAGTGCTGCAAGCTCTCCCAGTGGAGTCTGGTGCATATAGCCTTAAAATATGAGACGGTGGCAACAGTTTTAATTCTTTTATGGTGTACCTAATATCTATTTTTTAAGAAAAGAAATTGTGCTCAGCCATTTTCGAGTCCTTCCCCCTTTTGTCTCCTTTGTCTAAACCAATGCTCGGCGGTGCTTGAGACTGTGCGGCGTCTCGTTTTTGGCGCCTAGTGCCTGCCGCCATCTATAATGTCTGGGGTGAAGGAGAAGAAATTTGTTCGACTCCCAAATTTTGTATTTTTGGACGTCAGTTTTCCGACAGCCAAAAATTTAAGCCCTGCCCCTACTGAAGCCAGGAACAATCAAGCCACGGGACGAAGGGGGGCTCAGTGGCGTAGCCAGGGGGCAGGCCTCGCAATCGCTAGACAAGACATAAGCATTCGTTTATACTGCACTAAATGTGCCACTTTGGTCACAGTTCTCAGGAGAATAATTAACAAGTCTCGGCCTCCGCCCCTAAGCTAGGAGCCATGCAGACCCCGGATGGTAGGGGTTAGGATATAGCGCCCCGACGCATCACCGGGCACCCAGTCCCGAGAAACCGAGGACCAAGATGAAACACGTGAGACGAGCAGACGGGAGGAGCCGGGAGGAGCCGCAGAACTTTACAATTATTATATCATTCATGTAAAGGTATAATGCATCAAATTTGATTTCGGCTCGAGGCTCCCCAGACTACGCTGAGGGAGTTAACAGTGTCCCGCATACCCTAGTTCCCACCTCCATATCTGCAGTCCTACGTACTCCTAAAGGGAGAGAGGAGAGGGAAAACGGAGAAAGGAATAGGATGGGTAAGGAGAGGAAAAGGGGAGTGAAAGATCGAGAGATGAGGCCACCCCGGCCAATTCACATTGCTGGCTATGCCACGTGGGATCTCCGCCTTCAAACCCCCGTTAGGCTCACGCTCCGCGCTCGTCGTGGTGTGCCCCCACCTTCCGAGGTCCGAGTCCGAGTGGGAGACTTGCAGAAGTTGCAGTGCACAGTTGTCACTGTGGTGCATCTGCGGCTCGCAACAAGTAACAAGAACATGTTCGGCGGCAGGCAAGTGGCGACACAGCGGGGCGGGATACCAGCGTTCTATAGAAACGGCCCAGAATTCATTGCGCACATAGTTGTCTTTAGCAACATGGCGGAGAAAATGTTGCCTAACTATGATCAAAAGCAAGACGACGGTTCCGAGAAAGTGAAGATTATATGTTTAGGGGACAGCGCAGTAGGAAAATCCAAGTAAGTCGTGGAGTTTTTAGTCTTGCTCGTCACGCTAACTGTTGCATACGATCGTTCACCGGCTAGCCTACGGTGTTAGCTGACTTCTATATAAAGTTCTAAACAACGCAAGAGCACCATAGAAATGTCACATTGCATGCACTGCAAGTTACTTATGTTCATGTGTAACATCATGCAGTAAAAACGAAGATGGCTCAGTGGAGACATAATGTGCTGCCATCCGTCTGACTATGCACTGAGCTGCTCAACCCTGTAACCCTAACTCGGACGTTTGAGTTGTTGAGCCAAAAATTGGCACACCCGTTAGGCTGCATTCACATAAACACGAGTACGAGTCCGGCACTATACGGGTTCCCGTATACGAGTTCCGGCAAACACGAGTTTGCATGTATTTCAATGGCGGCTGTTCACAAACTGACGAGTATGGGTTACCTGTAAATTTCACTCGTAAGAGTAGTTTCTGTGCAGGTCATGTTTTTATCCAAACCGTGCGAAGTAAACTACCCGTAAATAACAATAATATAATGTACAAAAGCTATGGCGCATATTTGTAAAATTGTTTATCGTTGGAGGTGCGCGGTTAGTAAAATTATTAGTGATGTGATGAAATATTGTTTTAATGGCGGAGCACTTCTTTGATTCGATTTGATTCAATATGGCCAAGATGCATACAAGTGACTCGTACAAGTGACCATGAATGTTTCACTCATACGAGTAAAGCTTCTACGAGCTGTAAACGGAAACCTGGACTTGTACTCGTACTTCTACTTGTGTCTGTGTGAACGCAGCCTTACTCTTGCCAAGGGGAATGCTTACACCGATTTTGGTTTTACGTTTTTTAGTTTTTTTAGTTATGAGCCCATATGGGACAGACAGGGGTAAAGACAGCAGATGGATGGACAGATGTAAGCCATTCTCATTGTATAGCAGATGACAGAATTTTAATAATGTAGTGGAGGGGCCAATGTAACAAATTGGGGGTCCCATAGAATTTGCATGTTAATTTTTAACCATGATCATATCTGTGTTCTTACCATTGCTAGGAAATAGAAAAATGATGTCGCCATTTTTTCTGTCAAACTAGCGTTGAAGTTGGATGGTCATCTTTGGTAAAAATCCCACATTACAATAACCTCTATCTAATGATCTGTTGATATCTTAGTCACAGTGCAATATAGCAACATGATGTCAATGGCCCGCTTATATGCGACTCCAATGGTCACGTGATGGATGACTTCACGTGACCCTAAAGGTCAAGGCCATGACCTTGAAAACTTTAAAAGGCAATATCTTGCCGTATCAATCAGACACGCGTCGACACCAAACCAGCGCTGTATACAATAATATCACTTAAATCACACTTAGCTTGCACTGTTAGCGTTTATCAATCGCACCATGAAAGTCCCTGGAGGACTTGTCGGCATTACACGGAATGCCAGTGCTCGGGAGCGATTCTTCCTGACAGCTCCGGAGCTGAGTAGGCTTGCTGAAGAAGCACATGTGATGGCTGGCTCTCTAAAAGCTCCAGAGAATAAACACCATGACCTGTCGCTGGCTGTCTGGACAAGGCAAGAAGAGAACGTTACTCGACTGAAGAATGTGCTCAGATCCTGCATGAATCCTATGACGTATGAGAGTGAACACTTGAGCAACATCATCACAAAGGTTGTGATGCCAGCCCAGATACAGGAAGATGTGTGCAGTCATGATGACATTGGACAGCAGGAGTATGCCAGATTTGTTCAGGAGCTCGTCAACACAAATGAGGTCAGTGTCTGGGCCAGAATGAAGAAAGTTCAACTAAAGATGTGGAAAAGTGCGAGGAAGTCTGTGAAACACAAACTAGATGACCAGGTTGTGGAACTCAAAAACGACAGGTCTTTGTTTGCCCGCATGTTGATTGTTGCTCGTTCACGGCCTGAAGTCAACCTGCAGGAGTGTATTGGCCAGCACGAGTTTACCTCCCTTCCACGAGCCTTGTTCACAGTAAGTGGGGAACTTCTACTGTGCACAGACAAGAGCTCGCTGATGGCTATACTTGAGGAGTTACCCAACAAGACTGGTGATGATATGCAGCCAGAGGATACCACAAATAAAGGAACTTTATTGCCACCAAAAAAGGTGGTGACTGTCATTGATGGAATGGCAGTTGTCCAGGCAATGGGTAAGTCATCATGGATCAAAACATGTGCCCAGTGGGCTGACCACTTCACAGCTATATTGGACAGCAAGTGCAGTGACTATGATGAGGTTCATCTAGTGTTTGACCGCTATGATCTCCGCACTTCACTGAAGGAGTCCACACAC
>Ga0209671_1007556_pt1 | contig 11290 bp, 8 predicted proteins | sample WorMetHERISLAND2_2_FD_187401 | JGI IMG/M metagenome (GOLD analysis project Ga0209671, IMG submission 187401) | Marine gutless worms symbiont microbial communities from Max Planck institute for Marine Microbiology, Germany - Olavius geniculatus... | ecosystem: Host-associated > Annelida >...
GATGACCAATGTCCGAAATTTTGTGATGTACTCACAAACAACTACCGTCGGCTGTTTGCTTTTGTAGTAGAGACTGGACAGACGTTTGTTTTAATTCCAAACATAAGACTTCGCGTAAACTTTGCTTCTCTCACAAACTTGCCTTGAGATGTAGCTGATAATATGGTTTTCAAAAGTTTACTTCTCGGCGATACCGGTAGAGCAATAATGTTTTAATTGCCTTAGTCATACACTGGTCTTTTTACGTAAGCAATTTTTGTGAATATTTTGCTAAAAATCGCGTCACTCTATGATGTAGGCCTACCGTTGCAAAATTATCGTGCCGTAGGCCCTAAACTTTGTGCCGTTTTTTTCTGGAACACTCTGTATGAAAAAATTTCGTTTAATTTATCAATTTGCGAAAAAGCTACGATCTGGCGGATTTGCATAAAATATTGCACAGGAAGTTGCTTCGCCAACGTAATCAACATGCCAAATTTTGTTTTAATAGGGTGATGGGTTTTAATGTTTTGGAAAGATCAAATTTTGGGGGTTTTCATAGGAAAGAAAAATCAGTTAATATTTGGCGAAGATATAGACAATCACAAAGTGGGACTTTTTTCTGCGACGCAGTGTATAACTTTATTTGCAACTAGAAATATGTTCTTTGAAACGAGGTATCTGTCCCATTGCCACGCTATATAGCGTAGCAGCTGCGTTTCAGCGTTTGACGCTTTTGTGAGCCTGCAGCCAATTTTGTCTTTGAATAAAAACGGTTGGTTGCCATAACAACAGGGGTCTTCAGGAAAAATACATGACAGCATTGCATAGCCCGGGCCCGAAAATAGGAGGTAGGTGAAAACAGCGTGCCATTATCTATTGCGGTAGCCGAGTTATAGTCAATTTTGTCTCAACATTCGTTGCCATGGCAACAGGGGTCGGCAGGGAAGAAATTGTAACGACATCATCAAATAGCCCGGACCCGAAAATATGGGGGTAGGTGCAAACAGTGCGCAATTATCTTTTACGGGAACCGAGTTATACCGCTTTGAGATCTCCATTGGCTGTAATGCAAAATTTTGCAATTTTTGAATGGTTGCTATGGCAAGAGGGGTGTAAATTTAAATAACACCGTTATATTGTCCGACCCCGAAAATAGGGGGTAGATAAACACAGCGCGCAATTATCTTTTACGGGGACCGAGTTATACCGCTTTGAAGTCTCCATAGGCCGTAATGCAATTTTTTAAAAATTGGGGTAAAATAAGAAAAGAAGTTATCAGATTTTTATCCCAAACAAACTCGATCTTACTTTTCGGACCCCGAATCACTGCGCAAAATTTCATCAGAATCGAATTAAAATTGCGGCCGTAGGAGTGTTTACAGACAGATTGACAGAATGACAAACAGGCGCAAGTGATTTTATAATCTGTCTCTTGCTATGCTATAGCAATAAGACAAATGACAAATTGCAAGGCAAAAATAGAAGTAAAAAATAACATATAATTAGAAGTAAAACAAACATAATATTATAAAATTCGCACTTAACACTTGGCAACACTAGGTTTAATGTCATGCAAGGTTGTTTTCAAGCAGAGCGGCGTTTCGATAATTTATATGGTAGTTTAGAGTCACGCACGAGTAATAAAACAGGCCTAGTCATGTTCATGGTCAATGTCTTCGGCATCATAGTAGAAACAAAGAGAGCAGACATGCACACGCCGTTGCTAGGATCGTCGTTGTATGAACTGTTCACGTTTTATTGCATAGAAACAGCGTGGGCGTTGATAGACATTCACAGATCATATACTCTCGGTTCTTCGGCGTGCGAATTTGGGGTACGTCACTGGTATCTCGAATTGACTGAATTATTACACGTATAAAGCTATTTCATCGTATAAAATGTAATCCAGATTTTTTTTCGAAATACAGGGTTGTCCAAAAAACGGCACGAAGTTTATGGCACCATAATTTTGCGACCGTACATCATAGAGTCATGCGGTTTTCAGCAAAATGTTCCGAAAGAAATTCTTTACATGACTAAGGTCAGTGTTTAAATACAGCAATTGAATATTTTTGGTTTTTGCCGCTGGCAAGTGAACAATTGAAAAACAGTATTACGTTCAATGTATCTTGGTCCATAAAACATGCCACTATTATTTTATGAATAGCTCGGTGAAGCATTGGCCAATTTCAATAATTTTTGGCACACGACATTAAAAAGAAACTTTACTCAAAGGTCTGTAGTTTTGGCCAGATTACCTTAACGTTGTCGCTACACTACCGTGTGAAATGCAGAAGTCGCAGTTTGGCCATTGACAACAATGAATTTCTACCGGGTAGCATATGCATCGGCTCGGAAATTATTAACTAAATAGTGACAAAAACAATTAGCAATAGCAATCATTATCACTCAAAAAGTCACACGTGTCACATCACATTATCTTCATTTCAGCATGTGCTCAAAATGTCCTCCTGCAGCACAAACGCAGGCGGTAGACGTTGACACCATTTGCCAACAGCACGTTCAGTAACTGCATGACTCAAGCAGCCCACTTGCTGTTGATGTATCATTTCAGTTTGTCGACTTAAAATTTTAAAATAAAGACGAAGCAACAGATTGTGATGATTTTGTGGTCTCAGCAATTTTCTGAGCTGACGCATGCACTGCCCAGTATGAATTCATTGTTGTCAATGGTCAAAATACGACTTCTGCATTTCACAAGGTAGTGCAGCGACAACCTTAGGGCGAAGTGGCCAAAACTGCAGACGTTCGCGTCAAGTTTCTTTTTAATGTCACATGCCAAAAATTATTAAAATCGGCCAATGTTTCACCGAGCTATTTATAAAATAATAGTGGCACATTTTTACGGACCGCGGTGTCGAGGGTAATACTGTTTTTGCATTGTTTAATTGCCAGCGGCAAAAACAAAGAATATATAATTGCTGTATTTAAACACTGGCTTTAGCCATATCAAGAATTTTTTTCGGAACATTTTGCTGAAAACCACATGACGCTATGACGTACGGTTGCAAAATTATGGTGTCATTAACTTTGTGCCGTTTTTGGACCACTCTGTATTTCTACAGACGCAGGAAAAGAGCAAAACAAAATGTGATTCTGTCGTGATCCTCTGCAACATAAAAAGAAAACGAAAAAAATGAAACAAATAAACAGTAGGACTACAGTCACATTATCCCGCTGCCTGTTGGCGCCAACATTATTGACTCTTGTCTGAAAGTCAGATGACACAGGCCTATTGCGCTGATGTCCACAGTACTTCCTGTTGCCACGGCGACTGATTTTAAGCCAGGTCTGAACACTTACTATACTTAGCTGTCTCGGTCTGAATCGACACAGTTTTAATGTACAATGATCGTTCTGTTGCGCTTGCATTATCTTTTAACCGGAACGTCATGTAGCAAATTACAATTGCATCGCTTTTGTTGTAATTTTTTGTTGATGTGTTTTTTTGTTCTTGTTTTCTTTAAATTCTTTATTTTTCGTTTTTGGCACTTTTCGTTTTTGTTGTCATTAACGAAAATCACACTATTGCTGGTAGAATGTTATGAATTCGCTTTCGCTTGGCTTCTGTATCAGCAACTGACAGTGTATCCCTGGCTAACCGTATTTGTAATTCTGACGTAAGTCACTACCTCTGAAATGTCGACTCCATATTCCAGATACACTCCAGGTATGTACATGTACACTGTATACTGAATACCATTTATCTAGTTTTATCTTAATCATTTTCGCACGATCTGAACAACAATATAATATTGCACATTAATTAACGTGGCGACAGGAAAGAAACTTAAACCATAAAATGGGTGTAAATAAAAACAAATTTAGAACGCTTTTAAATTTACCAATTTTCGCAGAGAAGTTACCACTGAATATTCAAAATTCGCAAGGTATATCGGCAGCAGGTACGAACTGACACAGGTTCACAGCTTTCTCGCAGTCCGTCTCTAAATGCAAAAAATGACTGCATTAAAATACCGGTCAGAATGTTATCATCATTATTTAATTTTATTTAAACCTTAGACTAAAAATACAGACAACAAATCATGTGGTATACGTGTAATCGACGATTCGAAAATACCATTAAAAGGCCTTCCCGTAATGTTCACGTCATGCACCGATCGAAAAACTACTCTTAGGCCTACGTGAGACTGGATGCAAAATATTCTATTGCACAGCATTCACTTTTTATAAAGAAGAAGTTTTGACAGTGTCAAAAATAATGCAAAAATGGATGGTTAGTTTTTTTGGCAGTTGCGCCGTGGTTTTACTTACGGTGCGGCTAAATTACATGTAATTCTCGGCTGATTGTCGGCGACACTAAAATTCGTCGGTTCTGGGATCTAAATACTACGCGCCTAATAAAGCAACAGATCCGTAGCTGGCACGATGTCGTCATTCCCGAGGTGGCAGCACCGATGCTGTCGCGCGTCACGTGAGCGTTGCAGTGTGTTTCCGTGTGTGCAGACGGGATGAGGGCAGCTAACAGCATGGCGGCACAACGGTTCCGCAATTGTCCTCAGAACATGGGCGGAGCGCGTCCGATGTATAACTACTACAACAATTACAGCTTCAACAACAGCCAGAACTATTGCTACTACTACTGGTGGTATTGGTGGTACTTTCCGTGCTGTTGAGAAGATGTCAGTGTCTCTGCATGCATGTCGCAGACCGCTTCGATGCTGAATCACGCCTGCAGTTGTACATTGTTGTGTGAACTTCTAGCTTCTGTGATTTTTCTCGCTAGGTGTTTTACATCTGCGAAAAAGGTTATATAATACCCGGTAGGCCTATTTATCTGTTGGTTTTTATTAGAAGGTTCTGAATATCACGAAAATTGACCGAAATCTAAACAATCGGAAAACGGCGCCATAAACTACAGTTCTCCCGCGTTCGGCGAAAAAAAAATTTAATGAACTTTTGGTCCATTAACAAAAGATAATTTAGGCCGCTAATTTTTACCCACCCAAAATGAACACTGTGCGTGCTGTGTATGATAATACGATTGCGTTGGAGCCACGTGATATTGCGACGTTTGAAATATTAACCCCCGAAATTGTCTCCCCAGTCGGACTTACGGCGCCGGGCTCTGCCCCAAATTTGTAGTTACTTTTAGGTTGGGGCAGGTGAAGTTCTCTCTAAAGTAACTATGTCCTAGATTTGACTGTGAAATGTTTAGATATTATGTAATATCTGCGCTGTGAACATTCTGATATACGATCGTAGTACTGTATAGTTTTCTTGATGTTTGCATCATTCATAACCAATCACTGTGCACCTATAGGAGGCCTATGTATTTGCAATTTAGCATCTTGCTAATAGATAAAAATATTTATTTTTCCTGCGTTGCTTTTGTTCTAGTTTTAATACTTGTATTTTTTCTCATCAATTTTGATTGTTTATCGACTGGTAATCGCCGTGTGTAAAATATACAAAACGCTTTCGTGAGTGAAGTTCTATTCGTTGAGTAACTTGTGTGCATTATTGGCGGCGACACACATTATTGCACAAGAGACAGCAATAACTGTCCTAATTACAGAGTCGGAACAACTGCAGTCAATAGCTAACGTAATCGCAATTATAAGACGAGAGGCCCAGCTGTCGCTAGAAAAGACGCGCAACAGCACATAACCTACGTAAGTTCCTGTTGCAGTGCTGACTTTCCAGGTCATTTAAATTCGATGATTTTTATTTCATTTGAAAGGGCGTATGCCACATCATATTAGTGACAAGCGCTACGCTCCCTGTCCGCTTGATCTTTGCCATATTATCGGCCTGCGGCCTCAATTTTCGGTTCTTCGGGCCTCGCTGAAGTCGTCCGAGTCCGAGTAACGGTACGGGACCGAGTAAATGCCGAAACCAACGCCCATCATGACGAGTCCCGCGCCTATCCACACTGGCCGTCGCAGCGTTGAACCGAAGTAGCCGACGGTCAGGATAGCCGGAGCGCCGGCGATATCGTAGCATGCTGCTATCCAGTCCGTATGACTGCTGAACAGAGCAAAGCGACGTTCTAACGTCGAGATGGTAACGCCAAGCAGTTCGTTGACTGCCATCGACTCGAAAAACACCGACAGGCAGGTAAAGAGTAGGAACCAGCGCGCACCCGCTAGGAACTGCCACCAGGCCGGACGACATCCGAGACATCTGTAGTACTTAGCACGAGCTCTCTCGCCAGCAGCTGTGCAGTCGACTCTCACGCTGTCCATTCCGTTGACAGTGGTAGACGACTGCGATTGATCTGTGTCTTGTACGGCGGCATGGCTGTCTATTCTCACTGCAAGCTGTCTTGATCTATTCACAACGTGATAGCGTTACGACAAGACATCAAACGTAACTAACGAATTTTTAAAACTGCCGAGAAAAATTTGAATAACACGACGTTGCTGTGACACTTGCATCGTGATCTCGTGTGACATTTTCTGTATTTTTAGCGGTGTTTAGTTAAGTTTAGTTAAGCGTTATTTTACTGCTATGTTTATGGCGAAATTAATAAAGAGAAAGTAGGACCAAACTCCCCTGGACATAACCCCCTAGAACAGAACCTCCTCCTTTACAGCCGAGGTAGGAAGGAACCCCCTTAGGACAGAACCCCCTGTCATAGCCCTAATTTCAAAACAAAATCATTTTGACTGTTGCACTGATTACCATTTATGCCATGCATTAATTGTTTTCAAAAGTAATATAAAAGTAATATGATAGTGAAAAAGTAACAGTTTGTCCGATGTTCGCTACAAGCATATACTCCCCGCTCTACTCGACCACTACCGAACATGTGCGAACCGTATTCTTCTGACATAACAATCAGCATCGTTCGTTACGAGTCCCCCTGCAGTTGTTAAGCAGCCAATAATATTACTGGTGATCTAACAACCAAAGCAAATTACCGAGATCCCGTCATTCTTCTCGTCATTCTTCATAAGGTTCTGCAATGTCAGAGGACCCGTTCTGACGCGGCGCCTATGGCAGCATGGGCAAAAAGGCTGGTTTTAACAGTCAGATTATTAAAATAAGCAAAAAGCAAAATAATTTTATCTGTTCGCAGTAGCCAGATATACAGGGTGTTCCAAAAAAACGGATATGGTCTATGGTCTATGGTCTATTTCCGGTAGCAGCCCTCTACATCACTGCAAAATTTCATTCATCTACGTCAATCGGCGGCTGACCGGGCTGAGTTATTGATGTTTGTGCAAAAATCCAAGATGGCGGCTGCCGCCATCTCTAATTATAATTTTGTAATGCTGGACCGCCCTCGAAGTCCATTTTTGCACCTGAAATTTTTCTTAAAATTTCGTGTTGATCGAGTGCATACTTTTCCAGATATCGCGATTCGAATATTTCGCAAATTTGGCTTAAAATGCCTATTCAGGCCCCCCAAAATCATGTTTTGGGGGAGTTTTGACCCCCAAACATTATTTTTATCATTGAGACCCACAAAAGGGGATACCTTACGCAGAAACACGCGTTTTGAGCCATAAACGGTCGTGATCGGTCTTCTGGTGTGACCTGTAGGCGTGGGCAACAATACAAAAAAGGATAGATAGATAGAACACAAAAAGTAACGAAAAATGCCCTCTCTACGCAGACCCCTTCCCGTCGTCCCACATCAACCATCTTTCTTTGTTTTAAGTTTTATTAAAATCGGTTGAAAAATGTGGGAGCAGTGGGGGGTCGGAATTTTGGCCTTCCCATTGACTTGGCACATCGCTTATACAACTGCTTGTTGCTACCGCTCAAGCCGTGATCACCTGGGCTTGGAATGGTACCGGGAAGTGCCACCAGGACAGACTGACGGACGGAAGACGGACAAACAGAATTACTGTAGCTAATACGCGTCCATGCTTTCGCGCGTAAAAATCACAAACAAAGCGCAACACTATATTAACGTCAACGCATAGGCTATACGGTAAGTCAACGAGCAAAATTCGACATGTCGCTAATCCCCGACTTTTTCTCCGATCGAAAGTATAATCATTAAAATGGTGAAATGCATTTGGTCATTAGCAAAAAAGGGTTTGGTATAATTTAGCAATTTTTTGTTTAAAAAATTTTTTAAATAACAGTGGTTCGCGCAGTGCGCAAGTAAAAAATTGTTGCAGCGAGCGTGTCTCGAGAAGCCGAGTTACTTACGTATTGTCGAATGCCGTGTCACGTGATGTAAATAATGGCAGGTGCCCGGTGGGTGTGTCATTGAGAAAAGAAATTGCAGGTTTTATTTCTTCCGTGTTCTGTCGAATGACGGCTTTATAATGTCTCTTTCGTTAGCCATTTCTATTTTTTGCTTCTTTTATATTGACATATTTTTTCTTGTGATGTTTAACATTTTGCAGACACTTTCGTCTTCTTGTTGCTTTGCCCGTTATCCTGTCTTCCGTTATATCCCAGTAGCAGTGAATTATGTATCGAGATGTGCTTTATCCATCCGATTCCGAGTGTGCCCAGGCCAGCTGACGCTATATTATCACTGTAGCCCTGATATCAGTATTTTATGCATCTTTTTATTGACCGTGCGCACGTATGGTCCATTGTCATGCAGAAAATGTGGGTAGCACTAATTGCTGAATCGGCGCCTTTTTGGGTTTCATAGTTTGCAAAAATGACATTGGCCAGATGAGCCAAAATCAGCTAAACAGTTATCTGAGGCGCGTTTCACACTTTTTATTTTTCTGAGATTCTCAGAGATTCTCAGAGAAATAAAAAGTGTGAAACACGCCTCTGCATTCTGCATGTGCATTAGCTTCACAGACCTTCATGAATGTCACTTTTTGTTTGTCATATGAGTTATTTTTGTAGTTCGAAAGCCTTACTGAATAAGCCACACTTGAATAGTTAGGCTTACTGTTTCTGGTGTGTATTAACTACTACTATGCAAGTTCGCTTGTTCCCTCTTCTAGTATGCTCCACTGGCGCCGATTCAGCCGATTCAGCAATTAGTGCTACCGGAAAATGTTATAGACCATGCACGCTATGTAGCATGTACGGTCTGTACATTGAAGTCGGGGTTAACTTTCATGCCTGTGTACAGTCTGAACTTCAAAAGTGGACTGGATGACATTTTCAGGAGTATTACGTCATCAGGACAGACACTGGTTAGTTTCTTGGCCATCGGTTTTTTGTAGTAAAGATTGACATTAATCGAAACTGAATACCAGCTACCATCCAAGCCATCCGATTATCCCTTAGCGACCCAAAAAGTTATTTAACATACGCACCCTTTGGTTGATCCTGTGGTTGATTATTGCCAATAGGCCAAATACTAAACTACACTCTGAATTCTGCCTGGTGCTGCGAAAGAAGTTGATTAAAAATATGCCATCTAATTGTGTGTGATTTATGCACTGTAAATAATACTTTGCGACTGCACATGGACCATGTGTGCACATGGTATATGCGTAAATTACTTATTTTGCATAACAAATTGCTTGAGTTTGACTTGTGACATTGCTGTCATTCTGTTGCAGGTGAATGTGCAGATGGTCAGTAATATTATGTTGTGAGAAATAATGGCTGAAACATTGCAGGAAATCCAACAAGGAATAACTTTGGCTGATGACGATATTCGGTCAAAGCATACCAATTCTGGTACATATGCACTAGGGAGGAATATACGTATAAATGTGAAAAGGGGGACAGTTCTACATTTAGCTAGACAAAATTTTTCATATGTTGCACACAGATGATGCAAAAAAGCAAAAATGCATCCATGTTGACTTTTTTTTAGCATTTATTTTACTTTTAGTGCACAAACAGTTAAATGAATAACAATGTAAGCCTGCATTGTAAGGCTTCTGTTTTGTTGTCGTTATTCATCACAGTCGCGCGGTAGCACAGCCCTGTGTTAATGGCGACTGGCTAAGTCAAGGGTGAATGGCAAAATTCAACCCCACGCAGATCCGAAACCCATTAACCGATCGACGCAAAATTTGAAACAGGTGATTATGTCCACGAGATGATCCCCTGTGCAAAATTTCGTGCAAATCCGTCCATTGGGGGCTTCTCGGCAAATAGGTGAAATATAATGAAAGTTTTTCTAGTATATATAATTTTTTTGTTGTTGACCGACCTACAGGTCAGACCGCCCGGCGGATTTTCACATGCGATGGCTTGAACAACGCGGCCTCACGAATTCCAAATATGTGGTTATTTTAGACCCCTTACCAACAGGTCACGTGACACGGAGCATGTTCAGTGAACTTTTGGCCTTTAACATGAGCAAATGCAACTTTGAGGCTTTATATCTACGTAACGGTGCAAGATAGACGCATGGTTCCAGTGGACCACCAATAGGAAACCACGTATGCCGAGTCTAATGGTCACGTGACCAATGACGTCACGTGACCCCAAAAGGTCAAGGTCGTGACCCCGATATCTTGGGGGCCCCATATCTCCGTAACGGTACAAGACAGATGCATGGTTACAATGGACCACCAATAGGAAACCGCATATGCCGAGTCAAGTGATCACATGACCGATGACGTCAAGTGACCCCAAAAGGTCAAACTCGTGACCCCAGAATCTTTGAAACCCCGTATCTCCATATCCGTGCAAGATAGGTGCATGGTCATCATTGACCACCAATAGGAAAGTGCCTACGCGGAGTCCGATGGCTACATGATGGATGACCTCACATGACCCCAAAAGGTCAAGGTCGTGACCCTAATATCTTTAGGGCCCAATATCTCCGTAACAGTGCAAGATAGACGCATTGTTCCAATGGACCAAAAATAGGAAACCACATATGCCGAGTCCAATGATCATGTGATCGATGACGTCATGTGACCCAAAAAGGTCAAACTCGTGACCCCAAAATCTTTGAAGCTTCGTATCTCTGTATCCGTGCAAGATAGACGCATGATTATCATTAACTACCAATAGGAAAATGCTCATGCCGAGTCCGACGGTCACGTGACCGATGACGTCACTTGATCCCAAAAGGTCAAACTCGTGACCCCAAAATTTTTGAAGCCCCGTATCTCTGTATCCGTGCAAGATAGACGCATGGTCATCATTGACGGTGACCACCAATAGGAAAATGCTCTCGCCGAGTCTGATGGTCATGTTCCGATGACGTCACGTGACCCGTAAAGATCAAAATCGTGACCCCAAAATATTTAAGGTTCAGTGTCTTCATGGCCATGGAAAGCAGATGGTTTATAATTGTCCATCAACATAAAAACTTTGTTATTGTAATAAAACAGCAAATATAAATGTACAAAACATCAGTTTATACACTTGTTAACGGCGACATGCAATGAGTGACACATCGAAAACAGCAAAAATCATAAAA
>Ga0209671_1007561_pt1 | contig 11285 bp, 5 predicted proteins | sample WorMetHERISLAND2_2_FD_187401 | JGI IMG/M metagenome (GOLD analysis project Ga0209671, IMG submission 187401) | Marine gutless worms symbiont microbial communities from Max Planck institute for Marine Microbiology, Germany - Olavius geniculatus... | ecosystem: Host-associated > Annelida >...
AAATGGCTGAAACTAGACCAAGACAATCTGCGAACAGAAACTGCTAAGGCTGTCGTGCGTCTTATAAGCTTTGCTCAAATTACTTCTTTTATTGCACGTTGTACATTGATTTTTAAGTGGCAGCACCGATGCTGTCGCGCGTCCCGTTAGCATTGCTTACATTATTTTTTGAATGTTTGATGCAGTGGTCAAATAAAGCGTTGAACTATAGGCCTACAACATGAGCATTAACGTTTAAAATACTTTTCTGCTGCAGAATAATATTTTTGCCTGGAATCCCAGTGGCCGTATCGAAATAATGACTGAACACTGTAGGGACTATTTTTATTGCGGCGACACTTGTCTCGATATGAAAACGGAAACATCCAGCGGGAGAACTCGCACGCGTAGGAATGCGTTGGGGGCGATGTCCGAATTACCTTTATAACACCATATTGCTCGCCAAGGAATCATCACAGGCGCGCGGTAAATGGGCCGTGTCAAACCGGTTTCGTCATCAGAATGCTTGATCAGTTGATCGTCGCCGATGTCGTCCTTGCAAGCGGTGCGCCGTGTCTTTGGCGTTTGACATCGTAAAACGTATGCGGTCTGACGCTTTGCCATTGTCGTTTCCACTCGCTAATGACTAAGCTGAACTCATAGTTACGTTTTGTTTATCCTATCTTTGACTTCCAGCTGTTCCCTTTGCGAGCAATCACGGAAAATTGACTCGGCGAATTAAAGCGGACCCTTTCAAAACAATAGCCTACGGTTCCAATTGACCGACTTTTTAGTGACCGATTTCAGAAAAAGCGATCGGCATTAATTTACGACGCTTTTCTGCTGCTATTATCGCCAACAGCCGTGATAAATTGATAATTTGTTGTAGGTCTACAATATCATTTACGGCGTCTATTCGCCATCAGTGATGTTTCGAGTACAGTTCTACATGAGAAGTTCAGTTCTAAATGAATCTGTACCGATCAAAGTGCATACCTTGTAGAGTGAAATGAAACGAAATTTCTCGTTGTGAGTTTATGTCAAGATGCGTTTGCGGCCAAAAATCCCAGCAGATTTCCTCCTTCAGTCTCGATTTTTGGCCGTTGGCGCTCGGCACTATATAATATACATGTAGCCTATATATAAAATATAAAATATAAAAAAAACCTCTTTGCCAGTACGAACAGCCACGTCAAATCTTGTCGTCGTCATGTTTCGCATAAAGCAGCACACGCAAAGTGATAGAAAAACAGAGTAGGCCTATAAAACCTTATAGAATTTTGCAAATTATAATAATGATGACGATAATATTGATGATGACCGTAATAATTATGAAGAACATGATATAGTAATGACGTTGTTGTCGTCGTGGTTATTACTGCCAGAGCTGATCAGTAATGAATTCAAATTATTATGTAGTTCGATTACAAATAACAACTGTAATTTGTAATTAAATTACATTTGGTTCGATGTAGGCCTAATTTGTAACTTGTAGTTTAATTACTTGGACATGTAATTTGTAATTTTATATTACTTTATGATTATAAATTACATCTGAAAATTTTTTTAGTGGTGACGTCTGTTTATCACCATATCAATCTTCTTTACTTTTTCAGATACCCACTTGTAAATAAACCTTTAGTGCAGCAACTTTTGTAATATTAATTAGAAAACAAGATCAGCAATCGCGTGTAATTTGTAATTAAAGTAATTTGAAATTACGTAGACTAATTTGTAATTAAATTACATGTGAGCCAGTAATTTGTCCAGCTCTGAGCAAAATGCCCCGTTCGTTCTTCACCTAGACTCTACTGCGTGCTGCTGCTGCGCTGCAGGTATTAGATACACGGACTGGCACATCAGTCGCAGTCGCAACCGATAGACAGGTCTAATCCGTGCTTAGCTTGCACTGACACATTCACTGCTGTCTCGTCGAAGATTTTGCATTCACTGCAACTCTCTCAACTCAACTACGCCGTAAGCCTGAAATGAGTGGAAACGACACTGATCTGTTCGTGTTAGACGATAGGTCGCCGTTCGACAACTGGTGGTACAAGACGCTCATCATCACGCTTTACAGCATCGTCTGTGTCGGTTGCATCGTCGGTAGGTACAGTGGTCACGGCCTTTTTCGATACTCTCGATTACCAGGGGGTAATTTATACCTGTACTATTTAGTACGGCGTACTACAATCACTTATTTTCGAGGCGGTATACGCACAGGCACTTCGCTGTGCAGTTGCGAGGCTCAAAAAGTCGCAAAAATACAAAATTGCTACGCAGCAGATGCGTTTATCAAGCACATGCGCAAGCTCGTCTTCCGCCATAGCTGTTCGTGTCCCGCAGACCCTACTAGGGAGCTTACTCCCTAATCCCTATACTATAGTCGGCTACAAATTAAGCGCTGTCGACGTATATGACCTGACTTGACTGTGAAACTTTAGTCTGGAGATTAGACCCAATATTATTTCAGCGCTATTCGAGAAATTTTGGACAACAAGTAAACTATATACAGAATGCTTGGAACAGAAACGACTGTGGTCATTATAAAAGCCATAACTTAATGTAATACTATCACTTATATTGTTGTTGCTCAAAGTATATGTGACGAAAGTACGACGGCCGCAGACATAAAAATTGCACATAGGCCTAAGTCAGATATAGAAATCCACTAATTGCTTTTTTGTGTTGAACGCGCAGAAATGATACTAAGCCTATCTATAGTACCGATATAGAAATAGCAATTACGCCGCGATCTTTACCGTTGCTCATAATAACGGCAATTTATACGCGGTGCCTAAAAGCAAAAAGTCACTAGGCGCCACAGTCGCAAAAGAACAAATGTGCTTTCAGTAGCTTTTTGAACTTCGAAGCTGAGCTTTGTTCTTGTTTTTGGCCCTGCAGTGAAAACAGAGATGTATTCAAAGTAATGATACGGTAGGTAGTCTGTACAAACAAGAAGCCCAGCTGTCGCTAGGATAGCCGACCGTACTGGTTATCAGTGACCTTCAAGGTCATCCAAAGTCATTTCATGTAAGCTGAAAGGGCATATGCCATTTTTTATTAGTGATCAATAGTAACCTTGGTCCTATCTCTCACCGTTTCTGAGATATGGCCACTTACAGCTTGAAACGTTCCACTGAAAATTGCGGCTAAATCGCTGCAGACGGAGACATAGTTACTATGGTCAGTGAATAGGTAGTCGCCAGCCCTATTTGACGATACTATCGTCCACCCACTACGGCTTACCGTTTAGCCACAATACCGCACGATTGGCATACCATAGTGCATTATGACTCTTCAAGGTAATTGAAAGTCAATAATTTTATGTCATTTGAAAGCCAATATGCGACTTCCTATCTGTAGATCACTAGATCAGTAGCAACTCACGCCCCGTTTCGCACCGTTTAGCCACTAATACATCCGTGACAAACGACGACGACGACGACAGACAAACAACAACTCGTACCATAAGCTCGACAGCGACAATATTCAGTATGAGTGTATGTTGCATTATACTAGGTTACTTCTTTCTTTGCCCACGTTTATTTGCTTAACTTAGGAACATTGTCTCTCTTGTGACAAGACACTGTAGCACTATGCGGCAATGCAGTTGGCGTCTGCAGGCGTATGCTACAAATACAAAACAAACGTTGTATCTTTGAAAGACAACACAAACAAATAGGCCTAGGCCTATATATTAATACTGATAAATAATCAGAAACAGCACAACAGAACAGTTTATCGTATAGCATCCTATCCTTAATGAGAACAACTAATATGTTTTATAAATACATCGGCGATCCCACTGATTATTATAAATCTCTCAATATTATACGAAATACGCAAATTGTAATCCCTATCTGAGCCTCACAGCCGGCTAGACTTATCTGGCTCAGGAGCATAATGCGCAGCGACCGACCAGCAACAGAAATAATAAGCCAGACAAGGTCTGCGGAAATGAATTTTGCCACCTATCGCTGCTGTACGCTATTTCTAGTGTTTTTATGCACATTTAAAAGCTCCTCGGCGAACTCCCGGGAGCTTCTGGCGGTGTCCGTCATTTGTCATTCGAGTCGCTTCTGTACTCCTGTGTATACAACTGTCTACGACAGTCGTATTGGTGCACGAGATTAAGTCTTGCAAGCTAAACAGTTATGCTATATAATACACGTAATTTGCGCAAAGCTTACGTGAAGCGCAACAGCATCGATGCGCAGGCTTTCTTGAATTTAGGGGGTCGGGACTTGGACTGTTAAAATCTACGTTTAACGCTGAAAATTTCGTACAGACCTGGTCTTGGTCTATCTTCAGCCATTTCGGCGCAGTTTACTTTTGAAATGTGTGTCGCAGCCCAAAATTGTACAAAAAATCATTAAAACCCATTACTCTGGGAGTTCAGGGTGGTTCAAGGTCATCGATGTCGATACCTTTGAAAAACTCGTTATCAGTGCTTGTATGTCTAAGCTTGTATGTCTATTGTATGTCCAAGCAGTATGTCTGCGCCTATCTGTAACCGTTTTCACGTTAGACGAGCCAATAGCGGTAAAATAAGCAAGTACCACTTTCTCACGCATTCGTTTGAGGAAAACCCCTTTACCCAGTAGCACAAAATTTTTGTCACAAAAAAACTGTAGAGTTCTTGCGACAGTCACAGTGAAGATTTCGTGATCGTAGCATGCACCGTTTTCATATGGCTGCAAAGTGTGACGGACGGACGGACGAACGGACGGACGGAGGCCTGAGCGACAGCTAAGACGCGCGAAGAATTACAACGTCCAGCAAGCTTTATTGCGACTTTAAAGATCAACTGTTACAACCGTCTTGACGGCGTCGATGCATAATAAAAAAAAATAATAAAAATGCCGGCAACATAAAACGGCTGAAACGCGTGTTTGATTAAACGTGAAGATTTTTTTTCACGTCGATGGCGCGCACGAGGCAGCGTTGACGAAGCAGCTTAACTCTCCATGGATGTCGGCGGCGAATATTCGTCGGATGGTAGGCTTAACTGCAACAAAGTGCCTCCGAGTAAGACACGGCCATGGCTTGGTTGGTTGCTGATGCAATATTAATTCGCTAACATGTCTGTTGATCCGAGGTCTCCATAGCGACAACGTTGCAACGACAGCCGCGATTACTTACGGATGTGACGGTTATTAGGCGCCGACGTGACACGACGTCGTGTTGCGGCCGGCCACGTGACTAATACTCTGCTTAGATATAGGGGCCTATAGGCCTAATATGACTTCTGTTATTGTCAAGATTGCGAATGATCGAGCAGAACAACGGCAGCAGCTTGCTGTACGAACTCTTTCGCTACTACAGTACTGTGCTTAAACATGATCTTAGGTTATGAAAAAATAATTATGGTGTAAATTTTAATTAAACGCGGTCTGCAAGCAAAACAACTAAAATGCATTTCTTCTTAACGTCAAATATCATCAACGAAACTGGTTTTTGTTGTACAATAATTAGGTATTCAGTTATTTTCACTCTGCTAAAAAGGTTAATGTAGGTCGCCAATGCTTGTTATGATGCAGTATGTGTTCATCTGCAACCGCTTTGACGCTTGACAGAACAACAGAGGTAAAAGAACGAGTTTTAGCTCTTTGACGCTCTCGACGATCGTTTGATGGGAATCCCCTTACACAGAGGCAGGAAATTTTGTCGCCAAAAACTAGAATCCTTGCGGTAGCCCGCAGTGAGGTTTTCATGATTCTAGCTTTCACCGTTTTGATAGGGCTGCACAGTGTGACAGACATACAGACGGACAGACGGACGCCTAGACTATAGCTATAAAACGCGCGAAGCATTACATGCTGTCACGCGTAAAAACGCCGTGTAAGCTACAGCGTGAGTGATCAACGTCTCGCTCGACACAGTATAATGGGGTGTTTACACGATCCAGCAAACGTCCAGCAATTCACGTGTATTTTGAATACATTTGCTGGAAGTTTGCTGGACGTTTGCTGAATCGTGTAAACATCCTATAATTCATTTCGGGAACGGCTTTTCTAGGCAGAATGCACACAAACACATAGTAATGGAACGGTAAATTTAATCTTTATAATAAGGAAACAGAAAGTTTAACCTTTACACTTTTACAGAAATACAAAACACAAAAACGAGCTAAACCTAAAATTGTAAAAACTTCAGTATAAGCGTGCATTATGTAATTAACAATAATGGTAGTTTTAATAATCTTTCCTTTTATTCTCCAGACAGACATTAATTTCAGAATGTTGTCTATTGAAGGACAAGCTACAGCGATTCGTTTAACAAACAACGTCCTCCTACCGCTAAGCGAAGGTTTAGTGATTCATTGACAAACGCTGCTAACGGTGGTGCATGGAATTGAAAGTAGATGCAACGACCCGGGCGCACACCGGACAAATTGCTCGCTGGCGTGTTTCCGTCACGTTTGCGATGTTATGCCGTTCACTGACATTCTTTCTCCCGAGCAAACCGCTCTTCAAATGACTCTCGTGGCAACTCGAACAGTAATTAGTGCGTCTGCACCCTTCTTGGCCATTTCTACTCACTATTATGCCACAAATCTTGATCTAATTACAACGTCCATAGACCCAAACTGGACAGCATCACTGACTAAATATGCGGCCTGTATTTGTTCTATAGTGTCTGCAGCCCTTCATTCTTTTTTTCCTTGTATACGAACGCAAAATTTAATTTTCGTGCTTCTCTAACGGCTGTTGAGAGTACAAATAAAAACGAGAAAACCCAGCTGTCGCTAGGAAAAACGCGCTACAGCGTATGCAGTTTCTATTGCAGTGCTGACCTTGGTGGTCATTCAAAGTCGATGGTTTTCATCTCATCTGAAAGGGTGTAGGCCTAAGCGATTTCCTATTGTAGCTGCGATACATCCGTGACGTACAGACGACAGACAGACAGACGACAGCGATACCAAAGCATAGCTGTAGCGCGTCAAAAAATTGTGAACACTTCAATGCCGCACATCCTACTGCAGATAAGCTTCGCAGACTTGGTAAAGCATCAAACGAGCTATTTGTATTAGTACAGTTTTTGCAGGCTTATTTCGCCGTTGAGGCCAGACCTGTCAACGACTTCCGCCATCTGCACGATCGCTAATGACCCACTTTGTATGCAATTCGACGGGCGGATAATTAACTAATTGTTGAACTTCGAGAGTCCGCGTGTGCACCAAGATCGATCGAAAAAAGCTTCCCGAATAGATCGGGTGCATCAGTGATTCGGAAAATAGCGTGGATGTAAGTAAAGTTCAGCGGTGAAAATGAAAAAACAGCATTTAAACTTAGATTTGACCGATCATCTAATAAAACAAACGATATATTTTTTTTTTAAAAACTGTTGTTAATATGTGCTTCTATACGAAAAATATTCACTTTATTGCTTCATGCTTACAAATATTTGTAAGTATTTATCAAGCTTCTGCCATCATGCATTATTACGTAAATTTAAATACAAAATTCAATATTATTATTATTTAATAATAATACAATATTATTTTAGCAGCCATAGCTTTGTTTTCTGTATTTTAAATCACCGTCGTTTTTACGCCGACCCCGTTTAACGTTTATTAACAACAGAAAAAAAACTTTGGAAATAGTTTGCCACACGCATTTTTTAAATTAAAATGTTTACTACAACTATGGATTAGATCACTTTCAAAATCTTACTTAGGTGGCGCTTACATTTGCAATAAAAGTACAACAAAAATTAAACAAAATTTTCTCCGAGAGATAATTCAACTTAATTATGTTTAAATATATTAGCTTCGTTTTAGTTTTATCACAAATATAAGCGTGTCTGTAGGTTCTTCCTTAATGTTTTTATCACATAGTGTACCACGTCTGAAAATTTTATGAAAACGCATCTACCACAACTTATATTATTTAAACTTATATTATTTATTATTATTATATTTTAACTTATTATTTAAACGTTTACTAAATTCTGCGTAGGCCTACGGACAGATGCATATGGAGCGACGAAGACAAAATGCATTGCTGCTTTGCTGGAGATGCTGAAGACTGAAAAAAAAGAAAGTCGGCCGTGACTGTTGGTCGAGTTGCAGCCATTGCAGAGGCCGTGCTGTCTTATGAATGACGTAAAAAGTTTAGGGGCACGCCTCTTAGATCTGACTGTTCGAAGTGGCGTGCCCCTAAAAGCCCAGTGGGTCTATCTATATGGTGCAGCTTGCGCAGTATGGCACTATGGCAAAGGCCATTTGGCCACTGTTACAGCCGAAGAATCGGTTATGCACAATCATAACGCTGCAGATTGAAATATTTATCACACCGCAGGGCCTGCGTGCATGACCGTCGATATGCATGGGCTTCAGTGAATTTACACTTGTTTGCACATCGACAGGATTTTTATTGACGCGCTACAGGCGTCTATGGTACGGTTGTCGTCCGTCGACTGTCCGTCTGTCTGTCCGTCAGTAACGGATTTACCCTGGCTTAATGGCTTAGGGAGACACTTTTTGCACGAATAATTATCCCTGTGTCGAAGCTCTCTACGTACAAAATTTGGGGGATAAAGTGCAAGTGAAACATTTTCAAAGTTGGGATTAAACGAAGGGGGTAGGAAAAATGTGCGTTTTTAACGGAAAACTGGCCATATCTCGGAAACGGCGAGAGATATGGCCAGTGTTACTTTCTATTAATCGCTAAGAGATATTAGCATACGTCCTATCAAATTGGGGAAATTTACTTCATTATAAATCCGACTTGCTCGATCAACATTTTATCGTTATTTTCTGTGACGCCACATCGGTAAATCAGAACATCACATCGTTAAGTTCTGCACTGGATACCGAAGCCTCCACAATCCAGCTCCACAATGGCAGCTATGTATAATAATAATCTTTTCACTCTTTTTATGCGTAGGTTTACCATTTTGAGCATGCAGTGCAAATAATGTTGCATCTCAGTGGACCGCATGTGCGATTATTTCCGAAGAGATATGCACCGAATTTAGAAGGTATAAATGAATGAATACGGCAACCGATAAAACAAAACTGCATTTACTACTGCAGCGAACAACGACCTGAAATACATGATGATCCTTTTGTACATGGCACTTTTTGTAACAATAATGATGTTATAAATAGTGTTTCGCGCTTTGTTACGAACATAACGAGTTTCGTGCAAATGCACAAAAAATTGCGTAGGTCCTACACATGTGATAAACGACCATCATAAATGGGCCAATAGATAAAGGCCTAGAGGTTTTATACTGCAACAACGCATAGATAGATTAGGCAGACTAGTGTTTTCCAGCTCGCCATAATAAACTACACTGTTTCTCAAAAAATATCCAGACATTATCGATCGTAACTTAAGAAACGATTACCAGATTCTAATAATTTTTGGTACGAATATTTCAGACACAACTGATTATCACATGACCATTTAAATTTCCATTCACCCATCGTGTGCTTTAATTTTTAATCTTTGTGTAATTATTTTACTTTCGTTTTAGTTTTTGTAACATTATTATGCAACTTTGTTGCAAATGAAGATGGCTATTTAAAAAGCGTGAGCTTAACGTTTTCGATATTGTTTTTTTGCAAATGTTTTAGTGAACGATTCAGTGCTAAAAAGTGTATCGTAAGTCTACATGCATAATATTCTACTCTTTGTAACACGGAACAAAATCGTACAGTTGGTTTAACACGCAGAAGGATTTACATACAGCTCAGCCTATATGGCGTCTGTCGTTGTATCCTACGTACAACGGCGCTTAAGTCCTTAATGCGCTTGACCAGCTTGACTTCTGTGGCCTATTGCTCGTGTAGTGCGTCATTAAAGTTTGATTTTGCTCCCCGGGGGAACACTATGGATTCACTCACTCGTTCAAAACGCCACTATAAATCTCGCACTCCGAGTTCATTTAACCTACAGCCGGCGTCACGTTAAAATGTCTCTCCCATGAAAAATCCGCCCGGGAAAAGATAATCACGGAATTGATATGTCTCCCCTTATTAAAATATTGCCGCTGGCCCCATAAAAAGTCTCCCCATTACAGAATCGCCCCCTACAGAAAAGTCTCCCCGGCCGACAATTTATACCCCGTTTACACGATCAAGCAAACATCGAGCAATTAGAGCACACGTCGTGCACGCGTATTTTGAATGCACGTGCTGGGTGTTTGCTCGATGATTGCTCGATGTTTGCTTGGTCGTATATTACCGGCAAAAATCCGTCCCGCTCGGGCGGCCACCGGGCGAGGCGGATTTTTGCCGGTAAATTGTCGGCCGGTGAAGATTTTTCTGAAAGGGGGAAGATCCTATAATGAGGCACCTGTCCGGATCAACTAAACGCCACCGCATGCTGCAGTTGTCACGAAAGACATCGACGACAAATAGGAAATAGCACCGCAGTGGCTGTTTGCGTTCGGTGCGGTATGCATGGCGATAATGAATTTTTCTTCTCGTCCATCGTTCGTTCCGTCCTTCATTCGATTTCATTGCTCCTGACCTGCTGCTACGTGCGAAGTCACGTTGGCTACTCGTATACGGCCGTTGGTGTTACGACAGCCTCTAGCGTATATTATATATACAAGATGACCCGCTGCCGATCCATTATTTAAACCTGTCGCGTTTACACTAGTCTGCAGTCTTTTCATGCTTTGTGCACTTCGCCTTACCGCGGGTTTCAGACAATTTTAACTCCCGTCTGGCCCCTAACGTGTTTCTAAAATTTAATTTTCAAACACTGAAACATTTTAAGCGATATTTCACAGCCATATTCTGCGTTTAACTTCATGCTAAACTACACAGTTTCATTCAGTTATTCTTAACATTGACAAAGTTATGCCATAGGCTATTATTAGGGATGTGCACGAGACCTTTTAAGCCGAGACCGAAACGAGACAGAGTAGAGACGTTTTGAATCCGAGACGAGACCGAGACAAAACGTTGCCGCTTCAGAAACTGTAACACCCAGTAATTTGTGTTTTAGCACTTTGTTTAGTGTCAAATAGTGTGTAAAAATTTGCGCGTTGTGGTAAATGCGTTGTGAAATGTAAAAAAAATTTGGTTGATCGCACATCATATTGCATAAGAAAACTTGACTTCGTCGAAGTTAGAAATAGGGATAATTGAATGAAACTTTGCAGTTGGGCGAAGATTTGAACTTAAAGTATATGTGTAAAATTTCAGTTTTTGAAACGTACATTTCACTACACGTGAATTGGGGTGAAATTTTGTGACTCACAAATGTTATTACTCTGCTTATTACTGTTACTGCTGCTGCTGCTGATGCGCACACTACTCGTTTAGTCGCTTCACCGCCCTG
>Ga0209671_1007562_pt1 | contig 11285 bp, 10 predicted proteins | sample WorMetHERISLAND2_2_FD_187401 | JGI IMG/M metagenome (GOLD analysis project Ga0209671, IMG submission 187401) | Marine gutless worms symbiont microbial communities from Max Planck institute for Marine Microbiology, Germany - Olavius geniculatus... | ecosystem: Host-associated > Annelida >...
ACAGTTGTAAACTGGTAAGTTTTTTTTACATAAATTTATGTTTACAGTCGTGCTTCTTGGTGACGTCACGTTGCACGCCGCTGTTGATAAATAAATAACTGACTTATGAAAAAATTCGTTGTTAACATTCCGAAAAAACTTAACTAACGACACCTGAAAGAAAGACTTGTTTTTCCTTTATTTTTCTGTATGGTGAAGGCTTTGGAGGGACAGTCTTTTAGTGCCGAAAAGCAAATTCCTTTTTTTGATCTACGCCGGCTCTTCCCTGGTGGCGAATAAAATGTTTTTTTTTGTTTTTCGGTATGTCAGCTGTTGCTTCAACGGGCGATTCACGGCGTCGGTTACAATGGCGACATTAAAAGGGTTAACAACTAAGACTGTGCGGGTCTGAAGAGTGCGTGTTAATCTCCGGAGCACTGACAACAGCTGTCTCGGCACAAACAGACACAGACAGACAGACGGACGTGGCTATCTGTGTTGACCTACGTCCGAAGCCGCGTTTCATTGTTTAGCGAATCAACTTCGTAGGATTGTCTGTCCCTCCGTCCGTCCGTCCGTCCGTAACTGTATGGTGGGCGACTGACCTGGAAGAGTGATGGGCTTTCCGAACTTCTACCGAGTTTGGAATAGTTGGCGCTGAATTCGATATGCTAAAATCTGCTTGTGGGTTAGGCTATATAGCCGAATATTCGCGGGAAAATGAGAACAAGTGCGCATTGATAACTTTTCTACAAAGAATTAAATCTAAACTAAAGCAGGACTTGTGACGCATAATGGTAATGTCTAAATATGTTTGATATGAAATAAATTCAACTAACACAAAAATCTCTGTCGGTGAAAAAAACAACATACCTAGCCCCTACATGCCTTATATTTAGTCCACTAGAAGCTAAACTTGTTGTATTATATTTTGTAGCAGAGGCTATGATTTATATATTTTAAAGAATTTGTTTAAGAAATCCAATAGCTACCGTATCATGATGGGTAACGAGCTGAATAGCAGGAGGTAAAATAAACGGCAAACCAGGAACCTTGTCTAAGCCTAAAAGACAGCTATACATTTTTCTTTGAAAGCTTATAGCTTTTTTTCATTTTGGTGTTTTCTTTATCTCTGGTGGATAACGATTTTCTGCGGGCATTCACCATAACGTCGTGGAATCGGTTGCTGGGATGAATTTGTGTCCGTGCCACGCCCACACGTAACTTCTGCGCGGACTGACTTCTGCAACACTGTAGTTGCACTGTGCACTTAGTAACCCTCGTGGTGTGTCAAAATATGATACAGCTTCACCGTTCCATGCCAGTCAAGTCGTTCACTGGCACAGTCAATCTCTCGCTTTGCCTCTGAAGTGACCGCCCGACACAGTGACGGAGATGCAGATGGAATAAAGTTCTGCAGCGATCGTTTCGGTTTTTAATACATTTCGTTAATTTTTCTTCCGTAAATCCACGCGGAAATATTTTGGAAGTGCTGTGCATTTTGTTCTACGCAGACGTGCGTCTAAAACGTTTCCAGACGTGTTTTAGATGCGTCCGTACAAGGCACAGGCGGTCGACGGCCGCTAAAATATTTTTTGCAAATGTTTTGTGTTTTACATGTACAGGTAGCAACTTCTTAAATGAACGTTGTGCGATCACCACTTTACTTCTTCGTAGCCTACTGCGTTTCAGTAATATTTCTATGTGCAGCTCCTTATTTTGGCTTACTACGAGATAGATACTGCTGTAGACCTAGGAATGGTTTACTAGTTAAACAACGCGGTAATCGATATTGATGATGTTTTTAGACGTCTTCGTACGTTTTAGTGAAAATTCGTCCTATTTTATCATATTTGTATTACAGCGACTCATTGCCACCCATAAGAATGTGACAGAGTTGAGGTCTTGTTCTTAAATTAACGCAAATTAGTTGATCAGTTTTGTATATCATTAATTGTATTAAGACATTTTTTTGTCATTGGGCCGACCGCTAAGCTGTAAGCTTAAAGGTCGGCACTTTGTCGTGGTTGCCTTCCGTTTGTTCGTCGTCCGTCTGTAACGGACGTATTGTGGTTAAACGGTGCGAGATAGAGACTAGGTTGCTATTTATCACTAATAGGAAGTGGCATATGCCCTTTCAAATGAAATGAAAATCATCGACTTTGAATGACCTTCGAGGTCAGTGACAACCAGTACAGTCGGCCCCACTTTAGCGACAGCTGGGATTCTTGTTTTTACATTTATTTCATTTGTTTTTCTTTTAGTTTTACTTTGATTTATGTTTTTTTGCAGCTGTCGGTGAATACAGAAGCGTGTTAGTAGCAACTTTTATCCACTTGTTTAGGAACTTTAATAACTTTTGCGAAGCACGACCCCCGGGTACAGCTATCAGGTTTCATCTGCAAATTCCCATGCCCGCATGTGGTAGTGACTTACATCCATTGTCCTTTCCTTTCATATGACTTCTGTTGCTCTCTATTAACTCTTCTGTCTCCGATTACTTCTCGTCCGTATAGAGCAGATGGGCGGGGTTTGTCATGCAGTTATGCAGATGGATAGTCAGCTGCTGCAGTCGGGCGAGAGACGGAGAAAGAGAGAAGATGATTATTACTTGGCGGCGAAGAGTTTTCTTTCTCACGCGATATGATATCACGGCATTCTGACTGAACGTATCGCTTTATTACGAACAAAACAGGCGTTCATCTCGCCGGTGTGACACCAGCCCGAACAACACTGACTTGCCTGTATAATGTCTGATATATTATGCACGTCTGTCGGCAGCGTCTTCTATATACCCTCTATCTCTCATAGACTTGTTCGTCGATGACGACTGTCAAGTTATCAGGAGTTCGGGGGTCGACCAAGCCCTCAAATTTTGGAGTCTTGTCTGCCATGTGTTGCCGTATACAGATCTGAACTCTGGCTGAGCAGAATTTATCAATTTATCCGAAATAAAATTTTAAAGGTTAAGAATTTCAACTCGCTTAATAGACCTCTGTTAAGACGACCACCACCATCATATACTATCCGGATTTTTCCCAAGAATCGCCAATATTGCCGACATTTCCTGTACGTTTCATCGCAAAATGCCAGTTTATGCTCTGTCTGCAAGAAAATAATCCACGGTCCGCGAAAGAATCCGTATCCGCCGCGACCACTGTATCTAAAAGTAAACTTCGCATTTCGATCAGCTCGTGCTTTACCGCTGAGCCACCGAAGGAAAACAACGGCGTCTTTGTTTGTTGTAACAGCAGCAGCAGCATTGACCACGCTTTTGATGACGTAACTAACTACGGCCGCAAATAATGTTACGTCATCGGTTCCGATCACTCCGCAATGCAAACAGAAGCAAGCAGCCGCAGGAGATGCAGGTTCGGCGAAAGACTACCCTTTAGTCCATCTTTTGTTCCATCTTTTGATTATGCCTGGATTTGCATAATATGTTTATTTTACAACTACATTATTTGGAATAACATTTTGACCTTGCATTATGCAAGCCTGATAACATTTGAAAATCTATACTATTCAGTATGACATTTTCTTAATTAACTTCTGGCTAAAAACGCCTAGTGGCGTAAAAATAAACAGCACATGAAGCATCAAATATAAAATTCAAAACATTTAGTAATAGAATATAGTCTACATTTGTTCGAACAATTGATCTCAAGCCGACTAATCAGTTTCATTATTGAGATCAAAGAGGATGGCTGATGTAATGTACCATGTCACAAAGAAAGAAAAAGGAACAAACTATGTTAAGTTCAAAATAAAAAAAAACTCCCGAAGTCCGTTGACCGAGGAACTCGGTTTGTTAACAGCAGGTTATTGAAGAATTTGTTGAACAGTTGGCGTTTTGGAAGAGAGATTAGTTCCATATATAAGAACCCAGGGGGATTTAAAGGTTAATACGGGGTTAGAATGGCGTGTTGTCGGCGTACCCGACTAGTATTGGTGTGACTGTGAAGTAGAGGTGGGCGATTCGGCTGACAACAAATCCGATTCAGTTCAATTCGATTTGATTCGATTTACTAGCAGTAGCGTCGTGGCAAGGGGGCAAATGGTGGGGGAGGGCAGATGCTCACCCTAAATTTTCGGCTGTCGAAAAATTATCAAAATATCTTTTTGTCGGAAAAATGTTCGTCCAAAATGCAAACTTTAAAACTAAAAAACCTTTATTTTGGGAAAATTCAGAAGAAAAATTAAAACGTTGAGCACCCATAATCCCTTCTGCTGAAAATTTGCAACTTTTTGTCAAAATTCTTTTAAAAATTTGCAGTGTTTGTAGAAAAATTGCAACTTCCGGCCTTGCTATTTTTTGACTCTTGTACGACGCCGCTGTTCACTGGAAATCCAGTCCTTCATGAATTCTGAGTTCGCAATTTCAGCCTGTACTATTGCACTATCGTATACTGTATTATCGCATTCGCCGGTATACATCAACCCAAACACCCAACTGAAAGTCGTAAGTAGAAAGGTCACGTTACAGAAGAGAGGGTTTAGCGTCATCGGTCACTGGTTATGCCTGTACGGAAACTTATGACAGCAGTGGCGTAGCCAGAAATTTCAATTGGAGGGGCCTCGTCTCCCTTTCCTCCCCTTTTCCCCTTTTGTTCCTTCCCTTCCTGCCCTCCCCTTTTACTCCTCCCTTCCTTTCCCGTGCCCTCCCCTTTCTCTCTCTTTTCCCTTAAAAGTAGGACCCCCTAAAATCCAGCTAGGGGCTGGGGAGCGCTGTGAGCTCCCCCAGCGGGGTCTGCGGCGGAGACCCAGCCGAAATCGAATTTTGTGCATTTTAGCTTTAAAAGATGAGATCTGGTGGCAACAATTTTATTGTTTTTTGAAAATAAACTAACTAAATTGGCAAATTTTGTGCAGTTTATACATGTGCTTATGTTTTTTTCTGGAGGATTGGGGGCCTGGGCTCCCTGCTCCCCTTGGTTACGCCACTGTATGACAATGTGATAGTGAAGTGAAACTAATCGAAAGTTGCGTGCAACGAGAACGCGCGCATGCAGTTAGCGTTAACTAGCGCGCAGAAACATGCGTTCGTCCACAGAACTTCGTTTCAATACTTCACGAAATTGGCGGGTCGAATCGAAATAACCTTGGGTTCGATTCGCTTTGCCGAATCAATTCGAATCGATTAATCCCAGCTCTACTGTGAGGCCGCTCGTGGTAGGGTCTTCAGAGAACAGTGAATTAACGAACAACGCCGCGACTTGCATTAAGACTCGTGCGAACCAGAGGCCGGGAGTGACAGTACGCTGACATCTGATGCTGGCTGCTCGGCTGCTGAGACTGACTGAATGCGTGGTGGTGCTCGCAGAGATAAAGGGAGCTAGCTAGCTAGGATGGATACGGGGTGATGCTTTGCCACCTCAAAGCGATGCCGTCGACGTCGACTGTCACTTAATGGAAAGACCGATTGACGCTCACAGTTGTGCGCTGCCTCCTGCTCGCAGACGAATTCGGAACCCAATTATAATCAGACCAGCAACCAGCCATCGGCGCTTGCAGCGTACTGTTGAGTTGGCCCCTCCGGTCTTTTCACACCTGCTGCGGCGTTCACCCTCAAACCAGAGAAACTCCCTTGTTATCCATTAATCGCGATATACACTGCTAGTGATCTGCTAGTGATAAGGAATCCTGTGGATAATGATGCATGATCCACGAAATAATTCTTCTGAATCTCGTCAGAATATTCTGCTCTGGCCAAGTGCATGGCGTTGAGCTGATTTGTACGTGAGTTCTGGTCACGTCTGATGATGATGATGATGATGATCCGAGTTTCTGATTCGTTCGTGACGTAACGTAAAAATATTGTGCTTGGTTGATAGGAAACGAAGCAATCTCTAAAATATTCTTAAAATAAATTTTTATTTGCACGTAACAACGGCCTTACTTGCTGCTGATAACCCAAAAAACAAGGAAAACGGCCGTTGAAATATTGGCCTGTGCTGTGCGTGTTTACGGAAGGGGTTGAATGTCGGCTGGCCAGTGGTAGTAGAACGCTTCATTCCAGCAGCCTTCCTTCAAACACATTCGCGCACCTGCTGCGCCATCTTTGTCTTTCAAGCCACCAACTTTCGCACGCACGCAGACTCCGCATTGTTGCACCCCGCCGTGCGCCGCACGAAACGAAACGAAATTGAATATTCGCCTTAATTCGGCATCGCCGCCCGGCCGGCCGGCGTGACAGATAACAGAGGGTACCCGGTCTCGGTTAATGAGCGCGTTTGTTTCGGGAGTTGGATTTCCGACCGGCAGCCCTCCGGCTACGATCAAACGATCTGAGACGGGACAAGTCGGCGAGAGGTCTGACGTAGTAGGGACAGTAACAACGGCGGCGGACCCGAGTTTGCATTTTAATCTTTCCAATAAAAATCTTTATTTACCATCACTGCAGACCATTTCAGCTGTGTATACAGTGATGAAAAAAAACAAAAGTACCGTTGTAAAGTAATCGAAGTGGAATATCGGCAAAGGATAAACAAATTTTATGAAAGGTGTATCACAAATACATTTAGTTTACTAAATGCTCACAAAGGACCATGGTTGATGCGCCGCAAAATTGCACTTCATAATTTTCTTGCATACCTTTTGACATCGCACTATCTTATACGCAAGCGTCGCAGTTCCGAGTTTAAGTAAAATTCCGTCAAACCAGCCAGAACAGTTTTCCCCAATTTGTTCCCTTATATAATATTTTGATGAAGTATAACCAGCTGTACATATGGCGTTAATTAGTTGGGCGTTTGGCGGCGTGCAAAGTCGGCATTTGATCGGCGATTTAGTCGGCCGCGTGCAGTGCACCAATGCACCATTCTGCGGTGCAATCTCAACGCTAATGCCGCAAGACGACACAAAACTGCTGTGCATATTATTCACAGCCGATGACGCGTCATTCTATTCGTATCCCTTGCCACCGGTGCATCTATTTTATTCACAAATTGGTGTTCTTGCAGACTGTTGTATTCTGTGGAAAACACATGCATTTTATTTTTTAAAAATTTTTATTGAGTAAGTAAGTAAGTAAGTGTTCCTATTTTATAGTGCGCCTTAAAGCCAGCTGGTCTAGCTTAATCTGCATATTATTTACAAAATTTCAAGTGGTTTCCGCGACGGGTACCGGCAATCCGATCTGCTTTGGTTCCGGGGTAAATTTTTCTGGATTGGTGGATAATGTGCGACGAGTACATTTAATTTGGTTGTAATCGGACACAATGTCATGTCTTGTTATATTTTTCAGTTGCATATTTGCTTATGTTGTTCAATGAAATTATAATAATGATGATGATTGTGCGAAATACGCCGATTTAAATAGCAAATCTTTAAATTTTCTTGTCGTTCCGCATTGCCAAGGGGGGCCACTATATACAATGTTTTCGTACATTTCATGAAAATGTCGAAAATGTTATTTTCTGTTGTTTTAAGCGTGTTCACAACAAACAAAAATAGTGTATTTTCAAGTTAGTTTAAACTTTTGTTTGAATATGCTTTTTTCGTTTATAGAAACCAGAAACACAACACTATAGCCAAAACGTAAAACAGTGTTTTCTTCATTTATTAGTTTTTTTGTAATGTAAATATCGTTTTGGATCAATTAAAATGTTTTATGGGACTTGCGCAGCTCCGTTTCATACGTATTTAGGGGCGGTTCACTCGAAAGCTTCTATGAGACGGAAATAGCGGCCTAAAAGCTACGGATGTCGTCCTCGTATAGTGTCTTACCAATAACAAAGCTATGCCATTGTTTAGCGCGCCGTACACAGAACAGAGTAGAGAGTGCCGACACACTGATGAAGAATATACGTACTGTGTGTATAGCTGCTATGCTCCTGTGTGGTCCGTCTTAACGCTTCATTCATTCATACGCTAAACAAATGCTTCTGTCTGTTTGCGGGTCTTTAATGAGAGATTTATGATCCAGTCGCTTTGATCAACTTCCTGCAGGCCTACAGCCGTCTATCTGGATTACTTAGAACAAGGTTCATTTTTTTCTCAAAAATAATTTGACGCAGAAGAAATAGCGAGAGCATAAAAAGCAAATAGGCCTACCATTTGGTGCTTTAGGCCGCTTATCCCTTATTTCTATACCCTTACGGTCAATGATGAGTAAAAAGTTCTCCGTTCGGGTTAAATATGTCGTCATCGGCGCTCGGTGTAATTCATTATGCTCAGCTGTCACCAGGGTTGTGTCCGGGGGGGGGTTAAGTCCGGACACCGCGTATAACGTGTCTGGCGTCACCAGGAAGCAGGATCGCAAACATAGTCAGCGTCATCACGCCGTGTTCGCTGCGACGGCAGAGCGCTTTTTTAAACAGGGTGGCCATAGGTCCTTGAAAACCGAATAGGGTCTTCACAGTTTTGGAATAAAATGGAAGAAGGTTTTAAAAATCGTTGAAATGTCTTTGAATTTTTTTGCCGCCAAACTGTGGCTATTTTGTTTAGAATATACGTCTGACAATTGAAAGAATGGTCTCGTGGAACGCTGGAAATGTCGGTCCTGCATGCAGGATTGCAGGTGATGGTGAGTGACAGCGTACGTGGTCTCATACTCGAAGTTACTGGCCTCCTGCAACTTTCTCAGCATCAGTCGTCGCAGGCCTCCTGTGCCACTGGATCATGCTGACGGTAGTGAAATTTACTGGACTGAGGCTTGTGCACCCTCTTTCCATAATCCTTGGCATAAGTTCTGTGCTAGTCTTCTCGAAGTCCTGCGGCGATAGGTTCATCGGCGTCGGGGACAGGCTCAGGATGGAGCTGGGAGTCCCCAGTCTGTGGCCTGCACGCCGTCTACTTCTTCCGGTGCCACTTGTCACATCTGTGGCAGAGTCTGTGCATCAGACTTCGGGCTTCGTAGCCACCTCCGAAGCCACACCCGACTGACCTCTAGCACAGCGTAATTGTCGTAATCGACGGACTACTCCAAGGCAAAAGGCAAGGTCTCTGCAGTGCATGAGAGTATAGTAATGGGAGCATGGTGTATAGAAAGGAGCTGCTATAAGATGAAGCAATCAGCCATTTCAAATGGCCTCAGTTGACTTCCTGTTTACAGCGTGAATCTGAGCACATGTAAAGCATGCAGAGAATAGGCCCAGCTATATACTGGAGCTAGAGAGTATAAAGAGAGAGAGGCTAGCGGCGAGTGAAACCTCTAGAAGTCCGCTTGTCGTCACGACGGACGTGAGTACGGCTGCACAAACAAAGGTTCCAACAAACAAGTGGCGCCTGCAATGTGATTTACGTTACATTGATCACATCTGAACCGTCCCTCAGTATAATACAGACTTCACCAAGCGTGCATTCCACTGGTCCATCCCTCTACCTGAAGCTTTCTACCGGAGAGTCTTTGACAGCAAGTCCAAGGTGGCTTAATAGTGTAATGATTAGGACGTTGGTCGTCGGTTTGACTTCCGGTCGCGTCGCCATTAAGTAGTTAATACTTAAATTGATGACTTTCTGCGGATAGGCGAACCATCTCGGAATATAACCAACACCAAGGTCAACTTAGCCTTCCATTCCTCTGGGAAGTGCCGGCTTGCTTGTCTGGGGTTAAGGCGGGTCGAGTTTATCTGCCTCGGGTGCCAGGTAACAAACGCTGTGTGATCCCTTGTGGCAGGTGACGCTCCGTACGTCTGTGGTGGATTACCATTAAGAGCTATAGACGACCTTTAACTATTTTTGATCTTTACCTATAAAAAATGCGTAGGGCTGTTGATCGCACGAGTTACGTTGGGTGGAAACCGCGCATAAGTGAAAATGTTTGCAGCGCGTGATCCAATTTCAAAGTACAAATGGAATTCAAAAAGTGCTGACAACTGTTTCGTTTCGGTTGCTGAAAGCACATCGAAGGCTGTTGAAGATGGTTGTACAGCTGATACGTCCGTATACTATAGGATATACATCAACGACCATAGTAGTTCTCCACTATTGTTACAGCAGCTGCCCTCGGTCAACATTACATGCCAATGTCTGCGCCTGTTCTCGGCGATGTATAAATAATCTTTGCCGACAACTGCCAGGAATATGCGCGTCGTTGCGGCAGGCGCCGGGGCGCTATATAAGGGTGCCACAAGAGAGGAAAAATTCGGTTTGAGCTTGTTGTAAATTTTAGTATAAAACAGTAGTTACATGCGCCGCAGGATATATCACACGTCTTTGTTTTTCGACAGTGGAAGCATAAGCAAGAATATAAATAATCAAACACACCCAAATATTACAGGTATAAATGAAGAATGAGCTTCTTTTGTATTGCTTATGATGTTGAAGGCAGACTGTATAAAGTATTTTCAAAATCCACTGACGACTTTTTGAATAATCTCATGTACAAATGAACAGAAAAAATACAAGAAGCCCACCTGTCGCTAGGATAGCCGACTGTACTGGTTTTCAATGACCTTGCGGGTCATCTAAGGTCGATGATTTTTATTTCGTTTGAAAGGGCGTATGCCACTTGACATTAGTGAATTATAGTAATCTTGGCCGTATCTCTCGCCGTTTCCGAGATATGGCCAGTTTTTCATTGAATTTCCCACCCCCTTCTTATTCAACCCCAATTTCAAAATGTTTCCCTTGTACTAGATGGCTGAAATTTTGCATGCCTCAGATTAACATACATGGCTAATTATTCGTATAAAAAGGTTTTTCTATACGACCTACGCGTTGGCCAGGGTGCATCCGTTACAGACGGACAGACTGACGACGGCCGACAGCCATGCGAATAGCTCGACCGTTATTTAAGTACGGTCGGCTAAAAACTTAAGCAAAACTAACGCAAAACTGTAAAACAAACATAAAACCTACAACAGTTTTAGCCCATTATCATAATATCAAACGAAGCGAGATTTTAGTTGCGGCGTCACATAAACTAAAACGAAGTTTTACTTTTTATAATTATCGCATGCAATTTTCTTTTAGTTGCCTGGTACATGTAGCAATTTTACTTCGTCACATTAGGCCTGCAACGTTCTACAACTGGTGCATGTGTTGTTCGACAGGTGGCGACAGTGATGTCGTTCAAGCGCAAGTTTAACACGCCGACCAAGATGGCGCCGGGCAATGACGACGACATCGATGACATCACAAGACGCAGCAGCGGTTACGATTCCCTACCGAGTTCCGGACGCGCCTCGGCCGACTACTGGTCCGCTGCAGCCTCAGCAAGTGCCGACACCGCCACCGCGACTATTATTTCCAACGCTTTCGCGGGCATCGACTTTCGGTCGCGCTACGGTCTGTCGACCCGGAAATCGCCGAACGACGCCGAGGCGATGCCCTTACTGGATCGGGAAAGGAAGGCGGAAGCG
>Ga0209671_1007563_pt1 | contig 11284 bp, 14 predicted proteins | sample WorMetHERISLAND2_2_FD_187401 | JGI IMG/M metagenome (GOLD analysis project Ga0209671, IMG submission 187401) | Marine gutless worms symbiont microbial communities from Max Planck institute for Marine Microbiology, Germany - Olavius geniculatus... | ecosystem: Host-associated > Annelida >...
AATTTGATACACGCGTTTTTAATGGTGCTTCGATAACATAGAGATTTCAAAACGAACAAAGCCAAAATCGCCACGACGTTAAAAATTTCTATATAATTTGATGTGAAAGACAGATTCAGTGCTGTAATGACCGGGGGAAGGCCGAAAAGGCAATCACCTCTCCTATCCTCCAAATTTGGGCCGTGGAAAAATTTTCAGTAAATTTTGTTGTCGAAAAATTTTCGTTTATGTGGGGCAGAAAATCTCTCATTTTGGGAAAATTCAGAGGCAACAATGAAATTTCGAGACTAAGTACCAATAATCTCCTCTATGTCTTCTATCGAAAATGTGCAACTAACTACCTGCTCCGCCTGCTTTTTTGAACTCACGACTCTGCTGAAGTGAAGTGGTTAAAGCGTGTTTGTGATGTGGTCGAGGCAGGTCGATGATGTCCTCGGGCGGAGAAGAATCTTCATCGTCATCAAGCAGCTTTCATCAAGTCTACCGAGGCCTGTCCCCGACTTCTTCCAGTCGCTTGGAGGTTCGACGATTCATTTAGGGCCTACAGTCAAAATTTTCCATAATCCTAACATTTATTACAATCATTTTTCGTTTCACTTATTTCAATGTCAAGCTCGAAGCTTATGAGTAAAAACAAAGAAACTGAGAAGTACGACGTAGTACAAAAAACAAACAGGTTAGTAAAGAATAGGGCGCCAAGTTTTCAACATATTGAACAGAAGTGGCTGGAGATAAAAGTCTGATACAACAGTGGCATGAACAATGCTTTCTACGATCGCCATTTGGAATGAAAAAAAAAATTAAAAATACTTTGCATGTGTGAGTAGATACATTTACAACCAATAGTCTTAGTCAAACAATCTTTGCTAATTTGCGGTTATTTGTTAACTTAGATCTGTAGATGAGTTCGACTCACTCGCTCATTGCTATAGATTGGTTCAGTTTCATTTTAAGGTTGTCCGGTATCGTCTGATGAACTTTACTTTTAGGTTCAGCTACATAAACTTTTAATAGTCGAGACATTTTTGTCACACTTCGTATATTCGAACTTTCATTTTCGGTCGCATATTAATTTAATGGCAAATTCACACCTACGACGCTACTCAACTCAAATGTCGTAGATGTGAATTGGCCTTAAGACATTCTCACAATACTAGCGTACAGAGCACCCTAAAGTTATTTGAAAATGTCGGTACTAACATTCTATTTTGTGCATTAGTCTGATGTTGTTTTGCAAAAAAATGTCGAATGTTTGTTTGGCTGTAGAATCGCATCAAAGAACTGGAAGAAGCACTCGAACAGGAGCGGACAGCACATTTCCGAGTTAGTAGTATATCGACTTTATCGTGTAGTTGTGCTGTTGAATAATTTATGTTATTGTGGGCCTACTCTGCGAGTCTTTCGCGGCTGCTATTTTTCATTATTCTGTTTTGCAGCATTGTTTCCGTAAAATATTTAGGTATTTTATGTGAGACTGTTTGGTCGTTCCAGTTAAACTGCGAAAAGTGCGGCACTTCTAAATGTTATTCTGCATTTACTAGATTGTACTAGTCCAATAAATCACACTATAATCATTAATCATTCGTTGTAATAGCGTTAATAGCGTTCTTCTATCGACTTCGTAACAGAAGCAAGTGACCCATGTTTATTGCAGGATAATCAAATAGAGTTTTTCAGCGACCGATAAAACAAACATCATTCTTGATTTGAATCACGTTAAACGTCTTTTTCAATTCCACGTGTTGCGTAACAGAAAAAAAACCCAGCTCGCTCTCGGGGTCGATGATAGGCGGGTGCGTTATATGAAGGCAGCAGTACGGTACAGGCCTACATGTGGGTGCATTGTATTCAGTGGGCCCACGTGACTCGGATGGGCGCGTAGCAGGTACGAGCGTGGTTAAGCATCAGCTGCTACAGCTACCACGCTGGCGACTGTATTAATAGCCGCCGACCGTGCGTCCGTGCGCTGCGTCGGTCGATCGCGCAAACAACGCCGTCTCGCAGCGCAGGCGGGCGACGTCCAAACTTGGGTCAGTCCTCTCCTAGACAGTTGCTGCCGGGTAGGCCACTTTTGACGAGAAAAGAGACAACAGTCGACTTACCGCGGCGTGTCTTGACTGAAAATAACGCCAGCCCGCCCGCCGGTGTGGCGTGTACGTGGCGGGTTGGGCTATCCGTCAAAGCGATCTACTCGCAACAAGTGCTAATAGCGGCGGACGCCATTCGTCGACATTCTTCTTTCCTTCCTGCTGTTTTCGCGCCGCCCATGCACGTACCCAAACACTGCTGCAGCCTGCTACAGTCATCAGCAGTGTCTTTCTTTCTTCTCCCATCCGTCGTTTCATCCCGCTGAGATAATGACGTTGATATCATGACACTTCCAGACTGTTTTGTCTCGTTTTTTGTGTGTAGGTTTACAGCTTTCTTAATTTTCGGCTGTATTGCATTTGTCTGACATCGTTTAATAACAGCTAATTGCGCTTCACTGCTAGCTAATGGACATCATTCCGTGCATACGCTGGTCGCTGTTTAGACCTGTACATACACTTGAACTACTTCACGCAGACGCAATAATACGTCTTTAAATCTGTAATTTGTTCGTCAGCGTCAAGGTTTTACATTGCGACGCACGTCCCGTGGGCTACTGTTTAGTCTGTTCGTGCTGGCGTTACAGAAGATCAATAAGATTGACTTACGACCTTATGCTGTCTTCAAGTTCAAACTACTGTTTCTGCAGAATGTTTTAATTCTTAGATAGCAGGCCTATCTAAAACATGAATTGAAAACTTCTAACAGATACCGTTGCTGCGTTTTTAATTCACATAATAAAATTACTCAAACAGCAAATGAATTCGAGAGGTTAGAAAATAATACACTACAAAAACGTTTCAAAAAGAGAAAACGCAACAAAGATTGTTACTAAGTTAATGAAGGTTAGTTGACGACGCAGTATTGGGTGAATAACAAAAACGTTGACGTAACCTGCGAGGTATCGGCACGCATTATCTGTCTGTCTGTCTGTCTGTCTATGTAGTATAAGCCTGCGTGTGTGTCTGTTTGCGTATTTGCTGTGCTGTCAGACACAGAAAGAGCTGGACGAACTGCACATCATCGTTCAAGAACTGACCGAGAAGTTGGAAGCATCCGAGCATGAAGTTACGACGCAGGTGAGCCATGTTCATTGGAAGTACAGACACTGGCGTCGAGGCCGGGGAGCTGCTCCCCTTTCCTTAAATTTTGCGTTGTCGGAAAATTGTCGAAAAATGTTTTTCTCGACGGAAAATTTTTGTTCAAAATGCTAAATTTGGGCCTAAAAATTTCATTTTTGAGAAATTTGGGGGCAAAATTGAATTTTTCAGCACTCATAATTAACTTTGTCAGAAATGTGCTGTTGTCTGTCGGAATTTTGTCGAAAATTTGCAAATTTCTGTGCTCCACTTATTTTTTTACGCGCGAAAGCAAGTACTGCTTTTAGTGCGTCTTAGCCATCTCAATACTGTCCGTTCGTCTGTCCGTCTGTCTGTCGGTCTTTCTGTATGTCTGTCTGTCACACGGGTTAATCAGTCAAAAACAATGCAAGCTAGGATCACCAAATCTTCACTATCGGCTGCCTGAAGACTCTAGTTTCAAGAACCATAAAGCTTTTCCATAAATTCAAAGGTGTTCACCCCAAACGAGGGCATTAAATGAGAGAGGGGTGGAAAAAATTTGCGATTTTTAGCCAGCGCGCGCAATGTGTCTGCAGCGGAACGTCGACTGTTAAAAGCGGAGTCTGTATAAAAACAGACTTTTAATTAAAATTAAACATAAGTAAGTACTGTATGATGTCGGCATGCAAGGCTATAAGAAGAATGTAGTAGTAGTAGTATTAGAACTAGTATTAGTAGTTGTTGTTGTTGTTGTTGTGCGTAGATTGAACTAGTACATCGGCGTGAGCAAGAGCTGACCAAGGCTAAGAAGGATGTAGAGCTGGCGCTGACCCAGGCCGACACGAATGAAGCCACGCTCAAGAAACGTTTCCAGGAACAACTCACGGAAGCCAGCGAACAACTAGAAAAAGCTAACAAGGCAAAGACCAAGTGCGTCATGTCATTTGACAGTCAACTACACGTTGTAACATAATTTCCAAATCTCCTAGAGCCAAATAGCGAAACTCAGTTACGATGTCGTTTTTGCATAAAAATTTCCACGACTAATGACCAGTTTACATCTACGACGCCGACACGACTTGACGCAACTCAAGTCAACTGTTAAGTTAGGTGACGTCGTAGGTTTGGACAAAACTGACGACACAACTCAACTGTCGGCGACATTTGAGTTAAGTCGCTTCGGGGTCATAAGTGTAAACTGGCCGCAAATGCGAGATAATGCTGCATTTGATGCCGCAAAATTTTTCACTTCACGTACTGTCTTTATCGTGTAATTTCTGCGTCGGCGTGACGTCATCGCGCGGTGGGGCATAAGTTCCGGCGACCCTTGATTTTTATCATATAGCATTTGAACAAATAAACAAAAATTGACACGATTTAGCAGAAATGGCTTTAGAAGCGTCAAAAGCGTCATATAAGCGTTATAAAAACAGCAACGTTCTGAATTACTGGCTCAGTTTGTGTTCAAAATGTCCCCCTTTCACCTTCACACACGCACAAAGACGCAAGCATTGGTCACTGCTTAACTGCCATATCTGTAACGTGCTGATTACTACTACTAATCTGTTAGTGTTGGTTATTTGTTGATAGAATTGAGAAAGAAAAGCAGACAATAGTCATTGAAATTGAAGCGATGTCATCACAGCTAGAAACTGCTAACAAAGCTAAGGTTAGTTGCTTTTCTCTGCTCGATATGAATATTATTAATAGGTTTACAGTTCAAGTTACCACCGCTTTGACGTCTTATCTGTATCTCCGGTTTCTTCATTCGCATAATCGTAAAATTTTTGTTATTACTGCCAAGAATGCTGAATTTGTGCTTATTTATTTAAAATGAAAAACACTGTTCACATTCGTGTGCTATTTTTTGAGGCGCACTGCGTAGTCGACCACGACCACTCCCCGCTGTCGATCGATACTGTCGGTTATGTCAATTTTCTTACATAACTTTTAAACTGAAAACTTACTTTTATGTCTACCCTGTACACAGACTATTGTTTGCTGTTCGCTGGACGCAGGAGTATGCGGAGTGAACATGGATGGTTTGGACAACCGTCTACTACTACTACTAAAACAACAACAACAATTATTATTATTATTACTACTACTACTATATACTATTGCTACTATTGCTGCTACAAAACGCTACTGTTCGTTATTTTCAGGAGTACGCGGAGTCGAAGGTGGGTGATCTGGACGAGCAGCTGAAGCGGATGAAGGTTCAGGTTGACGAGCTGACACGCAGCAAGGATGAACTGATGCAGCTGCGCAACCGCCTGACGCAGGAGAACTCCGATCTCCAGCGCCAGGTCCATGACCTGGAGGTCAGCGTCGAGTCCTTCTCCAAGAACAAGTCGCAGGCACAGCAGAAACTCGAGTCGACGCAGTCCAAGCTCGAAGAAGAAATCAGGGTAAGAAATTTCCACCGATTTACTCGCCGTGACTAGACTGTAAAGTCTGGTGTAGAATAATAAATTTTGTGCCATTTTTTTCTTGAGTACCCATAATTGTTATTTAGGGGGAATTAGTAAATTATAAATAATACCTAGAACCAACTTATTATTAAGCAAGATGGCTGCAGTGATTAATAATTATTGTATTGAGCACCACGTCCAACAAAACCGGGCGTAATGTTTTTTTTGTTGCAGAGCACATACTGTGTACAAAGAATAAGCAAAAAGCTATTTATTTCTGTAAGCTATCAGTCTAATAACAATATAGTAATAGTATAGGTTCAACTGAAGCGTGTGAATTAAACTGACGTGTGATGCCTGTAGATTCATCTGCAGTTGGAGTCGCAGTTCTCGGCGTTGAACGAAGATTTCGCGCGAGTCCAGCGAGACTTGGACGAACAGGCAGAAGCCAACTCCAGACTACAGGCCCAGCTACAGAAGGCCGGCGCCGACGCACAGCAACAGAAGGCTAAATACGAGAAGGACATCACTGTCATCAGCGAAGAGCTCGAAGATACCAAGTCAGTATGATACTACTAATACTAGTATAAGACGACGACGACGACAACAACGACAGCTGTTACTACTACTAAATGCAGAACTTGCACTAACATAAGAATATGTAGCAAAAAACTGATGGCTTTATTGCAACCGTTCCAATAAAACATTTTAAAAATTGGTCAACACTCGATGAAAATATGACAAAACTTAATTGCCCACTTTTTAAGATTTTTGTGTATAGTTTGAAATTATAAACGAAAAAATATTCATCACAAAATTGACACAGAATGATGGCGTACAGCACAGCACACGTAAGTACAGCTGAAGTAGCTTATCTGACGGTTAACAGAACTACTGTGTTTGTTCAGGCACAAGCTCGGGGCACGTTTGGCCGAGCTGGAAAGTCAACTGGAAGCGGCCAAAAGCAAGGCGGCTCGCATGGAGAAGGAAAAGTCCAAAATGACGCTGGAGATTGAGGAAATTATGGTCCAGCTGGATGATGTCAGTAGCAAATGTTTTTTTCTCATAACTTTGTTAACTGACAAAATTACATAACAGAGATTGGATGGGTGCTATTGATGTTTTAGCATATTAGGCCCATTCCTGAAATAAACCTATGGCCACGGATTGGACAAAATTGTTTTTATAACGGTCATTTGCACTGCACATAATGTTGCCGTCAGATTCGTTTTTGAGAGCCCAAAAGTGGGTAAATAATTAAAAATGCATGTGCGGCCTCTGCTTCAGATCCAAACACGGGAGCTTAAAGCACTCTCCCAGATCCCTTTAGCTAGATTTCTTTTTCAAAGAAGAAGGGAGAGGAAATGACAAGGAAGGAAAGGAATTTAATTTAATTTAATATCGATTTGATATGGCGCCAAAATGTCACAAGGTTAATTGCGAATCAGAAGCGCTGTTGGCGCTGACTTGTTCTAGATGCGGTAGGCGGAGGTAAACGGTTCGGTTTTAAGCCTAGTTTTAAAAATTTCGAAAAAAACTGGCTGATCTAGTATTCGCAGACGAAAGGATGGAAAACGAAAGGACAGAAAATTCAGCATGGAGTTAAGGACCTCAGAATTGCCCTTAAAACAAATTTATTGCCACGCCTATGCTTGCGGCTGGATGCAGGCTAATGCGGCGGCGTCGGAGAGCGCAAAGCGGCTGAAGTCTGCTGAGAGCGGGAACGCGGACCTACAACGACGCTACGAGGACCTCGACAGAGAACTGAAGACCGCCCAGGGCGATGTCCGTCGTCTGCAGGAAGAAATCACCGCGCTGAAGAAGACCAACGACGATCTGCAGGCCAAACTCGACGCACTGACCAGGGAGAACAACAAACTCACCGGTACGACTACGACACTACTACTACACTGATACTATACACTGCTACTACTACCACTATTACTACTAAAATAGTAGTAGTAGTAGTAGATCACGTTAACAGTATCTTATATTTACTCAAAAGTTTATCGGCCGACGTCGACATCATTTAACGATTCCTCACTGTTTCCCCGGTGAAGCAAAGTTTCCCAATTTAGTTTTTCCGCATTCTCATATCTACCATTTACCATTCGTTCACTTCGCTATTTTTTCCTTATTGCGTATTATTTTGCTGATTTCCCATATTGCAGAGGATTTCTGCCCGTATAGTGACAGCTGATTGGCTACTAAAGGTGCGTGCAGAGCGACATAACTAAACTCAATTGAACTGACATGGTTTAGTTTTTGACGAACTAACCAATGGGCAAGCATAATGCATTACAGTAGGCACCGTCAAGCGGTTGAAACAACGTCTTTGGCCTGCGCATGACTATACGCTTACGTACGCGTCAACCAATCACCAATGGGCTCGCTGTGCTTGCCCGTTGGTCATTTGGTCAAAAACTAAACCGTGTCAGTTTAGTTCAGTTAAGTCGCTCTGTACGCGTTTAATTTACGGTTCCTCCCTTCAACGACCGTGTTAGGTATGGGCGTTGCCTTAGCTCGCGACGACGTCGCTTTCTCAGTTTGTTATAACCGCAGGACAATATCGATAAAATTTATATTTCCCACCATCTGTGCACGTTACAACAACAACTAATACTACAGCCACCACGACTACTACTACTAGTCGCGTTGTTGCTGCAGAGGCGTTGCGTGAGTCTGAGAGTGGCAACAAGGACACGGTTCGTCAGGTGCAAGAGTTGACTCTGATTCGCTCCGAGCTACAGAGTGAAAGGGATGCTCTGCAGTCCGAGCTTTCTGAGGCGACTGATGCAAACCGCGAGCTGGGTGCAAACCTGGACGCCGCCAACGCCGCACTGCAGCAGATGAGACAGGACATGGAGGCACGACTCATGGCCGCCGAGGAAGAACTTGAAAACACCCGGTATGTGTCACTACTACTATTACTACTACTACTACTATGGCGTTACTTGCGGTCGTTCAGTTCAGTGCGTGTTTGGTTCTAGGATGGATCTCGGGGTCAGCGAATCGAATGGCTGTGGTTGGGCTTTTCCGTATGTGGGGATGATGCGCCATTAGTTACAGTGTAATATATTTTTTTGTTTCAATCAATGAAAACACTTTAAAGATCATGGCACTAAAATTGTACAAAATAGATGTATAAAATTTAGATTAATCAGATATCGCTTGACCTAAAACCTATCAAAGCAGCCAAAGAACAATTGATGAGCTGTACAAGAACGTGGCTGATCTGAGACTCGTTTGCGCAATTAATACTACAACAACGACTACACCGCTACAACATAAACACCAACAACAACAACAACTACTACTACTACTACTACTACTACACTGTTACTACTACAACACTGCTATTTGTGTGTGCAGCAAGGGCAGTCAAAGAACCATTGAGGAACTGCGCAAGAACGTGGCTGACTTGGAGACGCGTCTACGCAACGAGACAAGTCGCATCAAGACTCGCTATGAGACTCAGTTTCACGAGTTTGAGATGCAGGCTGACGTTCTATCACGAAGCAACGCCGAGCTCACCAAGAACAACAAAGGACTCCTCACCAAGATCAAGGTCTAAAACGATTAACAAATATTCTTATAATTCGAGGTCGTTAGTTATTGGTTGAAAATCACAATTTTTTTCTTCCATATCATTTAGCGCTTTTGTATCGAAGGCGGGGGTGATCCCTTTTAATTTTTTGGCTGCAGGGTGCGACGGACGCCTCTACGATAGCTAAGGCAGGGAATTTGCATAACATGCTGCTATGTTGATGCTCTGTAAAAAGAAGAAAATAACGATAACTGAAACTAGAACAAACGGAAACGTGAAAAAAATCGTTAGCAATTCTAGTCAGTGGCCAGATATCCGTGAAATCAGCACATAGGCCTAATTATGGTTGGGCTGTCAAATGATGCGTCGTGATTATACCGCCAAACGTGGTGACTGACAGCAGTATATAGACTTTGTTACTGTGTGAGGGTGTGTCCGTATGTACTACTGCTAGTACTACTACAGTTTTCGTGTGTGTCTGTAGGAGGTAGAGATGCAGTTGGAGACTGAGAGAAAGAACGCTGCTGACTCTGCCGCCGGTCTATCTGCTGCAGAGCGCAAGTTGCTCGTGCTGCAGACAGAAGTCTCTGATCTAAAAGCTCAACTTGCCGCGGTATGTACAATAGGGCCTACATACGTTGTGTCTAAAACAAGCTACTTTTAAATTTCACAAAGTAGTGCAGCTACAGTATTAAGGGTGGCCAAAACCAAAGTTATTTACGTCAAATTTCTTCGTAATGATGTGTGTTAAAATTAATAAAAGTTGGCCGATGTTTCATGGAACTATGTGAAAAAAATAATATTGGTTTGTTTTTTTACATTGTGTACAGCTAAAGGTCGCTGACGAGTCAAATCAGCAAAAAGCATGCACTTGAAGCGAACGAAAGGTAAAACCGCAGTGAGATTGTGCGTGTGCGTCGTTTAGGCGGAGAAGGCACGCAAGAATGCCGAGACGGAACTCTCAGACAGTTCATCACACGTGACTGAGATCAACGTTATCGTGCAGAACCTGACAAACGACAAACACCGTCTGGAGGGCGACATGTTGATGATGCGTCAACAGATGGAAGATGCCGTGACAGCCAGGCGTGGGGCCGAGGAACGAGCAGAGCGGTAGTAGTAGTAGTGATAGTAGTTGTTGTTGTTGTTGCTGCTGCTGGTGTGTAGTAGTGCAGCAGTGTAGTAGTGATGTAAGTAAGTAGAATGGCTTAGGAGGCGCAATTTAACAGTTATCCATTATACGCCATAATCTCAGCACCCGAATAAAATGTCTTTAGCAGCCGCTCAAACTGTTTAAAGCTAATGTCAGTTTGTCTCGAATAAATTGGAAGGTTGTTCCACAGCCTAGGACCTGTAGCACAAAACATGTGTCTCCGTAACTGCTGTAGGTCCTTAAGTTGGCAGAACGCAGCTGACGACGACCTTCATTGGAAACCAGCTGACAGTCGGCGGCCAGGTAAGCTGGGTCCATGCTGGACATCGACAAGTAGACCAAGGCGGCCATCTTGAATGAAATCCTCTCGACGCCGAACTGGAAGTCAATGCAGCTCCTGTAGCATCGGAGTTATGTGGTCATAGCGTCGAAGGTCCGACACCAAATGTGCAGTCGCATTTTGGTGTGTATGTAGACTGGGCGTTGAGGTTGCTCGTCTGACTGATCAACTACGTCAGGAGCACGACCTCGTCACCTCTGCCGAGGGCAACCGCAAGAAACTGGAGATGAGTCTGAAAGAACTGACTATCAGGCTTGAGGAGGTCGAGTCACTGGGTGACGGCAAGAAGAATCTTATGAAGATGCAGCAGCGGGTCAGTCACTAATACAACAAAATACTACTGCTGCTGCTATTAATGCTTTTACCGGTAAATAAGACACATGATGTCATGACGTCAACGTTAAGTCACAAGCAGCAAAGAATGTTTAACTAACAGCCACATTTTGTTTAAATATTTTGAATTACAGGTAGTATTTTGCTGAAAATTTTATGTAAATCTGGTGTTTTTGACTGAGCTAGGAAAGAAAGAAAAAGTGCATTTTTATGAAACACCGTGTACAATCGCACACAACTTTTACACTGCATCGTGCGTTATGCATATGCATATAAACAAAGAGTGAGAAATATCAACTAACACGTGCTTTTAACCCTGCCAATAAAATGTCCCAGCGCAAAGAAAGA
>Ga0209671_1007565_pt1 | contig 11283 bp, 9 predicted proteins | sample WorMetHERISLAND2_2_FD_187401 | JGI IMG/M metagenome (GOLD analysis project Ga0209671, IMG submission 187401) | Marine gutless worms symbiont microbial communities from Max Planck institute for Marine Microbiology, Germany - Olavius geniculatus... | ecosystem: Host-associated > Annelida >...
CCCTTGGAGGGATTTGCATAAAATTTTGCGTGACGGGTCCCCTCGGCGACGTAATCAACCGTGCCAAATTTTATCTCAATCAGATCAGGGGTTTTGATTCTGTGGGGGGTCGAATTTTTGGCTTTCCCATAAGAAAGAGAAGTCGCCGTTAACACATGGCTTGAACTATTGTTCAGCCTGTGATAACGGAGCAAAAAGTTTAACCTTTACAGAAAGTTTAACTTTTGTAAAACACAAAAAACGCCGGAAACCTAAAATTGTAAGAACTGCCGATTATAATTGTGCATATGTAGGAAAATGGCAGTTCTAATAATCTTCCCTGTTATCCTCCAGACGGTCATCAATCTCATGATGCTGTCTATTGGAGGACCGGGGGGGCATGAAAGGCAGCCAAAGCAGGTTCTTAGTTTTGTATGGTTAGTTAGTTTATGTCTGTGTCATTTTTTTTTATTCTGGTATTTAGCCTTTTTGTGTTGTTGGTTAGTTTGGTTTTTTTGCCGTTAATTATGGATGTCAGTACCAGTGTAAGGGATTGTTTGGAAAGACTTGTGCCAGTGAAATGACCTGTAATGTGTCCAACAGGACTTAAACTACTCACTTGCTCCGTGGGTGTGGCTACGGTTTACTTTGCACATTTGGACTTTTTTTGAGTTTTAACCCCTTGAGCTCCTGTGTTTTCTCTCATCAAATAATTTGGATCTTTGTTTAATGCACTCTTACTTCGGTGCTCACAAGTGACGAGTCTCTCTGTCAAATGATATTTCATTCTGTTAGTCAGTGCAAGAAGTGTGGCAGATATAATGGCCAGAGAGACCGTACTACACTATCATCTGTAGCAGCAGCCAGCGTTGATGTTGTCTAATGATTGGCTCTTTAAACAGTTATCAAAAGAAGCACTAGCACTTATGTGATATCGCATAATTAACATAGTAGTTATGATACTTGTTTGTGTTGTTTGAAGCCATTTTGACGGCATTCGAGCAGTTGTTTTCCACCCAACCGAGGCCGCTTTGGTCACCGCTGGAGAAGACCATGTCGTCAAACTGTGGAACCTGCAGAAATCACCACCAAAGAAGTACGACATTGTTGTGTGTTTTTTGACATCTTCGTTCTTAATTTTCCATTGCTATTAGGCAGATAACAGGAAGCGTAGCAAAGAATTAGCAATTGTGGCTGCAAAATTGTAAAAGTGAGAAAAGATTCATACCGCAACAATTCCAACATGTATACTTTTGCACATTTTTGCAAATGTGTTTTACAGTAAATCACAACAATTTGCATGGATAGGTTACCACTGCCATTTGGTGTCATTTTGGCAGTTTCTTTGCGCTTGGTTGATTCTCAAGTGATTTTTGTATCTGCTTTCTGTAACCCTTTAACTACTTATATTTTTTAGTTTTTTTCATGTTATCCTATTTTTGTCTTGTTTCACATTTGAGTTGATTTTTTAGTGTTGTTGTACTTCACTTTGTTCATGTAATTGCTACAGCGTGTCATCAGTAAGTTACATGTATTTGTACATTTTCTGCATAAACTGCACTTGCTAGTGGTACACACCACACAGACCATGTTACCAGTGCTGATGTACAACTTTGAGCCTGATATTCATTTCAGCTGCTGTCACTCATTCAAACGAGATAGCTTTATTGCTTCAGGCATGTGGCAAGCAAGGGCAACTCGCATGACCTGTTCAGAGCCATCCAATCCATGCGTCAGTGTGTGGGTTCCCCAAGGACTGGAGCCGCCGCCTAGGACAGAGGTCTCAAACTCGCGGCCCATGGCTGCATTATTTGTGGCCCGCGACACACTATCTAAAATTCTAACAAAAAATCGAGATAAAAATAAGTTGTTTTATTCAGTTTATGGCATTTTTTTCTAGTAACCCAGCAGAACTACTGTTTTTCTTACATGCGTTTACTTTAGCAGAGCCGCATGCCGATGCTGGCAGTGACCAACGTACATGGAAAAAATCTGAAGTTTTGAACTATACTGTAAAAGTAACTATATTATAGTTTTGTCATTTTTATTAATTATTGCATTTACTGCATTTTGTCGTCTCTAATGACTATGCGGGATGCGGCCCACCAACTGAGTGATATATTGCAGTGTGGCCCGCGCCCCCAAATAAGTTTGAGACCCCTGGCCTAGGACATCCACGTCACCTGGCTATGGACCCTAGAAGTTGACCCTCATCTGCTCCACCATAGACTCAACTCAGCATGGCAACATGCCCAAGGTCGAGTACAATGGAAGCAGCTTGTAGAAATGGCTTCGACCTGCGGCATGGTGTGCTCCTGATGATGCTGATGATGACTGGTAGTGTATTTATGCACCACTGATTGGCCTGTGTAGGAACGAATCAATAGATCTGGAGCCGGTGCACACGATGCGTGGTCATTCCGGAGCAGTTCTTAGTCTGGCAATGAGCCGGGCCGGTGAGTTCTGCTACAGTGGTGGTATTGACGGTACAATCTGCTGCTGGAACCTGCCAAACATTTGCATTGACCCCTACGATGCCTACGGTAAGCTGCCACAACACAGCTTGTTGTCTTCTTATTTCTTTTACTTGCCTCCACTGAGGATTTGTGTCACAAAGTCTGTCTGTTTGTATCCAAGTTACTAATGGATTTTGATTACATTTTTTGACGGTTTGGTTATGGTTCAGTGGATTAGCTGTATTGTGCGCGCTGAACCGTTTTTTTTATTTAGAGTGTTTGAGGGCTGCATGAATATTTTGTATGTTTATTAATATCATGTTTGTGCATTTATGTGCTCTACGTTATTTAGGTTTTTATGTTTGTGTGATTTTTGATGATGATTTTCACTTTCAGTACTCATTACCCAGAAAATCTAGTCTCCATAATTACTTATTTTGTGCGACAAATGGGATGTAAAACATACTCCTTGTTCTGTTATGAACAGTAATAATAATAAACGAATTTGTATAGCGCCAGTATGTCGATTGACTTCAGTGGCGCTGGACGGACAGTTACAGTGGTGCTATACAGTTAGAGCCAGGCCTATATGTTTGACGGAAGAAAAATGTTTTTGAACTATGCTTGAACAGAGCTAGAGAGCTAGAACATAAAGTATAAGTGTTAAAAGAGTTCCAGATGGCAGGATGGTGGCTGTCATAGAGCCTGCAGAATGATTCGTGCCGCTGTGTTCTGCACGTGCTGCAGCTTCTGAATGCTGCTGGCTGGGGCACCGTGCAACACAGCGTTGCAGTAGTCCAACCGAGACAATATGAGGCTGCACGCCAGGGTGACCGCCAGTTCCGTCATCAGTAGATGTCGGATGTGTCGGATAGCGTGAGCATAAAAGTTGCACGCTCTGGGCACCGATGTCGCATAGATGACAATCTAGCACCACCGAGAACCTTCATATAGTCAGCGGCTGGTAGATCGGTGCCGGCGATAGACACGGACGACGGAGTCGATGTGGCGTTCAGCTGGCTCGATGTACCGACGACCAGGGCCTTCGCCTTGTCGGGGTTTAGCTGTAAACCATTCTGCATATACCACTGCCTGACATGTACAGCTCACACTGTCACCAACATGAATGACGACAATGTTGGACCGATGTGAGGTCTGGTCGCGAACTGACGCTGAGTCGAAGACTGGAGCGCTGAAACTGTATTTGCATGGATTTAACTGACTCTCGGTAAAGAACTGGCTGAAGGTCGAGACAGGCTTCTGGCAGTTGGAGTCGTCATGTGCAGCAAACTTCGAGCCGTGCGCCAGGTGGACTTAACGTCACCGGATACGGCATCGAGTTTTTTTATGTTGTCAGCTCACAATCTCTGGATACATTGTCGAGCTGCACAGCACGCATGCTGGTAGGCACGACGATCAGATTTAGAGCCGGTGCGATGATATCGGCGTTCAAGTCGACAGCGCTCCTGCTTGGATGACGAATATCGTGCTGGTCGCGATGACGTCGACGAGTACTACTAGTACAGGTTGTAGTAGTTGTTGGTGGTGTGTAGATGCCAGTGTACTACAGTCACGGCTGACAGCACACTCTGATGCAGTGTGGGGTCTCTCGGCTCACAGTACCATGCCTCATGTACTGTCCTGCTCGGCCGATGGTACTGTCAAACTCTGGGCACCTCACAGCTCCACGGCTCTGCTCGCTAACTTCGTCCTTGATTACAGTAAGTACTGTACTAGCAGAAAACTACTAGTGTCGGTGGCATATCAGTACCATATCAGATGCACCCACCGCAAGATGAATAGCAGTGTTCTTACAGCATCTTAAACATTGCACATAACTGGCATTTGTAGCCACTAGATGCATCTTCTGTGCTCGTGATGCATTCAAAATGCATTTGCAGTCAGGACCCTGCTCTGATCCCCACTGGGGACCTTTTACTTCCATCCCCAAGAACTTTTTCCCCACTGTCGGTTTTTTTTGGCCTTTTGGGTCTCAGGACTGCACCAGCAAGACAAATTCCTGGCTACACCCTGGCTATTCTGTCTCCATATTGTAGGTTTTGCTTAGTTAGTTAGGGTCGGCTTATCTTCATACCTTCTTGTAAGAATGCTGACTGACTGCACTGTCACTCTCGACATATTGTTTAGTTGGGTCTGCATATTCAATGATTGCATTTTACGGAGAACGGTGAATATACTTGTAGAAAGTAGTTTAATTTGGTTGTAACACAGATAATTAACTTTGTGTAATTTAATGTAAGGTACTAGGCTGTGCATTTGCATTTTTTGTAGGCAGTTAAACAGTCTCAGGAAGTAGGATGTTGCGAATGACTTCATAGTTTGTTGCTTCAAGGAAAACTGAATTGGAGAACTTGCACGCGTTGCAGAAAAGAAGACTTTCAGCTCCAGCTGTCAGCATTTCAGCACTAATTTGAGATCCTGATAATTTTATGTATGTAAGCTTTTCATGTGGCTGTCCTAGTGGACCACATTATGGGCGTTGCTTGTCATTCTTGCCATACGGGCTCTTACTGTGACTTAATGAGGACGGAACAATCAATCGGATATAATTTATGGTTAACATTTCATAATTTAGAAGTGACTGGTTTGCTAATTTTTAGCTCAAAAGGTGAAAAATTTGGGTTGTGGGTTGGGTTGCGTGGTCAGTTCATGAGTACGTGTAACTCGATGGATGGTGCATATTATGTCGGCGTTTTTGTATATTGTAAGATTTCAAGGTGTGTTATCGGACTCGATGATTTCTGTGGCAGATGTGGGTGTTCCTACCAGCATCGACTTTGTTCGTTCGGAGCCCAATCACATGGTCGCTGCGTACAACAGTAAAGCTGTGTACATTTTTGACTTGGAGACCGTGAAGCCGATTGTCAACTTTGAATATGCATCAGACGCTGGTTAGTTCCAGTGATATTCAGAGTTGAAAAAAAATCCGGTTTTTGAAAAATGCCTAACCAGTGGGTTTTGCTGGGCTTAGGTTCTTTGGTTGAACATCAGCTTGATGAGTTTTGGGGTTTCTGTGGGTTTCATCAGCATTTCTCTATAACGTCCACATCACGTGAGAGTCCCAAAAAATTTCAGATTCATAGGTTTAGAGTTTTTAAAGATTATCTATAATAAAATGCTGGTGGAATTAGAAATTAAAATTGGATTATGTTTTGGGTGGGTTTTGGCTTTGGTTTTGGATGGGTTTACCCAACACAATCCACCGTTTTTTGGGGGGGGGTTGGGTATGTGCCTGTATGTCTGAAACCTCATGATATTACCATGCTGTTATGCTGCATTGCCTATATGTTTGTATATCGGAGAGTGGTGACATACTTTTGTGATTTTGCGGTTCTTTTTGTGTCGTTAGCTGATTTTGTGTATAAAATTGATTTCACACCCCGTGTTAGTAATACACTGTGTCCCAAAAACAACAACAAACCAATTGTCGGATTTTGATAATATTTGGTATACCTGATACAACTTGCCATCAAATGACCATTCAGTTTCCCACCTCACCTAACGTTTGTTTCTGCACTACCTGGGGAGAACACCACCAGCAAATATCACTTTTTTATCCAATGCAATGTGATTGCTTAATTAACATAACGTTTAAAAACACATTTTGTTTACATTTCTGACACTGTGGCTGACATTTCATTCAGTTGTCCATTTTTCAACTGCCTGCAGTAAAATTGCTTTAAGTATTGGCCCATTATGTGAACACAGGCAAGGAGACGCTTTCTCCATTCACTTGACAGCAGTATCGATAACGTTTTGCTCCAGACCAATCCAGGGTCTAACAATCGCTTCTTGACTTTGCAAACATTCCTAAACTTCATCTGGTAGACGCACTGCTGCATGACAGTCAAACCTTGTAATAGACTGGCTGTTGGGGCCGACAGATTTGGATAGATGGAATTTATTGACGTTTTTTCTTTCACTTTAACACATATTATGCTTGGTCTACTTTCCCCAGGTAGTGCAAATGCAGACTTTGGGTGAGGTAGAAAGTAAAACACTTATTTTATAGCCAGTTGTGTCAGAAATATTTCTGCCAAAAATTATTACAATCTGCTAATCTTATTCAAGTTACGATCGATAATGTTGGGGATGTTTTTTCAGGTTTTCTGTTTATTTCAACACATTTCGCTTGATCTGCTTTCCCTAAGTAGTGCAGAAGCATACATTAAGTGATGTGGGAAACTGAATGGTCATTTGATGGCAAGTTGTCTCAGGAATATTGGTGCCAAAAATTATCAAAGTTTGTTAATTGGTTTTCAAGTTACAGTCGAAAATGTCAGAATGATTTTTTGGGGGACACAGGGTAGTAGTAGTAGTAGTAGTAGCAGTGTTGTTGTTGTAGCACTAGTGCAATGTAGTTTGATCATTGTCGATGTCACAGTTGATTGCATGTTAACAAATTAGTCACGTTGTTTCACAGTTGATGCTGGTAGTAGTAGTAGAAGCAGCAGCAGCATTATGATGGTGATGGCGACGATGATGCTTGATGATGCTTGATGTGTACAGACTTGAGTGCTAGTGAGCAAATCAATTGCGTTGTTTCACATCCTACGCTGCCTCTCACAATCACAGCACACGAAGACTGTCACCTCCGCTTCTTTGACAACAATTCCGGTAAGCTATCGACTGTAACTGTTTTTAGATGAATTGAACAAAGCGATTCTGCTCAGAGCCTAACCCAGATTAAATGTGACTAAAGCTGTAGCCGTACGGCTATTTTTGAAACCATAAACATTTCCAGAAATGTCTGGGAGATGTTTCTGTTTGGTCTTCAAACTGTACGACTGAAATGTTTTAAAACGTTTTTCAGATGTTTTGGATGTGCCTACATTCTACGATCCCTTGTGTGACATAAATACGACACAGTTGCGATAGACTTTTTGTTTGTGTCTTTGTTTTACACATAACTGCGGCTTGATGACTGGTTGAACAGTATAGTGTGCATCTCCAAATTGTATACAACTTCTACTGCACATAAGAAGGTTATATTCATACAGTGACGTGATTGGTTATCGGACTATTTAAATGTGAATATTTAGCTATCGGTATAGTCTGTTTCAGTTGGCCTGGGTGAGTGAGCACATCAGCACAGTGTTGAGTTGATTGACTGCATTGTATGATATATGATATAGTGAATGGTTTTCACTGGAAAACTGACAGAGAAGCTGCCAGTTTAATCTAGCACGTATTATGCTAAACAAACTAGAACTCTTTAATAATAAAAATCGAAGTAAAAGAAATGGGACAAGTTCTACTATGTAAAAAAGCAAAAAAAATCCAGAAGCGTAAGGTTATGGGAGAGATAGAAGTCTGAGATCGGTAAACTGGAAAAGGGAAGTAACAGGAAGTGAAACTGGAAAAAAAATAATGAAAAGAAAAAACTGAAACTGCTTAGATTACAGCTGAAAATTGTCGTAGCATTGTGGTTAAAATCTACTTGCTGTCATAGCGCTGTGTGCCAGTTGTTATTGATTTGTTATACAAATTTCTTTATCTATTTGTTGAATTAATGCGTAAAAGAAATAACACGCGTTAAAAAAACTTGATGCACATACGTAAATTTACTAAACTGTGAAGTAGGAGCTTTTATATTTCATTAAACTGTGGTTATTTGACGATCAAATAATATTCAAGTACTTAAACATTGTTTTGTTGCCATTTCATCACCACTGTCACGGTCTTGCGACACAGCCACGAGTTCATCGGTCGTCATTCCAGTCAACCTCTCGATGTAGTCCACCTACAACTTCTGCAATGTGATGATGCGTTAATTCATGCGTTAGAAAAATAATGCAAGTGATTAACGCCACTAAAAAAATCAACATCTCAACAGCACTAATTTGTTATACTCTTTAGAGCCAGTGTTTTCGGTTGTTAGTCGGTGTTGTTCAGGACTTTGCAGTTTCAGTTTATTTGATGGATTGATTGCGGTGTGTTGTAGGAGAAATGGTGCACTCAATGGTAGCACATCAGGATGCCGTTACAAGCTTAGCCGTTGATCCCAGTGGCCTCTATCTTCTCACTGGCAGTAAGACATTTCATTCCCTCTCTTTGCTTCAGCAGCATTTCATCAAAACACTAAATCAGAATTGTTACCTATGCTGGTAATGTTGTATTTGGTGCCTCAGATTCAGTTTACCGACTTTGTGCGGTGCGTTATAAATTGATATAATTTATTATTATTAGAATTATACACGGTGTTTCATAAAAATGGATCTCTTTAGGTCTTTTCGTAATTTACTCAAATGATGATCAATTTACAGAAACTTTGTCAGTTGTAGCTGAAAAAATATTAATTTAGAGTATTTCAACAAAATATGGCAGTTGATTAAATATTCTTTATGACATAACGCTGACGTCACAGTGTGTCGTGAGTACAAGCTTGCTTGTCTCAACTGGTGCTATCAGTTGCTACCCTGCTTTGATAGTAAACTTAATCTGGTTTGCTGATGAAGAATGTTCATCTTATCAGCACTAAGCAACATGGGGGCATGAAATCAGGCATCTCGTGATCCAAAAATGCATCCATTTTGCAAGCTCCGTTTGCTAGTGCATTGTCTAGTTCGAACATGTGAAAGTCCAGCTATCCCCACAGACACGTAAATGTGATTGCTTTGCATGTTTTTTGTAGCTGCAACTGTAAAACTTCAAAAAAATTTTATGAGGGAGCCAGATTTTTTACCATCAGAACAGGGTAGCAACTGACAGCACCAGATGAGACTAGCAAGTTTGTACCCGTGACACATTATGACGTCAGCGTTACGTCACGACTAGCGAAAAACATTTAATCAACTGCCATATTTTGTTGCAATATTTTGAATTAGTATTGCTTCAGCTACAACTGATAAAAATTTTGTGTAAATAGATCATCGTTTGAGTGAATCGTGAAAGAAAGAAAAAGGGGTCATTTTTGAAACACCGTGTATAGTTAATAATTGGATTTTCATTCAAAGAATATTTGGATGGGCTGGCATGTTTCAAGAAGGGACTGTTTTGATTTCGGTGGTGATCTTGATATTTTCAATCGGTTCTGGATCATGATCCGTGATTCTTTGCAGTAGGAGACATGGTGTAAACTGAGACTGTGTTGTGCTCACCATGTGGCAGCACCGTTCTCGGCAGAGGTTTGAGAGCTCTGATCACCGATGGTTGTAATAGTCTTTTTACTTGTGAATTTTGATCCGGATCAAGTGACTGTGAAGCAGTTCTGTTACATGATCTTCTCATCAAATCTGTTGCTACACTACCTTGCAAAATTTGACTATTCATCTGTACAGCTGTATGGGCTGTCATTCAGTTCAAAAGTGAGTTGGCATAGTGAGATAGAAATGACCGGTAAAAATCTGTTTCATCTATTTATTTCATTTTTTTTTCAAATAATGAGCGAGGCCAAGGTCACGTGACCCCTATATTGGATAAATACTAATTTGTAAAAATTTATTTGTGTTATTTTTCTTCCTTTAATTCAATTATTATTTATTTGTTAATTTTTAGTTTTTTTTGCACCGAAGGTACTCAGTTCTTTAGGGCTGAAATATAAAACTTTGAAAATTTGTGTCTGGAATGGTTATAGTGGAGTTGAAATTGGAAATTGTCTGCCGTGTTGAAATGTTGGATAGCGACAAACGCATGCTAGAACAACTTTTCTCATGTATCAGTTGTCGCCTCAGTCAAGCACATTTGTTTGTTTATTCTTATTTTATTTAATTTTTAATTATATATATATTTTTATTATTATTGTTAATTTATTTTTATTTTATAAGTCACAGAAGTTTATTTAAATGACTATTTTGTAAAAAGTCACTTTCCACACATATGGAGATCATGTCATGAATGCAGATTATGATAGATTAAAAGTGTTTGTGGCATGTTTGCTTGTGCAGGTCACGACTGTTCGATCCGGCTGTGGAACATCGAGACAAAGATCTGTGTCCAGGAACTCACCGTACATCGGAAGAAGTTTGAAGAGTCCGTCAACGATGTTGCTTTCCATCCGTCGAAGCCGTTACTTGCCAGTGCGGGAGCCGACGCGGTTGCCAAAGTTTACGTCTAATCACCACTGCAGCAGGACATTCCTAAGTCCTCTCTAGCTTCATTGTCTCGGTAGGTGGGCCAAAATACTGACACCCCTTTCCGTTTCACCTATGTTGATAGATATGTAACAGATAAATTTTAAAGCACTTCATATTTATAGGTTTCATATTTATAGGTTTGAATAACTTTACTATTTGCTGTTAATCACTTAGGGTTGAGATGTGCTCATTTATTTGAAAGCATTTTTATAAATCTTTCGGAACCCCAGTGTTTCTTTGCATGCATAGTGTGAGTCAGACGGCATTCGTCATTTGTTAGTTCGATTGTCGCAATGAAATTACAATTTGCTCGCATAAAAATAAAACTCATTTACATTGGCTGATGATGAATGCCATTTAATGAAACTGATGTGTGAGTAAACAAAAATTGTAGGGCTCTAACCGGTAAAAAAATTTTTGCCAATTAATTTCCAAAAGATTAACTAAAATTGGTCAGTTAATTTTGGTTGAGTTTCGTAGTCAGTCAGAAGACCGAAGCTGCAGAATTCAACTACTGGTTGCTGTTATCTTTTACAAACTGAGACAAAAGTGATGATGATGATGCATGATGACGCAGCGCACAAACTGTGTAATCAAAACTGACACATACAGACTGTTAAATTAACACCATAAAAGTACAAATCTTGATCGCATGTTGTATGTGAAATAAGCGTCCATCATTGTTGTCTACTGTAGTTTGCAGTTGACTACAAATGTGCAGATTAGTGACATTAGTGATGTTTTAGTCAAAA
>Ga0209671_1007566_pt1 | contig 11283 bp, 9 predicted proteins | sample WorMetHERISLAND2_2_FD_187401 | JGI IMG/M metagenome (GOLD analysis project Ga0209671, IMG submission 187401) | Marine gutless worms symbiont microbial communities from Max Planck institute for Marine Microbiology, Germany - Olavius geniculatus... | ecosystem: Host-associated > Annelida >...
CTGCCAAACAAACCACATAAAACGTGTGCTAATCGAATGCTGGGCTCAGCTGATCCTGAACACATTGACTCCAGCGATCGATCAGCTGCCTAAAAGGACTGATGACGGTTATGAATGCAAAAGCTGGGCAACTGTTATGTCGAATTTCATCTAAGCTCAACGTATGTGTTAATGATTGTTGATATTTCACTGTATGCTGAATAAAGATCAACTTATATTCATGTGTTACTGCCAATTTAGCATGATTTTAGGGGTGGGGTAGATTTCTGTAAATCAGGCCAAGAATATTTAAATGCTGAGACATGCAAGATGTACACTTCTTCTGTACACAATTTCATAACTTATGGCATATTACGTGCTTTTCCATCAATAAACAACGCCAAGTTATAGAAGCTCAAATATCCATGTTAAATCCATGTGTTGCAGTCAAATTTGGCAAAATATCGGGGGGGGGGTGATAAATATTTATGCAAATTAGGCAAAGAATATTTAAATGCTTCACTATGCAAATTTGTCGTTTATTCTTCACAGCATTCTAAAACTTTTGATGTATCACATGACTTTCTACCACTAACCACCGCTGAGATATCAACGCTCAAACAGGTCCGGTTTTTTGGCCCACCCTGTAGTTACGCATAATCGCACTCGTTTTTGCACACTCATCAATATGGCAGAAGTAACGATAAACACACGACAAACTGGTATTCAGATTCTGGCTGTCTGGCATAATCTCCTGCCTTTAACAACTGACCAGTCTCATGTCCAAATGTCACTAAGTCACCTTCGTTTATCACCACGGAACCTAGCAAGTTGACAATGCAGAAAACGATGCTAAATCACGCAAAACTTAAGGGAATGTCAGACGAACGACAAAATCGGCCGATTTTATCTGCCGACAAAATCGCCTGACAAAGATCTGTCGTGTGTCATGCAAAAATCGCCTGATTTTGTCGGCCGATAAAATCGCCCGAGCAGACACAATCTCCTCAGGCAAAAAGTTCCATAAATTCACAATCCTGAAACCAAGAGTTTGCTCGGAGTACAGATTTACATTCTCTTTTCTGCAGCTTCAGACTGTGACCTCGTGTGACAATACAACGAGGGCGCTAAATTGGCAAATTTTGCGATTTTTGGCCAATAAGTCGCGGCATCTTAGTAACGGTGCGAGATAGGGCCTAGGTTACTATTAATCACTAATAGGAAGTCGTACACTGGCTCTCGATTGGCGCTGAATTCAATGATCTTGAATGACCTTGAAAACCCAAATAAGGGGTTATATGGATTTTTTGGCGATTTCGGGCTGCGACACAAGTCTATATCATTCACAACGTGGCGCCACGGAACTATCGTTATGCGATCCAGATAGAAAGTTTGGTATTTGTATATTAACTTAGCGTGAACACCCCAATTTTCGCGGTCGGTCATATTGACTGGCCTTGACCGGAAGTCGCGCATTGTCGCGCCGAACTGTTTGGCGAAGCGATTGTTTGTTCTGTTACTGACGTCGAAAGAAAATTGTTTACCTGTCGCTGATATTGACTTACTCTCCGATCCGATACCCCAGGTGCGTCGATCGCAAACGACTTCTACTTCCTGTTTACTTCTCAATTTTCCATTTCTAGGGACTTTACTGTTTTCTTCTTTATGCCAAATTCGTGTATCTTCCCCAAGATCCCCTAGGTCTTGTTTCAGTTTCTAACCTTAGTTCACTATAGCGTAGGCCTACATCTCTATCCCTGGTCGGTCGTTGCTAGTAGGGGTCTAGTAAGTAAACCAGTCCCTAATCGTGGACGAGCCCCGAGACGTAGGTAAACTGGAAAAATCTCGGAAAGATCTTCCGAACATGCCCAATGGACGACCATCCATATTATTTACGTCAGCGACCCAATGCATTTCCGGTTGTTCCAGTTTCTACTCTAAGTGCACCTATCGCTAGCAGTAGTCATCCAATGGCTCTCAACCACGACCCCACCTCAGCTTCCTACAGTGGCTGATCTAGCCGTGGAAAAGGTCCGGTTTCTTACATAAGCATAACGTAATGGATAAGTTTTACTAGGTTGTGCGCAATTCATTGATGATAGTTGCGATTTGTCAAATGTAGCTTTAATCTAAGACGAATTATGTGAGTGTGAATGAACGAATGAATAAATTCTGGGTTCCACACACCTTGAGAACCATTTCTCTGAATTCATTCGCACGCGTTGCCCCCTAGAAAGTCATTGCTCATGATTCTGAGCAGATTTTAGGCACACAGCGCGCTTTGCTCAGCGACTGACGCCCATATAGGCATAGGAATGCCGTCGCGTTGACCTCGTGTACTGCCCGATCATAATTCACTAGACATGGTTTTATGATTTATGTGTTTTATGTATACAGAATATTTTGATGAGCTATCCATGCAACAGAGACGTGCGTTGAGTAGCCTATTTGGGCCTAGCCCATAAGCCTAGCCCATATGTAGCCAGTAAGTTTACGTTACACGCGCAAGCCAATAGTGTGCAATGCAAGCGTCTACTCTTAGTTCATTATAGCGCAATCTATCACGTAGATTACTTGTGCGTACCCTACTGTTCGAGGGGAGCATAAAACTGTGCAAAACATTTATATGCAATCTTGTAAAAATGCAGAAAACCTGTAAACTACTTGCAGCAAGTACAAAACTAATTTGGCGAGAGGCGGAATCGCTTCGTTTCTATTCGCTAGGGGGCAACAGCAATTCGCAGTTTCATGTTTGGTTGGGCAGGGTGTTAGATCCCCAAGTCTTTTCTTCCCCTCGGTCATGGACTCCACTCGTAACTCAGTGCGTCATTGGACGGGCCCACAAATGTAGGGCCCTTGCCTGCCAAAAAACAGTCTGTCGAACGGTTTAAGCAAGGTGAACGGATGTAACAGAGAGACGACAGCAGCCACACTACGGAGAGATGTGTGTTCAGGAAGACTTGCGAAATCGTTTGCGCTGCAAGAAGAAGTGATAGCGCCTGAAAGCTTGCATCTGCATGCAGTTGTTATAACCGCTTTACGCTTCTCACTGCAGTGCAGGTGTATTTTAGGCAAGTCGTGCCTCGATCTCTAGGCCTATCTCTTTTTTTCTTGTACTTGTCTTTCCGTCACTCGTAGTGACCGAGCAGCCGCCGAGGAAAACGTTCTACGTTCTAGACTAAGCGTGCGTTGAAGTGTTCGTTAAAATGAGTTCCGGCGAATCGAGTGCTCACGTAGGCCTAAGCCTGTCACAGTCGTCGTCACGCGTTAGTGAACAGCGAAGCATCTATCTTGTACCCGAGTCGAGTCACGCACGCATGGCCTATACGCCTACATACATCAGAGTGTTTGCTAAACGATCACGACCACGAACATGTTATGTGACTGTCCACGCGACGACCCACAGCGACAAAACTTCTCTACGGCAAAAAACTCTTGCGAAAAACCCTGCGACAAAACCGACTAAGATTAAGTGCCTGCGACGGAACTTTTTACAACAAACAGTGCACCCCTGCTGCGAAGCCCCTACTACATAACCCTCTAATACAAAATACGGCTGCAAACCCCCTTTCAACAGCACATTAAATGTAGTCTAGATCAGTGGATATCGCTAAAAATCTATCGGCATCAAAGACGATGGGTCAGTCGACCATGCACGCAGAAAATTGACTCTGATCAACAGTTACAGTAAGTCATGGGAAAATTTGGCAAAGATGAGGGAATTTTTTGTATCAGTCACGGATTAATCAATCAGTAAATCAATCCACCAATCTGTAAATCTATGAAACGCCTCCAAAGCACTGTACTGTCACGAGTAATCACAATCAAAAAGTCACGTCTTAAAGCGTTATCTGAAGCGCTGCATACTAACTTCTAATAAGGAATTTTTGTCACAGTATAGGGGTTTAGTTTAAGGGGTGGTTTATCGTGGGGGGGATTTGTCCATAGTACGTGATGTTATGTAGGCCTGACCGCAAACAGTTGTACATGTATCGTAGTAATGTCCCCATGATTCGGCGCAATAGGCTACAGCTTCGTGTGTGCCTCTACCGTCTGTCCACACATTGCGAGCATTTCTGTTGTGCCTTGCACGTGCATGTGTGCACGTGTGTGCGGTAGAGCGTGACGTCATGGAGTTAGGACATCATCATGTTTTGGTAACGTCATCGTCATGTGCACTGCTGCTGATGCTGATGACGTCATCACAGTGCGCTCAAGACGGTATAACGGACGGTCCGGCATCAGACGGTAAGTTGCGATGTTAGTAGATGGTCCGTTTCTATACCATACTAACCTGTGGATTGATATTATCATCAGATAATATTAAATTGGCACAATTTGTATTTTGTATAAGCAGTGGTTTCTATCCCTATATCTGGTAGCTTGCGCACAGTGAAAAATTGAGGGCGGAGTTTTGTTGAAGGTGTAGATCAAAACTTTTCCCTATTTTTCACTAGGCAATCTGCACCCTTAACAAAAAGCCAAAAATAGAAGGGCGTGAATGTGGGGGAAAACTTAAGCCTGAAAGTGGGGGGACTTGCGCCTGATTTCGACTCCAGATTTGGGGGGATAGAAGCCGCTGTGTAGTCTGCAACAAAGCTTGCATATCAGTGAGTTTGTATGTGGTATCTAACTTGCACTGTGTGTTGTACATTTTTAAAGATTTTTGACCTTTTGTGTGGCTGTCGTAATAGGCCGCAATACGAGTTTTGTTGCATACGCACCTCTCTCTCCGTATGTTCGTTTCGTTTAGGCTTTGACGTATTATGTGGCCGTTTGTGACTGTTTATAACTGGAAAACTGGACGAACACTAACTTCATCGATTCATCGTGATCATCATCATCATCATATGCAATGCGTCTTACAATCTCAGTCCACTCAACTATGTCGCTGACTTGCCTGGTCGCCAGTTTTTCCGTTCTGCTGTCACCAACCGTCTGGCAGTGCCTCCAGTCAAGTTGACAACCGTCGCCAATCAACCAGGCTTTTCTGGCTGTCGGCCCAGGGACGTGAAATGACCTGCCGGACGAGGTGATATCTGCCGAGTCGTTGTCCATCTTCCGAAACTCATCTGTTTGTGAAATCATGTTTCCGATTATTTCCTAGACTGGAGTTCATCCAACCTGTCTCTAGTGGATAGCAGTAGTTTGTTTTACTTTTGTTGTTCCTCCTCTTTCTTTCTTTCATTATTAATAAAGTGATGATAAGGGTGCTTCGTAGACGTCTCCACTTGGCTTTATGGTGTACAATATCTATTGCTTCGTCAAAACGTATCTGTCTTGTGTCCATGTCTTCCATCCTTCTATGTTCTCTATTTATTTCTTTGCTTGCCTTCAGTGATGGGACCAAGGCACCAACTTTCAAGGCCAAGGCCAAGACATTAATTCTCAAAATCAAAGCCAAAGCCAAAGCACCAACAGTTACTTTCAAGGCACTAAAGTCCAAGAACAAAACCAAGGCAGTAAAAATCTGCCTCGAAGCAGCCTCGAGGCGAGTCACTGCCTCGAGACACTACATCACTGCTTGTTTTGCTCGGTTCCTCCTGCCATTACTTAGGCCACTAATCCCGGAATGATTGCTTGATTGATTGATGCGCTTGTGTACAGGAACTGAGTGCTGCAGCTGGCATCTGATTGACAGTAGTCGTGAGCGAGTCGTGCTGGAGACAAGTCGAGCTATCGACGACGGCAGTTACCGCGCCCTGAGACTGCGTGTCTGCAGCACGGCGCCGGTCAGCGTACAGCTGTGGAGACGCGTCGGCTCATCGGCCTACGAGTTGCACTGGCAGACGACCGTTCTACCAACCGAGAGTCAAACCAGTCTCTCTCACATCACCGTGAGTATAGACAACAAACGGCCACGGCGTGGATTGAAAAACTGAGAGGAGAGGAGGTGGGGTCGGAAGTTAGAATTTTCCGACAGACAGATTGCGGGTGCTTAAAATTTCAATTCTGCCCCTCCATTTTTTATTATTGAGAACATTTTTCGACTAAAAAAATTTCTCGGCAGGCAATAATTTATGGAAGGACAATTGCCCCTCTTTCGCCAAGACGCCATTGACGACAAACCTTCCCCCCCACAACCAGCCTCTCGACAAACCTCTTACTGCGAAACAGTTTCTTTCATAAGGAATTTTATAGACATCATGACTGTCAAACTGTCGGTCATATTTTGTAGTAAAGCGGAGTTTTTTGTAAGGAATTTCGTCGCTGGAGGTTTTCGCGTATTGTAGTGACATGTGAGGTATTGCATATTACGGTAATCTTCGTGATCGCCAGACTATTAGCGTAAGAGGCCAAAATCTGGAACGCTAAAACATCAAGAGAGTTGCTTTTTTCTCTGCACTTTTCCTGTCATGGTGGTTAAGTTCAGTCTGCATTTAAGAATTAGTATCGACTCCAGCGCCAATTGCAAACAAGTAGATGTAACCAATGTTTGGACCTAATTTACTGTCGGCGCCTGAAACGCTTGACAGCTAGACGGACGTCCGTTCAGACTGACGTCCGCATATCATGTCGGCACTCGTCGCTGACATTTTGTCGTGTTTTACTCTCGATGTGGGGCTCTGCATCCGATTGATTTTACTCCCATATACGTGTGTGGTATTGGTAGTTTGAGTGTTATAAGAAAACGCGTGGTACTGGTTTCTGGCTGACCGTTAGGTCGAGCCTTAAGTACGATGTGCCGTCTGTCTGTCGTCTGTCTGTCTGTAACGCACATTGCCATAGTCATAGTTAACGCTAAACCATAGTTCTTAGGAGGTCGGCAATCGTATATACAGTTGGATAAACCGATGACGAGTTTCTATAGGCTGTCTCTATCTTCAGCGGTTTTGCCGCAATTTTGAATGCAGAGTTGCTGCCTGCAGCCATCACCCGCGTGCGCCGAATTACCGTATCGTATCCTGGCACTGATTTTAGCGTTCGGTATAGCAGCGTCATCATAGCGTGTATGAGACGGTAGTCACTCTGGAAAATCGCTTTATTTCCGCGATCGGAAGTTGGACGCTGCCTTCGGATAGGCGATACGGTCGGCCTATGGTCGGCTCACCCTAGCGACAGCTGGACTTTTTTTAGTTTAAAATGTTCACTCACCTCAAGTTGTTCAAAAGACGCACGGGAGGAAACGCGGACAGCTGCATTCCAAAAGTTATATTACACACTGTATGCTTGCCATGTCTTGGTGACACAGCAGACAAAATACTCGAAACATCAACATGGCGGACAAAGGGCCTGCAGCCGTCAGCAAGGACAGCCCAAAACCACCAAAACGCGACCCAAACTTAAGGCGCGTACACATCGACGTAACTAAACTGAACTGACACGGTTTAGTTGTTGACGAACTCACCAACGGACAAGCTGGACGAGCCCATTGGTCATTGGTTGACGCTTACGTGAGCGTAGTCACGTAGTCACCGACGTCGTTAGACGGTGCCTGTTGTAATGTATTACTGCTTACCCATTGGTCGGTTCGTCAAAAACCAAACCGTGTCAGTTCAGTTCAGTTACGTCGCTCCTTTAGAGTTCTCCATGCACCCCGACGTGTACACGTTAGACACTGGTATGTGGTGTTTGTGAACTCCGCCAGGTGGCGTTGTCAAGTCCAGTCGAGATAACTTACAATGACCGTGTAGGTCTGTACACGACCAGTGCCTACCAGCTGCCGGTACCGTTCCAGCACGACCAGACGGCGTCGCTGTATTACTCCACCGAGACCGTGACCAATAACTCGTTTGCGCTGTCACAACGCATCAGTCTCGATGAGTTGTACTGGCGCCGCTCGCTGCGCAAATACGTCGTCTTCTGCAAGACACCAGGTCTCTCACTTTTTACTGACTTAGAAAAAAATGCCCCTCGTATTTTTCCATTTCTTTGTCGTTCTCTGTAGTAAGTAAGAACAGCGTGCTTCCCATGCCTCGAGGGGTATTTGAGCGGAATAAAGAAAAGTGGGACTGAAGCAATGAAAGGGGGGGGGGTAAGAAACTAAAGGGCAAGAGAGGAAAAAAGAAAGAGCACACTTTGCGACTAGTTTATACCAGGGATGGGGTCCTCGATGACTGTCCTTGACGTCGAGGACAGCTCGAGGACAAAAAATCGTGGCTTTGTTCTTGGTCTCAAAGACCACACTGGCTTTGGCCTCGACGCCTTGGTTTCCACAGTCAGTAGTTTTGAAGTTACACTCAAACTGTGTTGGCTTTTTGTGTTTTGACTGTTATAACACTTTACTAATTTTAAAGTAGGTAGTCTAAAACATTGAAACTATGTTTGTCTGCGCGTTTTACGGGTTTATTACAGTTTGAAGAAGATTAAGCTGGTTTTTGATGCGCAGTATAAAATTGTCATACATAGTTTACTCACTCACTTACTTAGAGGCCTTGGCCTCAAAGACTACATATCTGGCCTTGGCCTTGGCCGTGAAAATGCTGGTCTCGAACCTATCACTGCAATCGAATACTAAAACTGACATTCTTCGACGAATCGGCCTCGCATCATCGGTGATGGGCCAGTTGGACCGAGTTTGGCGCCAGAATCGGCTGAGCCTTGCTACTAAGCTGAAGATTTGCACTACATGTGTTCTGGCAGTATGCCTCCATGATGCTGAAACCTGGACACCGTTGAAGGAAGACTCACGCAGACTACAGGCATTCCACATGACATGCCAAAGACGTATTCTTGGTGTTAGGTGGAATGACTTCGTCACCAACAGGGCTGTAGCTGACAGTACGAATCTGCCAAGTATACTCAGTACCATAGCCGCTCGTCGTCATTCCTTTTTCGGCCATATTCGCCGTTTGCCCGGCAACACACCAGCACATCAGGCCCTGAAGCTTGCAGTGGATTCCAGGTCGTCCGGAGACATACCACACCACGACTGGTAGACCACAAACTACATGGATGAGTCAGATTGTACGGGACACCGGACTCACTGCTGCCGACGCATGGGCTCTTGCTGACGACCGGTCAACGTGGAGGGCGCTACGACCCACAGCCGGTTACGCGCAGCAGTGAGTGAGTGAGTGAATCGAATACTAACTTCATCGATTCATTGGGCCACCCACTCAACTGTGTCGCTGACTTGCCTGACCGCCGACCTCTCCGTTTTCGTGGCACCGGCCGTCTCTTAAACTAAATCCTGAATTATTAGTTTAGAGTCATCGTTTTTAGTCTTCACACCCTTAAATTTGGGGTAAAATACATCACCCGCAACGTGATTCAGTCACTGGCAAAATAACTGTGAACATCAACACACGCATCGCGTTGTCCGCTCCCTGCGACAGTAGGTCGTTCTTTTCTTACCGATATACTGCTGTATATTTTATAGGCCTATTGAGATAAAATTATTATGTTTGCTAGTTATTGATTGACTGTGCAGATTGCTCTGAGTTGCCGGATGATTCATCAGGCCCTGGCAACGTAAGATAACGCTTTACATTTAGCTCTGCATTCTATTATGTTGTACAATTCTTTCACAGATTACTGGATTGCGTGAATGCGTGTAAGATTTTTGTGTTCAGCAGTTGTTACTTGTGCATTGCTTCTGCAGCACGAACACCAACCCCCCTCCCAAAGCCTTTTGTTTATATTCAATATTGTGTATACATTAATTGAAAAAAATTGCCATACTTGTATGTATCGGGTTTCTCAGAAATGCAATGTTTCGTTTTTTAGGAATTTCTCAGAGTTTCAAAGCCAAAAAATTTCGCAGCAGTAGGGGCGTCTATCCCTTTTAGACACACACAGTATGCAAACCCTTCCCGCTCTCCTTACGATAAGCCCTCCTCTACGTCGACTCGAACCTCTTCCACGATCCAGCAAACGTCCAGCAAACTTCCAGCAAATTTATTCAGAATACACGTGCTAATGCTAGACGTTTGCTGGATTGTGTAAACACCCTGTTAGTCAAGTGTTGCATTGCCCCAAATGACAGATGACGGCATCTTTAGTCATGGGTAGCCGTAGAAAATTTTTCAAGGGGAAGAGGTTGAGGCGTCAAATGGAACAGAGAATGGGACGGGGTATTTCCTTCACCAGTCTATTGGGAGAATCCGGGAAGCGTCGGAAGATTTCCAATGGGGCCCGGGGCAGAGTCCTGGCCGAGAATAAATTTGGTGCATTTTCAGCCTCACAAAACACGTCTGGTCAAGTTCTGGTAGAATGATGACTGCCCTCTGAAGTTGTGAAAGTTGAGAAAAGTAATACGTTTTGAGCGTAGTCCTCAATGGACGCAGGCACCTTTGTGCAGCAGTACCTTCAACCAGCTTCGAGCCCGCTCCAACTCAGTGACTTTATTAATAAAATTAAATTTCCAAATATTAGTTATTGCTTTAACCGTACTCTATAGTCCTACAAATATTTATGCCAACTATGTATTATCTGCAACTGAATAGACGTGTTCATAAATACTATTGAACTCCATAGAACTCATATGGTAAAAAGGCTACTACTATAGGCCTATGTATGGTTGCGTTTGACAAGGACAACCTCAAATAAACACATATGATGATGACGATGATAATGATGATGATGGTGTAAATTTTCGGCCACTGATAAGTTATGTTGTTCGCTGTGTGTAGGCTGTCAATCCAGTTCCTTGCTGCCGTGAGTATAGGTCTTGTTTGCTGACGAATATTTGTTGCATATTGTATGTTATTACATAAGTTATTAATAATGAGTGTTGGGGAATGACTCAATGCCAGAATGGCTAAAAATCAAAGCGGAAGGGTGAAATGAAAAAAGGGTTTATGGGGCCCTTTTATCAACTAAGCCTATAGAATATAATGGCAGCGGGTGGGAATAGTGGGAACTTTTTGAGCTGTTGGCATTCCACCAACAGCTCAAAGGGTTTCCACTATTTTTTGCACTCTACTGACAGAGATGGGATCCGCGATGATTGTCCTCACAATCTCGAGAACAGCTCAACGACAAAAAAATCATGGCCTTGGCCTTGGCCTTGGCCTCGGCTTCAACGCTTTGGCCTCAGTCACTCAACTAGTTTTGAAGTAACGCAGAAACTATGCTGACGTCTGCCTGTTTTAACTGCTTTAATTATAGTCTTGATGTAACTACTGGTCTGAAACATCAAAACTACGTTTGTCTGTCGTGGTGACGCTAATGATTTGGTGTACTGTAAGCTTATAACGGGAGCGCTGAAAATAACGGACATGAAAATGGCGGACCATCAAAATGTCCAGGCATGAATTTGACGGACGTGAAATTGACGGACCACGTGTCCAGGCATAAAATTGACGGACGTGAAAATGGAAGACAAATTTAGACAAATTTGCAGGACAAATTTGTCAGTAG
>Ga0209671_1007571_pt1 | contig 11277 bp, 9 predicted proteins | sample WorMetHERISLAND2_2_FD_187401 | JGI IMG/M metagenome (GOLD analysis project Ga0209671, IMG submission 187401) | Marine gutless worms symbiont microbial communities from Max Planck institute for Marine Microbiology, Germany - Olavius geniculatus... | ecosystem: Host-associated > Annelida >...
GTATTAGAATTCATTCGATTGTCAAATAACCACAGTTTAACGGAATACTGAAACTTTTGCTTCACTGAATTTAGTAAATTAACATAAATTTACGTATGTGTGTTAATTTTTTTAACGCGCGTTAATTTTTTTAACGCGCATTAATTTATTAATGTATTAACACGTTTATTAATGCATTAATTTGACAGCTCTACAAATAAACTATTACGAAAATTATATACAATTATATACTTCAGTAGGAAAAATTTAGACATCGAAAATAACAACAATAACAAAAAAATGTTGTATCTGAGATCAGTAATTCACTCAAAAACTTTTTGTTCTGCATATTTTATAATGTTACCAATGCCAGATTAAGATTTTGAAAACCATGGTGCACCAAGAAAAATTAGGGCCTCAGTTCCATCTCCAAATTTTAAAATTCCAAAAATTCACCTTAAAATTCAATAATAACATTACAAAAACAAGTACTGAATTACAAACACTGTGAAAGAATTACAAAAATATACAATATTTTACTTTAATAAAAAAGCTCAATGTGTGTGAACAGTGAAATTATGAGGCCCTTGAGGCCTGAGCTCAGAGGCAGGGGTGCAAGTGCAGCACTAAATGTTACAATCCAGCCGTCTTGCTGCAATAGCACAATAAACTATGATTTGATTTGATTTGAAAACTGGTTATTTTACCACTCCTGGTAGAGTTGTGGGTTGTTAAGAATGGTTGCTACAACGCGCGCCCCATGAGACGGAGGATTGGACCAAGTCCGACGTACAATAGTCACCAGCTGTGAACGAACTTTTGGCAACTGTTCCGTGCTGCTGACTATAAATAGCAGAGTGCCGATTCGCTCATCTGCAAGCACGGACACACCGATAGTAATATATGTACTACAGTCTGTATTATATGCTGGATCATACAATACTGTGTTGCATGTACACCATCCATAACACGTTATCTCAACAAACTCAGTAATATAACATCAAAGTCCGAGTTAGCCACCAATAATATGTCCACACAAACTTGACGTGACTTAATGATTTTCCTAAACCGCTGAGAGACTGATGGCTGATTGTGATGGAACACATAGGCCTGAAATTCATTCTAACAAATCCAAAGCTTTTCCTGAATCTGGATCATCATTATCATCATCATCAGCAGCAGCAGCAAATATATAATGATCATAGTCTCTCAGTTACAAGCTAATCTCCATTTCTATCTCATTCATTCATTCATTCATTCATTCATTCATTCAAAATTTAATAAAAACAGACAAAACACTGTTACACAATAAAAACGAACGGAGGTCAATGAAATGATACGAACAAATAGTCCAAGCTAATACAAATTGTCATTATACAGCATTCTTATAATAAAGTTTTTGTCACTGGTGACTGATGTATGATCAAGAAGACTGTAGTGCTGCTCGCGTTCAGGAGGAAGTAGCGGATTTAGTAGGTGCTGACTGTTGCCTGTAATCTGTGAAAAAAGTTTGTTGTCCGCATCGTCACAGATACTGGCGAAGGTCACTGAACTGTATATAAGCTAATCAACTAAAAGCACAGAAAAACTGATAGTTGCAGTGCTAATTGTAAAACCTACTACATTATCAAAAATATCGTTAAACAAGAAATATTATCAGATTGTGACCAATCTAATGTACTCCTCGCACGCATCATTTTCTTTTGTATTCTTCTAAGAGCTTTTTCGTTCCTTTCGGCTTGTATTAGGGACCTGGCATCTAACTGAGACCCATTTAATATTATACTAATAATGACTAGCATCGAGGTCATTACTGGAAACTGACTCACCGAAGTTCATAAAATATTGCCGGATTTTAAAAAATGAGAGGAAAAGACTTTCAATAATGTTCAATGACAGTAGTTGCAATTTGTCTTGCTATACCTCAATGCACATGTCTATCTGGCATCGTTATGAAGATATCGCGAATCAAAGATAATGTGGTCACGACCTTGACCTTATGGGGTCACGTGACATCATCGGTCACGTGACCATTCGACTCACGGTGGTCGACTTCCTATGAGTGGTCATAGTGACCACGCATCTATCTAGCTCTGTTATTGAGATTGGCTGTTTGAAGTTCTTCTAGGAAGGCTCTTACAGAAACAGAGATTGGTTTTCAGTCAGTCCTCAATATTACACTGATCTCATATACTCCTCTTCGCTATGTTAAGAACGAAGCGCACAAGGAGTAAAAATCAATAAACCAGAGCACAGCACACACATCATTCCAGTTATGCACATAATGACTAGTTTTAGCAGATGGAGTACAAAAGAATCATCAAATTATTTTTATATAACATTTCTTAATCAGGCAAACTACCAAATCAAGCAAGCTAAAAACTGTCTGCTGAAACACTCGTACTTAAGCTCGGCATTTAAAATGTGGTCTGAAACGTACTGTATAAGCCAAAATTCTTTGAAAAAGACTGAGCGACGAGCATGTCGAATCCTTCCTGTTCAAACAGACGGACCGAAGCAGCATCCTGGCTAAGATCTTCCGAAGCAAATCCTTGGTACGCACCATCAAAGAATGGAAACAAGCTCTTTTCCTAACAACAAATGAATAAGAGTAAAGTTAAACCACTTTATAAGCATGCCAGGCCTTTTTATGTCCAAAAATTAGTCATATCCCACTGTAATATCTCAGAGCCTATCGTCTTATAATGTGACAACTATGGTGTAATGTACAGGCTAAAAAGGGGTGATGCATAAATACGTGGAATATACAATTTTACGTTTTGAACAGTTTTGGAAATCACAGCCATGACTTCTTAATTACAGCAACAAAAGGCAGTCATGTTAAACATTATGTTCAAGTGTTCAATATGACCACTTCTGACCACCAGCCATGAAAATTATCGAGGCGATTAATTTTTGAATCTGTCCAATTGCTTGATTGACAAGGAGCATATAAGTTCCGCTATTTTTATGAACCACATGTATATCAATACTACAGCACCATCGGTCGTTAGCGATGTCACCAGACCCTGGAATACACAGTTCAATCGCTAGAGTGCCATTACAGTGTAATGTAAGTACAGAGTTAGTACAAGCTATGTAAAACTATGCCTGGAGCATTTTACATGGAAAACCACACAGAACTGGAAATGTAAAATATCACACGCACATATTACCCTGATAACAGCTGCCACTTGTTTCCACTGGTCAATGGACAAATCCATGCCTGTCGGATTGTGAGCGCACATGTGCAGCAGCACTACCGACTTCTCAGGAGCTGCCTGTTCAACCACACAGTTCACAACAGACTACAAATAAGCAAAATGTTGGCCCAGTGCCGGCATAATATGCAGCCATCTGCCTAGCTATGCATACTCATTATCTGTAGTGCACAGCCCTCATCCTAGCCCTAACCCTTGACCTTTTAGATCGAAAACTGACATACTGGCTACTCCTGCCATGGGAAACTTTCAAACGAACTTGGATAAGCTTTCTACGTTGTTTTGTTGACCAGTAGCTGTACCGGCAGAAGATTCTAATGACTAATGAGTGAGTGAGTGAGTAGTTTCTTAATGACACATCAGCACAAAATGGGCCATTCAGTGCCATACATGGTTAAAATTAATTAAAAGCATTTAATATTTGAATTAAAAGCAAAGTTAAAACACTTGTCCTTGAGTGTGTCCATTCCAAAGTATCTCTGACAAGCTGCACTGTAACGGGTGCAGTCTACCAAGATGTGCTTGACTGTATGTGGAGAATGGCAAGCTTCACATACCAGCTGACTCTCTCCGTTTACGAGATTAGAATTTGTAAGTCTTGTGTGACCAATTCAAAGATGGTCGATAAGGACCGAGTCGTAGCGGCCCAGTGATGAACTGACACTGCGACCAACGACCGGTTGACTAATGAGCTAAGAGCCCACATGGGACATGCAGAAATATGGACAAAGCCTGTAATGTGGCGTATTAAGATCGCCACATAATATAAGTAGCATGTCTCAGTGGTCAACACAAATCTTTGCCTGGCAATTTAATTCAGATGCCTTATAAATCACGGATGATGTCAGAATGAGCACACTAGCTACAGAGCCAGAAAGTAAAGATTACAACTTGGTGCGCATGTTGAGCTCTGTATGTCACATATGCCTTCACTTTTATAAGCCCATTTGATCATGCTGTGTGTTATCTTTAACTGTTTGAGCTCTAACTCCGATCAGTTCACCGCTGTCCCAAAATACACTACCAGTACTGATGAAAGTCTGCTTGTAATGCACAAATGCATATAATAAATATCATGAAGGATGCAAAGACAGATTGGTGACATGAAAACATAATGAGGTACAAGGCAAAGGCATTGTCTAGTCTAGGCTTGCATACAAAGGCCATGTAGAGAAAAGATCTTTAATATAACATAATATGTTGCTTTATAAGGACTAACAGCAGTGAACCTCTATTTTAATATACCCGGTAATGCCTTAAATAAAGTAAGTTGATACATCTAAATCTGAACAAAACATTTATACTCTTTTCAACTTATAACAAGTCATGGCACAAATCAATGGAGCGCTTGAAACAAGATAGTTACCCTCAAGTCATCAAGCATGCCTTGCAAATTGACACAACGCTTGTCATAGTCCCAGTATCTATACTCCTTGATCGCAGGATAATGCAGAGATTTTGCCATGCCAATGTGATTAGCTATCAACACAAGAAACTTTGGTTCTCAATGAACACTCCAAAGCTGCTCACAAATAACTGTACCAACAGCAGATTCATATGACCTGATTAAATATACTCATGATGATCATATTGCAATTTCAATAATCAAATTGTGTTACTGTTAACAAGTTAGTTATTAACTATGTAATTAATATTAACTACTGTCACTCCAGCTATTACATACTATTTTCACTCAGACCTGTCAAGAACTAAAATGCTTCAGCAATCAGTATACCCCAAGTCGGTTTTGACACAAAGATAGTTTCATAGCCGAGAACATTGCGCAGTAAATCCATTCCAATTCTCAGTGCTCCAGTACCTCCAAGCGACTGAATTCCATCAACCTACAGTCAGCATTTTAGATATAATGTCAATGTCTTTAACTGTCACAGTCTCGTAACTGTCACAGCACATTCAAGTGTCATTTTGCAACAAACTCAATGCAATATTAGTGAAATACTGACGGTACTGTTACTCTATTACTGCAAGACTTGCAAGTGTTCAATTCAGCAACTAGAAGCAGCAATCTTAAACTTCTGCTGAGAACAGTGCTGACACCCGATGATTCATGAATACAACTGACTTTAGCTGCACTAATAAGTATCCTGTAAAAAATTCCTGAATATTAATATGTAATCCAGATCACCATCAAAATCTAACATTAGTACTAAGCACTTGCCAGGTTTTCTAAACAACTGCTTAGTGTCTACTTTTGGCGTAGAATGGTGCCCAAAAATTCGACTATCAACTATTAAACAGTTAATGCACACTTAACCAATGATAGTCAGGAAGTCTATTTTAAACCATAAATTCTGGCTGTTAGCATGCACCCGTGGCAATGGTCAATGCCAACTGCTGCGCTGGCATATAAGTCAACCGGTGTTTACATGTGTACGCTAATCAGCTAATCAGCTATCAACTCGTCCGACTACTGCTGAACGTCGCTGTTCGTCGTTGTCGCTCAAGTTTGGCTTGAACGATCAGTCTGTCAGTAATAAGCACACGCTGATCGCTGACACGATATCTGCGTGAGTAGGACGTGTTTCTGCTCACTGAGACGTGGCATACAGCTAGCACTGGCACTGCGTCGACGTGCTGTGCTCTGGCCAGATACAGTATCATTGATAAGCCTCAACCTGTCACGAGCACGTCAGTGGCAAACCATGAGGGTGTCGCTGCAGTTATCAGTGATTATGTAACTTACCGTCTGATCCCAGCACCATCTGAAGCGCAGTCGTTTGATTTGATGTGTTTCAGCGTGACCAGCTCAGACGTCACCATCGTCATCCTACTGCTCTACAGGCCCGGTTCCAGTTGTCTTACTAACAATTTCTACAGCGAACTTGTTGAGTATCTTGAAAGTCTAGCACTATGTAAATGTCAGATAATTGTCATCGGTGATTTCAACATTCGCACAGAAAAGTCAGCTACCATGACACAAAGCAAATGAATGACATACATACAGATAAGCGCGGGTCAAGCAAGAATAAAAACGACACCAGCTCTACCAACAGAAAGAAAATGCCTACTGGTCAGCAGAAATTACATCGCAAGCTGCACAATTTCAAAGCATACTAGGGACAGACCAGTCAGGAAAATTGCTTAAAAGCCATCCATCTGCTCAAAAGTTCTTAGATTTTTCAGAGAGAAGGTTGAGGCTGTTTGTCGGTTGACTGCGGGTGGTCAGTCGATGCTGCCTGACGCTGACATGTCATTCAACGCGTTCGAGTGTTGCACTGCTGACGATGACAAGCGAATAATCACGTCTGCACCATCCAATTCCTGTGCCTTGATCCGCTGCAGATTACCTTCATGAAGAAGTTTCTGCCAGAAGTTTTGCCACATCTGATGACCTGTGTAACTCGTCACTAACGGAAGACTGTCTGCCTGTAAGCCAGCGTCATGCCATTATTTTGCCACGGCTAAAGAAGGTTGGTGCTGAATCAGCTGGTGCGAAGAACAATCAACCAATATCAAATTTGACTTTCATGTCAAAGATAGTTGAGAGATTGATCTGTGTGCAAATGACAGCTTTCCTTGACAGTCACCAACTGCTTCTGGAGTCACAGTCTGCTTACAGAAAGCATCACAGTATGGAAACTGCCATCTTCAAGATAGTGTCAGACATTCTGCAAGCAGCTGATAGCGGAAAAGTCACACTGCTAGGTATGCTAGACATGTCAGCTGCATTTGACACTACAATCACATCATTCTGCTCTATTGTCTTTACAAGTCGTTTGGCATCAGTGGTGCAGTCCTGCCATGGGTTAAGTCATTCATCACAAGTAGGACTCAGGCTGTCCAGGTTGGAGAAGACCAGTCCTCTACCTCAGCTGTTGCCTGTGGTATCCCACAAAGCAGTGTACTAGGCTTGCTGGTATTCTTACTACACGCTGCTGACGTGCTCAAAATTAGACAGCACCATGGACTGTTAGGCCACTCGTACGCTGATGACACCAGCATCTACATCCACACAGATGCCAGTCAGTGTGCTGTCCAGACATGACACATCGCATATGCATGATATGCTACATATGGTGGTCCATTTGGCTGTTCTGGTTTGCTGATTTGACGCCTTGTTTCCTCCATTGTTGATACTTGCCATGTTACGACGTCTTGCTCTGTGCTGACACGTGCTGGCCGGCATGTTGGACGTGCGCGTCTGTAGGCTAGGCTGCCGTGGCCGTGCGTACGCGTGTCTGCGATTGTACGCATTCGACCGTGACAGCGTGCCTTGCTGACCAGCGTGCACAAAACTTCTGTGTAACGATGGATCGTGGAAGCCAACCGAAAACGTCATCAGCGAACAGTCAACGGATTTACAATCTGATGTTTGAACAGTTTGCACAAGTACTGACATTACCGGACCTGTCGCAGTTTTGTTTCGTTTTTAGCGGACACTATGAACTTGCAGTATTCATACTCAACCGCCAAGCGCACCAGAGATTTCTTCGAAATGATAGTGCGCTCTATAAATGTTCTCTTACTATCGCAGCATGTATAGACAATATCAATAACTGGATGTCATCAAATCGCCTCAAACTGAATACAGACAAAACTCAGTTCACATGGCTTGGCACTGCGGCACAGCTAGTGAAAATAAACAGCCAGACGATTATTTTAGTTGATGCTGATATCCAAATATCTGATGTGATTACATGACTTAGAGTTGTCATTGACAGCCAACTGACATTCATCGACAATGTTAAGAAGCTTTCTGGTAGCTGTTTCTACCACCTTTGACAGCTCCACTCAGTACGCCATTCTTTGACTACCAGCCCTGCGAATACACTAGTGCACGCCTTGATCTCCAGTTGCGTGGACTATTGCAACATCATCCCCTACGGCGTCTGTGAAATCGACTTGCGTCAACTCCAGTCGGTGTTAAACACAGCAACACAACTCATCACTGGCAAGCGGAAGTTTGCCCACATTTCCAGCACCATGCGAGATGACCTCCACTGGCTTCCTGTAGGACAATGCATCCAGTTCATGCTGTGTACATTGGTCAGCAAATGCCTTCGTCTGGACCCACAGCTTGGAACTCTTTGCCGACGTCCATCCGCGACCTGTCAGAATCATCTCTTCTGTCATCAGCTTAAGACTGAATTATTCGGTGGAGCCTAGCGATAACAGCACGTTCGTGATAGCTCTAGCTAATAAAACTGGCGAAGAGAAGTTACCCTACTGAACTAAACTGAAAACAAAAAAGTTCATAAGTAGTATATATTCCTAAGTGTTACCCCACTCCAAGTATTCTTGCTCACAGACATGCAAACTTACTAAAAAAGATAATTTACTAAACTTCCACAGTTCACGTCCTTTGCAAGGTAAATCTTATAAAATAGCACAGCAAAAATGTAAGCTCACACAACTGAAACATTAAGTCAACTTACTCGATTTTCAACAATAGCAGGACAGTTTTCACCAAGGAGTAACCGTGCAGCAGCCGTGCGAAAGTCCGGCAGACCAGCAATTGGTAGATATTCATGATCAAGTGTGTGATCGGCTGTTATTTGCGCTTCAACGGTACGGACAACTGGCAGTACATAAGGCTTGCCCTCATCAGTTCTGTAAGCTAAAAACATGTTAGCACACAATGTTGACTTTAATAAGGACTCATAAACAAACAAGTAAGCAGAAATGCGAAGGTCGCTAAACATACAGTTAATAGCTATCATTGTACGTAGCTGCCAGCATGCAGAGTTTCATGTCAGTTCCAAGACCAAAAAAGCTGCATAGGACTCTTGTTTCATCGTCACTGGCGTCACCGTCAAGTGACAAACCAGGTCATTGCTTTCTGACTTAATGCTAGATAAATTTTGCGCAATTTGCGTGTGAATTACGCATTTACACTGGCCAATATTATGTGAAATTTTCAAACCCTATTAACTTCAGCATCCGATGCTTAAATGGCGATGCCCAAATGTTCCAGTGTCCCCTGGTGCCCAAAGAGTGGTGCCCAAAATGCCCACTCTAGCTATTTCTAAATAATCAAAAGCGTGTTTGCCATTATCTAATATGGTATAATACTTCATTAAATACAGTGCCTTTAGTGCTAAAATGCAAGGCCGTGGCTATTGTTACGTCTAGTCATAAATATAGATGACAGGCTATGTTTATGCCTATATTAGCGTAAACACTACTTTTGACTAATTAATGTCCCAATGGCTTCATAGACAAATGTTATGAGCCCACAAAACCTATGGGCGTACTTGATTCTATATGCAGCCCTGTTCATACAGTTTTACTTTCTGACCATACCAGATGGAAAACAGCATCAGTTGGCTTACTTATCCATCTGCACAGACAGAAAATAACATCAACGGTCTGAGACACGGCACCGCAAAGTGTCTCGATGTCTGATGGTACATACTGCCGTAAGAAACTGTCTGGGGTGGTACGAAGGTAAGCATGTGCTCGTACCGCCACAGACGCATGCCCTCACAGCAGCCGACAAACTGACGACCTCAGCCCTATAACAGAATATCACGGGTGTGGTGTGCAGTCGACTGTGTAATGCCTGCCACATCTGTAATCGATTATAACCAGTGTATTACGATTAATATGGGTGCCCATTTATTGTCACATAATTTTCTGAGATACGCTAACCCTACCTAACCTAAAATTAACCGTAATACTAAACTCAAAACAATCACACAAACACTTGTGTGCTAGTGTGGAGCCCGGTTATTCAGCTATTGTTAGGCCAACACCAACAATGGCGTAAACATAGCCAGAAAACTATTGTTACGCCAAGGCTAGCCTATACTAGGCCCGTCCACAGCATGTAACGTGACTGGAGCACACGAGGATATGCAACTATACTACCTCCAATGCCCAAGTTGACCTTTTGAGGGTGACTATCATCGTTATAAGCCGCAACCAATGCAAAAACCTCCACAGGCGGTGCTAGCTCGACGTTAGTGAATAAATCAGACATGATAATCTAATAGCTAATCTCTACAATTACAATAAACGCAATTTAGAACACTTAGCAAAATGCCAAATATGGCCTTCCACACGGTGACATAATTTACGAATCTTTGCAGGCGTAACCATAGAGACGTAGGCATTTAATTAGGGATGTGCAAACTCCGCAGAATGAACAAAAATTTGTGCGATATTTGGGCTAACTGTTCGTTACGCTGTGCTACATTTCTGAGACTGATTAGCAACGTGTTGACAACGACGGTGCTGTGATAACGAAACATGAAAAAATGATAAATAAAAGTTATATTTGTATGGCTTAGAATGAAACAGTAATTGTTGCAGCATGATGACAGTTACTTTACCACGGACACACGCTGCCGTATAACTTGCGAGTGGAAGTGATCGACGTCGGAATGGAGGAAGACGAGTGCAAGGCCGCTCGGTTCTTCAACGGTACGATGAAACTGACCGTCTGCGAGGCGGTCGATCTGAGGCCTACTGACTGCGCCACGCGTCATCAAGTGGGTCTGGGTCTGAGCAGGAATCTGCAGGCTATTGATCCGTACGTGATCGTGGACGTAGACGACGCACCTGTCGCCCGGACGCAGACACGGCTCAAGACCTGCTGTCCCTCGTGGCTGGAGGACTTCTCAGTAGACGTGCATGGCGGACATACCATTGGCATCACCGTGTTTCATAGTGCAGTGATTCCACCAGACGTCTTTGTAGCTAATTGTTCTGTCGCATTTGAGAATTTTGTCGAGAAACCGGCTTCGGATATCTGGGTATATCTTTTATTAGTCCGCCTGAAAACAATAGTTTTCGGAAGGACTTATGTTTTACTGCAGATGTTTTTTAAAAATTTTTTTCTGAGCACGAGATCTCCGAGATGCGTGGGCCGACCGGCTTGAAATTTTGCACGATGGTCAGTACTAGGCCGTATTTTATAATGCCGGTCCAAAATTTTGGGGGGCATACCCCAAAAAAATTTCAGGGGCCAAAAACATGCAAAATTTGGCCCGATTTCGGACGACTTCGAAGTTCGGCGGCGAATATCTCCGAAACGGATGAAGATATTCAAAATCAGATTTTTACTTTATCTACCGCGATTCCTCCTGCGTTAGGCGAAACAAGTCCGGTGAAC
>Ga0209671_1007572_pt1 | contig 11276 bp, 4 predicted proteins | sample WorMetHERISLAND2_2_FD_187401 | JGI IMG/M metagenome (GOLD analysis project Ga0209671, IMG submission 187401) | Marine gutless worms symbiont microbial communities from Max Planck institute for Marine Microbiology, Germany - Olavius geniculatus... | ecosystem: Host-associated > Annelida >...
GTTGAGATTTGAGACTTCTTGAAACTTGCGCTTTGTTTGACGTGTTATTTAGGAAAATGAAAATTATGCCAATAGTAAACGTTCGATTTTTATGTAACAGTATAGCGAGGAAAGAAACGTCCGGATATCGCAAAAACAGAAGGAGAAACGTCCCGGGGAACATGTCCAGGGGAAAAATGGCAATGTCCTACACCCTAGCTGCTAATGGTCAGTAAGAATCATACTGCTTAAAAAACAAAAACAGCACAAAAGTGCACAACGTTGATCATGACCGATCAGACCGAATTGTATTTTATTTTGCCGCTCAGGCGTAAATTTGTCAGAGTAATAGTAACAACGCAGTGCTGTCTAATAGAAATATCAACAAAAACTGAAGGTTAATCCAGCCTATGCCATTTACGCGTAAGCTTTATCGTTCGCAACAGTGCTGTGCTAACGTTCTATTTGCTGTTAGTATTTCTGACTCCAGGAAAGCAGCATATTTATTTTCCGAATTCAATGATCTTGCGGATTTCTGTGCGATTAATGGCGGCGATTCTGTTTGATTCATTGGGCCTGACTGCAACTGACTCGGAGCTTATCGTTTCCGCGTGAAGTCGAGCGTGCGAGCAACTAAACTACTTCTGCAACGCAATGCGCCGGTTTAGTGTTCCGCGCTGATCACTATCCAAATGAGGATGCTACATCATCCTATTCAGTCGTATGTACGCCTAACGTGGCCTGGGGCTGGGGTTAGGATATGGTTAGCGACAGGTTCCGTATAGGGATATGGAATAAGATGGGATATGGTCCTTGGCTTTTTGCGGCCTTGGCTATCCTCATCATCATAGCGGTCATGCCCCATGCGTTGCTTCCACAGTTCTCGGTCTTGTGCGAGACTTCACGCTGAGTTCAGTGCGTGGTTGAGCGGGTGGAGGTCGGCTTTCAGAGTCTGTAGCCAGGTGTAACGCGGGTGACCTGCATGGGCGGCACGGAGCCCGCGGATCGAAGTACGCTCGTATTTGAGGTTCTGAACATGTTCTACCAGTCGCCCATCCTTGCCTCATGCCTGAAAAAACGGAGGCGTCTTGTTTGGACGAGCGACAGCAGTTGCTATGGCGGGCCCAAACACGCTGATGTGGCCAGATGCGTTTTTCATCGTTTGCGAGGCGATCGGCGGCGAGGCAGCTGACGGCTTACTATAATCGACGACAAACGCCGCTGACCCTTGCTTGCTGTCGTGATGGATCCTTGCTTATTACTACTAGACGCCGCAGTGACGAGAGACGATACAGCCCAGCCGACGTCAGCACTGATCCACGCTCAGCGCCAGCAACTCATGATGTACAATTTGTACACTGGCTTTCAGCTCTGTGCTTACAACTTTAACGGTGTATTTAAAGGCGCGTACAGAGCGACGTAACTGAACTGAACTAAACTGACATGGTTTAGTTTTTGACGAACTGACCAATGGGCAAGCGTCTAGCGGCATCGATGGCTACGTGACTGCGCTTACGTACGCGTCAACCAATGACCAATGGGTTCGCCCTGCTTGCCCGTTGATCAGTTCGTCAAAAACTAAACCGTGCCAGTTCAGTTTCGTTCAGTTCAGTTACGTCGCTTTGTACTGGCCTTTGGTAATTTGACTTAGCAGCAGCCGATCTTGATGAAACTTTCACGGAATGCTCAGACATCGATGCCAGGCTGCCAAATCAGGAATTCCTGAAGTAGGGGCTGATTTTTTTCGCAAAGATGCGTCTTTTGAATAGTCGTCGTTAACACGTAATCGACGACGACCGTATATAGCGTCACCCACCATGCGAATGTCCACGTGACGAGGCTCGTCCCCAGAGGTCAGCAGGCAGAGTGTTTTTAAATGCCTGATCAAAAATACGAATTTTAGAAAAAAAGTTGAGGTACCCAAGGGAAACCCCGCATTTTGGGAGTCAGTACTGATGTTTCCAATCACGCCATGTTGTGTTTTGTGTTGCTGACAGCGTGGAGAAGTATCAGGAACAGTTCTCGTTCCTGCGCGATTCGAGGTTTCTACAGGATCTGGAAAATGACAGTGTCGACTCAGAGCAGACCAATGACACAGTGTCGACTCTCAGACCTATGACAGTGTCGACTCGGACCTCATCGAGGAAGAACTGCGAGCGCTTCGTGAAGCCGCCATCAGGTCCACACCTTAGCGTTCCTCGTCGCTATTTCAGGCTTACTTTTTATCAGCGGCGTCATGTGTTAAAAAGAAAGCGAAACAGAAAGTTGCAGTTTTACGAAAAACATTGCAAATTTTTCACAAAAAAGATAAGGATTATTGGTGCTCCAACTTTTAATTTTGCCGATAAGTTCTTTCAAGACAGGGTTTTAGCCCAAAATTTTGCATTTTAGGACAAAAATTTTCTGATAAGAAGAATCTGTTTCGACAATTTTTCAACAACCCAAAATTCAGCCGAGGCAACTGCTTCCTTGCGTTTTTCCCATGTCATGACGCCACTGGTTTTCATTTCTTTCTATTCTATACTATAGTTGACGTGTTAGCTTAATACATATTTGTTTCACCTTTACTGGCAGGACATGTAACGCTGTAATGAAAATATGTGTCATCGTGTCCACACCCACTGTTATTGTGTTAACTGTTTTCTTAACGCGGTCAGTTTATGTTACTGCTTAAACACGTCCGCAGATTACCGCAGATCGCCACAGATCAATCGCAGATCCAGTAATGGCATATGTCAGTAACCGCAGATTAATCATTTTGTCTCTGGCACCGCAGACCAGTTCAAGTCACAGAAACAGTTTAAATCAGTGATTTTCGGTGCCATAGACTGATCTGCGGTGATCTGAAGCGTTCAGTCAGACGCTTACTAGCTGCAGATACGAGTATAAAGCAACAATTTGTTGTGAACTGTTCTGCAGTCCGCGGGAGAAAGTGGTCAAGTTTTTGCAGAGCAACCCTGTCCAGATAGTGCTGTGTGTGATCGTGCTACTGGACGCTGTCATTGTCATCGCTCAAATTCTTCTCGATCTCAGCTCCGTCAAACGTACGTCATTCACGCCATATGCTTACTTACTTATAGTTTGCTTACGCTGTCTACATTCAGACGTTTTGCATGTAAAATATTACGTTGTCGCCCTTGCCCACAGTGACATATTATGCGTCCGTCCGCATAAAACATAACCTTTGATTGTCTATCATTACTTTTGACATTTAGAGCTAAAAATTGACACACTTGTTACTCCAGTCCTAAGAAACGCTTACGCTGATTTTGGTTTTTTCGTGCCTTTAACGTATTAAGCGGATTAAAGTTTTTAAAGTATATTAAATATAAATTTACATCTAATTTACTTACTTGCTTTAAGTCGAGTTAAGAGCCCGCACAGACGGGCAAGGCCCGTAATACGGCCCATTAGAACGGCGGCATAGTCAGTTGTATGGATGTAAAAAAACTCTTTTGTCGCAAATAAGTACCGTGATGATCTGTGTCACTTGAATGGCGGATGGAAATCCTGTCCAGTGCCATGAAAAACGTTTTGCGGACATTACAAGAAATTTGACAAAAATTTTTCAGTAATCGAACCATCCTACACGGTTTGTGTCAGCCCAGTGCACTGCGTTGTAAAATCTTGATCACATTTTTCAGTCATGTTTAGTGTTACATTGAATTTTATTTTAAAAGAAATTTTTCGTTTTGGTAATAAAAAAAATCGTTATTTTTCGCATTTTGCAATTTCTAGACCGATCGTGCTGGATGATTTATTAGTCCGAAGTTGATGCACTAGTCGATATCGAGAACTCTGCAGATTAGCGGTGAGGCGAGTGCGGTTCTGTAGCAGTAGCAACTGTAAGACTCGTCGATCAATGTGAAGAGCATGCTAAGGATGGATTATTCGGCACGCAAGACTGTCGTAGTGTACTCGCACGCGTCTCAGAATTAATTGGATTCGACCTCAGGCCACGCTCCACCTCACAAAATGAATCTCCAGCATCTGCTGTAACCACGCCGTCCTGGTTCCGCTATTTTTCGTGTACATCCGCGAATCGCATCGTTCGTGCATTAAAACATAGTTGTAGCAAGTGGGTGATGGTTTTTTACAGAGCTATGCAGGTGCGTCATCAATAAACTCAACAAGTAATTTGAGCAAAGCTCATGAGATGCGCGAAAGCCTATAGCAGTTCCTGTTCGCAGGTAATCGTAGTCTATCTCCATCCATTTCATCGTAATTCACTCTTTTGCAGCCAAAAATCGCCAAAAAAATCACGTTAAATCAATATTTTTAGGGTTCAAGGTCATTCAAGGTCATCGATGTTGATAAATTTAAAAAGCCTGTCACCAGTGCTTGTTATGATAAGCAGCATGTCTGTGCCTATCTGCAACCGTGTTCACGCTACACGAGATAATTGCGGTAAAATAACCACTTTTTAGGGGGGTAGCTGTCTTTGACGCCCGCCTGCGCTGGCCTCCTTGAACCTAAGGGGTCGGGACTTGAACTGCTAAAATCTACGTTGAATGCTAAAAATTTCATACGCAGATTGTCTTGGTCTATTGCCAGCCATTTCGTCGCAATTCGGTGTTGAAATGTGCGCTGCATCCAAAAATTGCGAAAAATTCACTAAAAACCTCTTTTTGAGGGGTTCAGGGTCGTTCAAGGTCATCGATGTTAATAAATCCAAAAAGCCTGTCACCAGTGCTTGTTATGATAAGCAGCATGTGTGACCTATCTGCAACCGTTTTCACATTATTCGAGCCAATAACGGCAAAATGACGTCTTTTTTAGGGGGTACCCCTCTTCGACGCCCTCGTTCGAAAGGAACCCCTGCATCCAGTGGCACGAAATTTTGTCACGATAAACTAGAGACCTTGGGGCAGCCACAGTGAAGATTTCGTGATCCTAGCTTGCACCGTTTTGATACAATTTACGAGTGTGACAGACAGACAGACAGACGCCCAGACGATGGCAAAGACGCGCGAAGCATTCTGCTTTCGCGCGTAAAAAGACGTTAAGCACAAACTAATTACGGCAGGACTTTTCTACTTTTAGGCAATAATGGGCCTATAATTGCGAAGTTTCCTTGGAGCGGGACGTCAAAAAAGTGAGATGCTCGACAACGGCGATTTTTGTACGTTTACTGGCCATATCTTTGGAACTTTTGGAGTTAAGCCAACATTATTATGCAACGTCGTGAAGTGCCTTGTAAATGATGGCGATTAGACAGATCATTGTGCGAGTAACATCGCCGCTGTATGTACTGTAGAGAAGCTTCATCGCCGAGACCAGGAACTCGCCGGCATGGTGGACTTCGTGCGCTACGCTCACCGCGCCAAACTCGGCAACTACAGCGGCGCTAACGTCGTTTATCTGCTACGACTGCTCTATGCCGACGACGACCACGACGTGCGACGTAGCAGCAGCTCGTGGTCGATTAACAATAATTGTCACTTAAGTGTCAGCTAATCCTATGAATTTCGGTGGTCGATTAACAACAGTACACGCCGGCGGACAGACACGGACAACGGTGCCGCGCGTCAGCCTCCCGACATTGCGCTAAAACCGATCGACGATCAGGGGTCAACGCACAACCTGGCCCACGGACTACACTACGCCAGCATCGCCATGCTAGGAATACTCGTACTCGAGGTCAGCTTCGTAGTGTAATACCCCGTTTACACGATCAAGCTGGCTCGACGAGCTGCTATATGTTAGCTGGACGAGCCAGCTCGATGTTTGCTCGATTTTTGCTCGATCGTGTAAACGGGGTATAAAAACGCACACAATAAACTTTGAACTGAACTGAACCAAGCTTAACTTACCTAAACTGACATGGTTGGGGCTGAGGCAAGGCGCGTTTACTTTTGTCGGGTGACAGGTAAAACTGTATGGTCCCATATGGTAGGTGACGCTCCGTAGCTTTGAGAGGGGTTTCTCGCGATAAACTATATCGTTTAAATATTCAATCTGTAAAAGCTGAGACAAAGCTACTACAAGTTACATAACACGTTTTCAACCAGCGAGCATGTCACCACAGTGACGACATGAGATGCAGCTGTCCGGCATCTACACGCAATATTTGATTATTTTACATTTTGGTTCAGTCTTTTTTTACTTTTTTCGGCATCGAGTAAGTTAAACAACCTATAAATTATACGCAAAAATTGCATAAAACCGTGGCATGCAAACTACTACTTGTCTATTTTTTTTGCTTTCTGTTCACTAAATCAAATCTTACTTTTTGCGGCTATGAAAAAAGCACGATTTACATTATGTGTGTGAGCCTTTTTGTCTGTGATCACTGGCGCAGTAAGGCTAATTGTGAATATTTATCGGTCGCCGTTGTCAGTTAATCCTACGAATTTCTGCGAGTTTCGTGTTTGAGCTACGAGCGCGCGCACACATAGCACAGAAGGCAGCGAAAATGCGTAATTCGACCTACGTAATGCGACCGGCTCGGAGGGACGTGGACGCCCGCTTAATAAACAACTGCGGAGAGAAGAAGAATTGCTCGACGCTTGTCAGGGTCAGTTGACAGTTGATCATTCAGCAGACGATTGCTGAGCGCCGCCAGTGCTGCGACAGAAGTCAGTCGTCACATAGCTGTCACGACAATTGCTGACTGCAGCTGCAGACTCAGCTATCCGCTAACGAGTTCAACATAAGACGCCGACTCTATGGGACCATGCCAGCAAAAATTTACCAAAAATTATCGTAGGTTTTGAGGTTGAAACTGTGCAGTTTTTGTCACTAGCAGGAAGATTGAAATCGTGCGAACTTGCACTGCTACCGTTTTCACAACTTTCAGTTACAGTTGTGCGTCATAAACCAAACGATAGTGTAGTCGTATAGATGCAGTTTGAGTCTATGCAATCTGAGTGTGGTTTATGTACTATACTGCACTGTTTGGAGTGGTATAAGCTCGTACCGCGTGTTCGCTTACCCAGTCTAGCAGTGCGGTATCTAGTACGTACGGAAAACAAGAAAGAGACGAAGCTATAAATAAGAAGAGAAGAAAAAGAAAAGCAGGATATAGCAAAGGCAAGGTCGGAACTTATAGGCTATCTAGAAGACGGTGTCTGTGAGTGTGTGATGGCACTGACTCAATGCTAAACTCATCGGCGTCTTGGGTCAAAAATGTAGGCGGTGCAGGAAACGGCAACTATCCGACAGACTCTGCCAATTTGCGACAGAGATGGTTATAAATGCTTAAAATTCTAATTTTGTTCTTATTTTTTTAAATTAGAGTTTTTTAGTCCCAAATGGACGAAAATTTTTCCATAACTAAGACTTTTTTAAACATTTTCCCGACAGCCCAAAATTTAGGGGTCGGTACTTTCTGCCCTCCCTCCCTGCCGCGACGCCACTGCAGTCTGGACTGTTGCTTAAGACAGCTTCGTAGGTTAACAGCAAGCAGCACGTCTTTTAACCAGTCGACCGACCGATCGACTAGCTTCATCTCGCTTGACCAATCATGCATGCACCACATCTTCACCGCACGTCCTCACTGGACGAGCCGCGTTTATCAGCTGCTACCGACCGCTGTATAGCAGTAGCAGCTTTTACTTTAAAAACTACCTGACACTGACTGTCGGTCCGCACAGACCAAATACCATTCTCGGACCCGATTTCAACTCGCATTATTATCTACACAGCCATTTTCACACTGTGAGCCGACAGCCGATCTTTGCCGGACTTTTTAACTGCACTCACTCTTTGCCCCAATCGATCTTGTATACAGTGCATCAGTGGCCTATATTTTCCATGCACTGTGTGACAATAATTTGTGTTTTTAACACTTTGACTTCTGTAGTTCTCCGAATCGATTGCTGACGTCAGTAAAATGCATATAACGAAAACGCAGGAGTATTGAGATGCCTTTCCTGTTCTGTCGGCGAAGACGCGAAACTTAATCTAAATCTTATATTGTTTCGCGGAGAAAAGCAGGTGCAGCACTTTGGTAATGCATTAGTTGTTAACGGCAGTTTTTCTAGCTTGCTCAAGCAGCAAACGTGCTAACAGCATTACGAGTTGACTTAAGCCATACAAAATCTCTGCTTCTGTTAGAATGTTTGCACGGCGACCACGGAACGTTCACTTGCATTCACATGTCACAAGGCTTTTCGTAACGTCTGTTGAATTTGGCTCTACCGCGGCGACAAAACACAGACATCTCCGTATGTACGACCGACTTTCGTGTATTTTTATGAACACCAAGTACCAAGCATTAGGCCTAAGTTTTCGTTGCTATACTGGGACGTAGAAAGGTAACGTACAGTTATTATATTAATATGAACATCTTATACCAGTTTTTTTTTAAACAAACCGACATTGACTCTGAACAGTTTAAGCAGCTGCTAAAGCCATTATTTTTGTTTAGGTGTTGAAATATTAATTTATATTAATTTCTGTTATTATTTGCATCGATCGATAAACTTTGACGTATCCATGCATCAGCCGAGATCGAAGCGCAATCAGCTTATTAAAACATTTATAAATTTTAGTATACTACGGTTGTGCGCGAATACAAGCGCATTACAGAATTTGGAGAAAGAAAATGTAACGTGTCAGAGTCTGAAATATATGCAAGGCAACTGAAAATGCAAAATTGGAAAATGCGGCACAATCAAAAATACAGAAGTGGATAATGCGGGATTGGAATATAAAGGGAAAAGGTACAGTTTATAAATGGGATTTGTTAGAATTATAACTGCGCTTACAAACTCTTTTTATGTGGAGAGTCTTGTGTTACTTGCGCAATGCAACTTTTTGAGTTGAACAAAGGGCGACACTTCTCTGTTCTGTTGTAGACTGTCTTTTATTATAGTAATATGCTGCGAAAAGTAAAAAGTAGAATGAATAAATTATCAGACTGTGCACCGGGTTTGTCTGGCTTGTTAAGTAACGCGCAGCACTATACAGGGTGGCCCAAAAAGTAAGCTATTGCATTTTCCCCATATCTTTGCTAAATATTGACCAATTTTTTCATTTTTTTCACCAGTAAACTCTGTAAAAAAATTTGCTACTTGGTCGCATGCACATTACATTTGTTATGTCGCTACACTACCTTGTAAAACAAATATAAAAAACTAGCAATATTTTCAGATGGACAGAAGATATAATGGCAATTTTAAAGTATTGAAGTAAAATGTTAAATATGAATTATAGTAAGTGCCAACAATGTTTACATATAGCTACAGAGTAAGTTTTAATTTTTTAGCAAAATAGTGCACAGCTTGTAGGGCCGCACAATCGAAATACAATTCTCATGAAGTTAACTGAGCAAAATTGCTGCCGCCAACCAACATTAATTTATATTGGATATTTAGGCAAAAACGGTTTAAATTATTCGAAAAGATGTTCAATATGTCCTTCATTGTTTTTGTACACTTACTGTAACTAATATTTAACATTTCAGTTAAATACTTTAAAAATTTACCACTAGACCTTCTGCCAATTTGTAGAAATTGTTAGTTTTGCGATATTTATGTTTTAGAAGATAAAGTAGTAACACAATAGGTGTGGTGTGCATGCAACTGTGTAGCAAATTTCTTACAAAGTTTACTGGTAAAAATTGTGAAAATTGGTCAATATTTAGTGAAGATATGGTCAAAGTGCAATAGCTTACTTTTTGGGGCCATCCTGTATAGAATGGTCAGATTGTCATTTGTGAACAAATACTCTGTGCTTGATAACTGTAAGGTACACACTAGGCCAATGCACCTGTAGTACCAGAAAAATGACTGAATGAGTTCCGGATGTTGTTGCTGCTGCTGTTATTTACTGTGTCTGCGTCAAATGTGTAATGTTATCACGTTGACTGGCAGACCGCAAGGCGGGCCGGCCGTTAACCGCAATCGTCTGCCAGGTCGGGCGTGGATGCGAGAAACGACTTATCGGGGTCGGTCAAGCGTGTGGTGCTGCAATGAATAGATAGTCACGTCTCAGACGATCTAGAGTAACGTCAGCCAACTGACCAGTGACTTCTTTCCCTCACTCTCCCGTCACTAAATTGACATTACTCGTAACGCTGGTTCGTTCTCGGCTTGCGTAAGAAACACTGCTGACGCAGAGAAACCGTGCGATGTCGCCATATGCACAAATATACATCCACGATTTTTTTACACTGTCTCACCTTTGTAGTACCAGTAGGCTATCTACAGGGTGGGCCAAAAACCGGACCTGTTTGAACGTTGATAACTCAGCGATGGTTAGTGTCAGAAAGACGTGTGATACGTCAAATGTTTCAGAATGCTGTAAAGATTAAGTGGCAAATTTGCATACTTACTTGACTTACTTACTGGCTTAATGGTCTTGGCCTTGGCCATGGCTTCGATAATGCTGGCCTCGAACCCATCCTGATTGTTTTATTATGTTTGTAAGTTTTCACATTTAGCTGGGTGCCGGTTCAGCCAGTCCGGTGCTAACTTGCATACAGGTCTGATTGGTAGGTAGTGTGCGGTTTTTCGCTGCATGAGACTCATCCAATCAAACACGCTGCGTCTAAAAGCTTTCAGCGCCAACCGACAGAAGACATTTATTGAACGAGCTTGGAGTCCTCGCAGTTTTTTGCATTATTGCAGTCTGCATTGAGTGAAATCAGCCCCGGCGTATTAGCAGCAGCAGCAGCAGCAACGGTAACGGTGGCAGACTCGGTGACATGTAGTTAGTGATGCTACGCTTACTCAATCATACAGAAACCGACCGACCTCGCCACAGCCGCACCGGCCAACAGCATGATGTATCGACTACGGTAGTTAACCGACTTCACGAGTACAACGAAACGCAGAAATTCACTGCGCTGCCGCCTGCAACTCGGACACACACAATGATCGCATGCTCGCTTGTTTTGATAGACGTATGCGATTTGAATCGTAATTACGTACACACTGTCGGTCTATATTGTAGCACGCATTAGGCCTGTAACATAGATTATTTAGTATTAATACAGAATTGTACGATAATCGATAATCATAGGTCTACTGAGATCATTCGACGTCGTCGACACTCGTTGAGTAGATTCACAATACTCTCCTATACGGTATAATTTTTATTCTACTTGTACAGTGAAAGTGTGCTATCATTTTACAGGGTGGGCCAAAAAAAATGGCACAGTTTTTTGTATACCTCATAACTTCACCAAATATTAACCGATTTTCAAAATTCTTTCACTGTCAGAGTCAGGAGACAATTTGCAATAAAACTCTCACTATAAATCTTACCACACCCTAAGTGTGTCACTACACTACCTTGTGAAATGTCAGTGTCTTTAAAAGTAACAATTAAAACAAGACAACTTTTGTAAC
>Ga0209671_1007574_pt1 | contig 11275 bp, 8 predicted proteins | sample WorMetHERISLAND2_2_FD_187401 | JGI IMG/M metagenome (GOLD analysis project Ga0209671, IMG submission 187401) | Marine gutless worms symbiont microbial communities from Max Planck institute for Marine Microbiology, Germany - Olavius geniculatus... | ecosystem: Host-associated > Annelida >...
CACAATACATGCGTTACAGACAACAGACAGACGGCACACCGTATCCTTATACCTTAACGGTCGGCCAAAAATTCTTTAAAATATTACCTGGTAGCATAATTAAGTAATTTAAAAAGTTTTACAAAGTAATGTTTCTGGTGTTTCTACTCCCACTTAATTTTTTCATTGATCCCATCGGTGCATCAATAATTTTTCGCTATTTTTCAATCCGAGTTTTAAAATAGTTTTTTCGTATGGGAAACACAGGTTTAGGCTTTACTTGCATTGTCGTATTTTTGCAAAGTAATTGCTGTCGTGGGTTGGGATAGTTTGGCAGACCAATATCATCAGAAGTTGTGTTTTTTTTGCGTAATGTGCTGTTGTAATGAGGTCTTTTTATATATAGTTTTAACGAGTGTTAAAATACGTCACTTTGCTGGTGTTACCTTACCTGATACAACATTTCTGTCATTAGACGTGGAATAAAAATTAAATTTATTTTGGCATGCGCGTAGGCCTAATAGTCATTAGGCTAATCATTGCATTGATGTTCTTTTTTATCGTTTCAACTGTCTGCAGTTTGCGAATTAAACTCATATATAAAAACAGTGAGATATTTCCTGTGTGCAGACTGTCCAGTTGGCTTCACGTACGTTGCCTCAGTCAACGGCTGCTACAAGGAGGTGACTCTTGCGATGAACTGGACTGATGCTGGACAATACTGTAGATCACTGGATGGCCATCTACTCGTCATCAGTCATCAGCAGGAACAGGCCGCAGTTGCTGAAATGCTCGGTCAGATTTGCATTTTCTGTTATTTTTCCACTGACTTAGGCCTACTTAACATGGGATACTCGTGAAATTTTCATTTTTACTGAACATTTTATTTTCAGGGTGGCTTGATAGTGCGACAGTTAGGACATTGTACTTGCGATGGCGAGGTCATGGGTTCGACTCCCGGTCGGGTCGCTATCAAATGTTTAGTACGTGGATGAGTGACTTTCGGCGGACAAGTAAACCATCTCGGTATACAGAACTCAGCTTTCTATCCCTTCAGGGAGGGTAAATCGAGTACCGGTCTGTCCGGCTGAGGTTGTGGCAGGACGCGTTCATCTCCAGGGTGACCCGAATTGAAATATTACAACACGCAAACTACGATATTCGTGTAGTGTGAAAATACTTTTGCACGAAATTTTCAAGATTCATTTAGCACACAACACACCATCAGTCTGTTCAACTTCGCCATTTTTGTTAATATTTGGCGACGCGGTACGGCATCAAATTTAATGTCTGGTTATCGCTAGACAACAGCAGCTTTTTAAATCAAATTTTTCGTAAATGTGTAACGCTGAAGGACATTGTTGAAATGCTGCACAAGCTCTACTAGCTAACGAAAATGATAGGCAGTATTATCGAGCTAAGCTTTGAACCATTTTTATTAAAAGTTGTAACAATTGTTGTTGATTGAATGTGATTTTTTTTCAGGCGCGAAACAGAGCCAGTGCTACGGTTTTTACTGGACGGCTGGATACCGCGCCAACGAGAACTCGGACTGGGTCTGGCGGGTCGCTACAACGAGCAGCCATTATCACGAGTCGCCGATGATCTACAAAAACTGGTGGTCGGCACAGCGTGGCGAGGGCAGTTGCATGTCCTTGTACACTGATTACAAGTGGGTCGACGAATCTTGTGCGAACACAGGGTGCTCGGTCTGTGAGGTGGATATTCACGTGTGAGTTCACACAGAATCCGCAGGCGTATCACTCTGTAGTTTTAGGAAATATATTACTATATTATATAGCAGTTTACGTGATAAGACATTATGATTCCGACATGTGTGATTTTGTGATTGCATCGTTGTCGCTGCGCGGTAATTACCTGAGGTTCCTACGGTCAAAGAAAATCAGAAAACGTAGAAAATTTTACAAAGTTAGGGTTCAACATGGAAAGTCGAAGTAAATAAAGAGGATCAGGGAAAAGTTAGGGAATTTTAATTTAGCACCAAAGAGTCTATATACAAAATCAAAGGTTTTCTGGAAAATAAACGCTCCATTTTTTAGCCCCCTGCCTTCGTGGAGAGGGACACTTATCTGCTGGGATACGCTGCAGGAGTGCAGGACTAATACCGATGCTTTTATGCACCTACTATTCGCTTATTAGTGTCACACATAAAGAAATTCGTCAGGAAAAATTATTTTTTTTCTGAAAAAAATTTGCAAAGTAGAAACCATGAATTACCGCGTAATTACACTAAAGTGCTGATAGATGTGATGTCAAAATCACTTAACTTGTTACAATTTAATCAAAGTTTTTTTAACTGTTTACTACAATGCTGTTTTGTATTTTGGCTAAAAGACAGATGCAAAAATTGTGTTTCATTTTAGTAAAGTTTGCAGTTGAACTAAACTTGTCAATATTACACTGAGCAGATCATGCATCGTAGTAACTGTACATGTGAACTTCGTGCAAATTTTCAGAATTGGTTTAAAAGAAAATTTAATTAGATTTTTATATGGTTATATGTGAATTTAGTACAAAGTCTGGTATGTGTAAAATAACCTTGTATCTAATAGAATGTTGTTGCAGTACGGTGTTATTGTATGCATTTGAATGTATCATCGAGGACACAATATACGCTAGTTAAATGATTATTGGAATTCGGTCTATCATAAATAATGTCTCATTATAAACACTGGACTTTTGTTAGATAATTGTCATCTGAAAAGTATGCATTATAGACATTTAGTTCATTAGGAATAACTGATTTTCTGGCATAATTTGATGTTTTGTGTCAACTGTAACGTCATGGCAATTTTTGTACACGCTATGACGCAGTTTGCGACTTTGCAAGTGTTACTGGAACGTGTTGGCCACATGATAGCAAACGTAACATTAGATGCTAGCGTTGATCGCTAGTTTTGCTACTAGTATTGAATAATTTTGTGTGATCTTCATATTGTAGTTTTGCTTTTGATCTGATCTGCATTCATTTGCGAATTAAACTTGTAAAACTGGTGAAACGTCGAACGATTTGTATCAGTGTTATTACATCGAACTAGTTATTTTCTTTTCAAAACAGTTTGGACAGCAAATTGGTTTTACTTGCAATAAGGCTATAAATTATGCACGCAGCTGATACGATATGATATAAAAGAAATTTGCGCCGAAAAAACTAACAGTTTATTTTAGCACAAACTGCAAACGTTTTAACCGGAAATTTAATAGTTATTTGTCAGCAAACTCGCCAATACTAAAAAGCGGAAAACAACGTATAGCCTACAATTAAAAGAATTCGAGCTCAAACCACACCGAATAATATAAAAATGAGTTTAATCCACAAGCCACAGACAGCTAAAATGGTAAAAAAACGAACAAATAAAAGTTGCTACTTATTTCTCATTCTGCTGAGAGTAGAAGGCTGAGTTGACGTGAAAAACGCCGGTTATTAACTTGTTGTAGGTTCTTGCAATTGTTCGGGCTGGCACTATAAAAAAATTTGCGTAACAACGCACAAACCCAGTTTCTGCTGCGAGGCATATTCCAGATGCCTTTGTAGGCTGCACTGTTGTAATGCACTGCAGCAGTGATAACACGAATTTCTGACAGCAAGTGCCAGGGCACCGTAAATACGAAAGGATGAGAAATGAACAGTGAAAACGGGCCTAGGCTTACAGCGAGCAAAGTTTTATTGTTGTTGTTAGTAACTTTTCATTCTATAAAGCACTTGGCCTGTTGTTTTTAAAATACAAAATTTAGGGTTTAAATTACCCCATTTAGGAACAAGAAATTTGAGCAAAGCTCACGAGACGCGCGAAAGCCTATAGCATTTCCAGTTCAGTAGTTATAGTTTCGAAAATCGCATATCACTTGGACTCGGCCCATCGGGACCATAGTACACATTGGCGACGGTGGCGCCTCCTTGTGAATGATATAGACTTGCGCAGCCCGATATCGCAAAAAAATCCGTAAAACCCCCTATTTCGGCGTTCAAGGTCATCCAAGGTCATTGAATTCAGCGCCAATCGAAAGCCAGTAAACGATTTCCTATTGGTGATTAATAGTAACCTAGGCCCTATCTCGCACCGTTACTGAGATACAGCGAGTTATAGGCCAAAAATCGCAAATTTTGCCTACCCCCCTCTTATTTAGCGCCCTCGTTCGGGGTGACCCCTTGGAATTTATGAAAAAGCTTTACGGTTCCTGAAACTAGAGTCTTCCGGGCAGCCGACGGTGAAGATTTGGTAATTTTACCTTGCACCGTTTTTGACTGATCCACCCGTGTGACGGACGGACAGACGGACAGACAGAATTGCGATGGCTAAGACGCGCTGAAAGCATAGCTGCTTTCGCGCGTAAAAATTTAGGGCCAAAATTAAAGTTTCGAGCACCCATAATCTCCTCGGTCGAAAAGTTTCAGCTGTCTGTTAAAAAATTTAAAAGTGCAACTTTCTGCCTTAATTTCCAACCTAAGCTACGATGTACGCTACAATACGATACGTTTAAACAGGACTTTACTACGTGTTTTAACTAAACAAATTACAGAAAAAAAAATATTTTTATGAGCTTCAAATTAATTAGGTGCGGGGTCTGTTGCAAAAAAGCTGAGCAGCTCTGTTTAGGCTAAAAGTAATAAGTTTACAACAATATGCAACTTCAAGAATCGTTTTCTAATCCTGCAAAACAAAAATATTAACAGATACGTTATCATTCAGCTTCAAAAATAATGCTTAATAAAGCAATTACAACAATTTCAAGTCACAATCGTTTTTTGTCGCTTAGTTTATTTTCACAGTAGCTACATAAACCTATTGGTTAATTGTCGTTTTGTGACATAAACACAATAGAAATAGTATAGCCACCAGTTGATTGCTAGTGACTGTTGTATCGACAATTTGATTACATCTCTTTAGCCTACTTTCTTCTGAGCAACGTTCGTAGCTTGTTGTCCTGCTGCTGCTGCTGATGATGATGCTGCTATCAGAAGATGTGGAATCAAGTCGAGCAACTGAGCTCATTGTGATGCATCGCTGCGGACGACATCGTCCTGTCTTGTCCTTCCAGCCAGTCCTCATGGCGACCGACGCAAATGTCTTGCGATGGCGCCACTACCTGACCCCGTCCCCCAGCGCACCCTGTCGTCCAACATCTAATTGCACCGGGCACCTCACTGGAGAAAACAGCAGCGACAATTTTGATGAGAACAGCGCCAGCTTCAGGGACCACCCAAGACGACGACCGATGACGTCAGACTAACAACTCGCAGCTAGTGCTTTACTTGTCGTCGTGCCTCGCCAGAAAATAGCAATTAAATAAACATAGCCTAACCAAATGCTATTAGGCTGTAATTTAAAAATAAAAGTCCATCAACATCTATGAAAATGTGCAACTTTTTTGTTAACGAAAGTTGACAAGATTTTTAACAGTTAAAATGCGAAAAATAAACCAAAAGTGCCAATCATTTGAACAATTATACAGCTAGAACTCTCTTCTCACGCTACATGTGTATGCCTTCGCCAGTTAGGTTCTGTAAGGCGCACACTACGACGCACCGCTGGCAAAAGCTTGGCTACAATCTATCTAAGCAAGCCAAAGGTGTCGCGGAACAACGTTACGGACAGACAGACGGTCGGTCGGACGGACGACACGGAAAAACATAGGCCTAGTACCTCTGGCTGCGTTTGGTGACAAACGGCGAGACCGATAAATTGTCGTAAACACGCGAGCAAGGATGATCCAGTAGGTTTTAAAAGTATTCTTTATTTGCTCTTACGATTTCTGTAGGCAACAGGAAATAAAATATTGCAATCTTCGGCAAAATATGCGGTTCACAAAGTGCTTTGTAATGAGACTATTGATTGTATTACGAGTACCAAAATTGAATCAGAACATTTGGAAGTCGAAATTGTTGAACAAATTGTTCGTACAAAACATTATGCTTTTTATTTTTAAATTAAAATATAAAATTTTTTAAAATAAATATTTTAATTGAATTTTACAATTATTTTAATAAAAGTAAAATTTTGGAAATTAGAATTAGACCTATTATGCGGCCAACTTGACAATTCGCATTACGTATTATGCTCGTAATACGTTCGTCCGTCTATCTGTACATCCGTCTGCCCGTACTGGTTCCTAACACGAAAACAAAAAAAAACCAAATTGACGTATACGTTTCTCAGAGCAAAATTATCCAGTACGCCAATATTTTTTAGCCCTGTAAGTTAAAAAAATCAATGCCGCTTATTTAATCAACCCGTTTGCCATGATTTATTGTTGGTCATGCAATGTTGACGCTATGCGTAAAAATAAGTAAGCGATTAGCCATGTAAACCACCACATAAAGAAGACACGAGGCGCAAATGAAAGATGACTCCCTTGCTAAGTCTGTTGAAGATATCAATTGTAAAAAAATTTTGGAAGAATGTTGAAAAAGGTCTAATGCCAAAAGACCACCAGTAATGTTAATAAAATTGGTACCTGTGTTGGAAAGCGCGAGATGTGTGATAGGTATCCTGGAATCTAAAATTGGCAAAGTACCAAAAACCGAATCGAATCGAATTTGTCTTCAGCTGTAAAACACACCTAACAGTTATATGCATTGCACATAAACGACCGAAAATTGTTGCCATAGGCTTAAAATGCGTGCTCAGAGCCCAAATGCCTAAAAATTCGTCTGCGGCCGGGGATTAACTCTGGACCTTGCTGTGCTGGGGAGCTTACAACGCTTCCCAGGCCCTCTGGTTGTTTTTTGGAGAATGAAAAGACTAGGGAAAAGAGAGAAAAGAAGTAGAAGAAAGGAAAAGGGAGGAACCTCAGGAGTGAGCATATGAAGATAAATTCCTGGCTACGTCTTTGTTGACAGATCGGGTGATCAGTGTGTGTGACTACAGCGTCTGCACCGGCGCGTGATAGCCACGCGCAGTGCTGAGCGATGTCCACTGACTGAGTGACCAGCGACTGACCACTGCTCTTAACACACACACACGTCGCTTGCTCGTCTGTGTCTGGTCAGTCGGCTTAAGCGTGCATATCATCGGCATCGCCTCCGTGCGTCAGTCCACATTGCCGGTAAGTAGTCTAAGAAAGTTTCACGATATAAAAACTCACGTCGTGATAAACGCATTTTTAAAATTATGCGCAATAACCGATTTATCGCACTATGGGCATTTACTGCATGTTGATTGTATATAAAAACAAATGCGCGTATTTAATGACGATGGTGACCAAAAACTTTACAGTTTTTGGAAAACAAATAAGTGCACTTAAAACTAATAAACAGTTTTGGTTACATAAGTTTCGTTTTGCTGATGGACTGGACAAATCAAAATAAATCACTTTTTATCAAAGAATATAACTTAGGTTCTGTTGATCGCTATGTTGTTACCGACGTCGCCGCGTCATTTTGCAGCAGCAGTTAGCGGCGGCGTCGTCGTCTCGGTAAATTTGACTATTTGGTTAAGCAGGTAAGCAATAATTACACATATAGGTTTCTGTTTCATCATAAAGTGGTGATCACTGACTGAGTGTTATAAAATATCAGTGCACCGAGTTGCACGTTGTCTAAAAATACTGTTGCCTGACCGTCAGTGATGAAGACGAGCTGAAACGTAACAGAACATGTAACCCCATCATGCACTTTGCCATTTCTTTTTTTGCATTTATAGGCATCACCAAACATCCTGGGATGCAAATATCCACTTTGACATGTCAAAACTGACGGCAGAAAGGAACTGATTGGTTAAAACTGTATGTACGTCGGCAAACAGCTAAGCTTGTGAACACGGTCTGTTGGTATAGACAGGAGTGATGAGGATTGCGCACTGTAAAGACTATAGAGGGTCAGAACTCAGAAATGACTGCGTAACTAATTGCCGCGCTGTTTAAACCCAAAACTCCACTTTTCGACTTTTTGTAGAGTTTTTGGAGAAAACAAGTCGTAGAACATGTTATGATGTTGTGAATTTGTTTAAGGTGTTCGATTTGATATGGACTTGTGCCGTGGAAGTTTTTTTGGTAAATTTGCTGTGGAATTTTGATTTTTTGGTGGACGCGTCATACAACGTGTTGCAAGTGCAGCACGTTGTGGAACAAATGCGCACGACAAATTATAGAAGTAAGTGGAGTTTCGGCTTTAGCGGACGACCGATGACGGATGCTGAGATGGATGCGTTGCGCCACGCCGCTCTGTCCTTATTACTACTTATTACTATCCTTATTACTACTAGCTGTCGAGACCGACTCATCTTTCGCATCAGCCGCCGACCGTCGCAAGTAACACCGCGCGATGCGCACTGCCCGAAGCAGCAGTCGTTTATTGCATCGCGAAAATGTAGTTAGTCGTTGCCCGTTGTGAAGTCTGTCTCGTCGCATTAGCGCAGCTATATTTTTTTTATTCTTCTTCCCGTCGGCATTTTATAGCAGTCCAACCGTAGAGAAATGACTTATAGCTTTCGCTCGTTATATACGGAAGAGACAGTCACGATGCCTGTAACATGTGTACTCGATGTAGGCCTAACTTGTAACATCATATACCGACAGTAAAACTAATAGTGATATAGTAATGGTATTAGTAATACGTCCAACATCACTACCAGCATAATAATTATTGTCATTATTGTGTCATTGCTTTATAAAGGGATTTTGCCTTATTGCACTGTTTTCGGCGTTATTCTGATTACAAATAGGGGAATTGCGATTTAGGCCTACATTTCACCAGCAACTCAAAACGCACCTTTGTGCGAAATTTTTCTCGTCGTTATTTATTTTCTTAACGACATTCTATTTAACCTGAATCTAGCAGTTTCTAGTACCTAGCTAGCTACACACTACAAAAACTCCTTATTGTATGATTGGCGTAACGTGAGTTTCTGTTTTATATTGACCGTGAACCGGCAAAAGTAGACGGTTCACAGATAGGCCTATTCACATTTCAGCAGTTTACAGTTAAATTAGTAGGTCTACAAATATTCGCTGCCAGCTCAGCCATTAGTACAATATTAGCACGCAAGAATGTGTTAAAACTTAGGCTTATTGGTCAGACGCTGCCGCAGTAAAGCACAAATACAAAAAAAAGAAAAGATGATCCAGTGCCGACATAATATTCGGTCGTCCGCCTAGCTATACACAGCACTGCACAATCCCATCCCTGATCCTAACCCTGACCTTTGACTTTTTAAACCAAAAATTAATGCTCCGGTCAATCCGGCCATAAAGAATGTTCAAACAATTTAGCGCCTTTTGGTTTCGAGTTGGGAGCCCGTACGGACTAACTGATAAGTCCCGCAATGCGGCCTATTAAGACACCCGCATAAAATACGTGCAGTTGTCTACATAATGTATGGTGCAATGGAACAGACGGTGAAACGGTGTTAAATTCTAACTAACAGACGGGTGTTCATCAGACAGCAAGGATTAACTGTTACGTGTCTTGGCGTGTCGGGATGACCGCGAAGTGAGACAAGCGATTGAGTTCTGCGCTGGGGACAGCTGCTGCTTCTTCCAATCGACGCCGTCGCTTTTTAAAGCCCCTACTTTGCTTGGTGCTTTTAGTTTAAGCTCCCACGGACACGAATGCGAGTTAGACAAGATGTGTTCTGAGTAACGGACGCAACATGTCGCAGATGCGTCTACGAGCCACCGAACTGTTATAGTGATTGCATCGTTTTTTCGAAACTTTTTTTACTTTGCTGGTAAAATCAACTGTAAATTTGCAACATGCTCGTACAAAGATCTTACCGAACCTAAAGTTCTTCGTTACATAACTTCGTGAAATGTTGATATATCAGTTACCTCTGACATTTTGTATTTCAAAAGCTGTAATTTGAATTTCACGATTATGCGTCTTTTTGCAAATAAGTGAACAATAATGTTGTCAGTCGGAAAACGCGTTAAAAAATGTGGCATTGTTATTGATGTTAACATTTTCACATTTCCGGTTTTAAACTACCACAAAAGTGAATACCTGTTTCTGAAAGTGATGTCCAAAAAGGTTAGCCGTCAGGTGGAATGTAAAAAAAGGCAAGTCACTTTTAGTTTCAAATTTAGTTACTGCTAGGTGTACAAATAAACGAAGATCTGAAGTTATACAAAAAACTTTGCCATATAGCGGCTTGTTTTTTAGCTCACCTGGAATCTTCTACGTATGACAGTCGTATACAATAGACTAATTTTGAAGTCGTCTGAGTTAAAAGTTTTGCCAAAATTGTAAGACGGCTTTATCAAAAGCAGTCGGGAACATGATTGTCTTTTTAACGTTAAACTGATAACGTTGACAAACGACAAAAGACAAACTTCCACGTTGTTGTAACGTTCGCACGACGGTAAGGCTTACTGTGTGGTCACATATTTAGTTACTCGGCGACATGCTGTTCATTGTTCTTTGTCCGTGACGGGCGTAGGCTGCAGTATAGTGACCGTATTAGTGACGTGAAGTTAATGATGACGACTTGCGTAGACGTGAGACGCATTGCTCGCCGTTTACCTGCTTTTTGAAAACATGTTCAACTCGACATTAGTTTATACAAATTTCAAAAATGTAGGGTTTGTTCAGTTGTTTTAAGATGAGATAGACATTTAGAAAATAACAAACACAAGGGTAACAGTACCATCAATATAACGGTATTTTAACCGCTAACCATACGAAAAAACTTATATATCGACGGATGTCTAAATCACAAATTTGATTATCAGGGTAAAATTTACTTTTGTCATATGACGTCTATCTACCACAAAACGTCGCTAAGTTATAAGCGCTCAAAAACAGTACAGTTTCAGCCCACTCTGTATATTGTGTGCGAATTATGCGATGTAGTTTATTGAAGTTTAATCAACATTTAAAAAGCTTATCATATACGCTATTGCCATCGTTCAGCATGGGAATATCAGCAGCTTCTTTTGGTACATGATCAGCGCGTTGATCAAGTCGCTAAACCGCGAGCGTACTCGGCCGATCCGACAGCAAATTGAGTTATAAGCTTAGTTGCCGTCTGTCTGTCTGTCTGCTGTTGTACACGGTTGCGTGTTTGTTGTGGTTGCAGTTACGCCAGCATTGCTCAATACATTCTCCTTGGCAGTGGCTGATCACGTCATGTACATGGTGCCGCCGATGCTGCTGCTGCTGATGCTGGCTGCCGCAGGCGTTGCCGGTGGTAGACCTTCAGAGGACACGATCCGCTACCAGATCCAGGAGGAACTTCCGGCCGGGACGCGAGTCGGCAATGTTATCTCCGACGCCGGCCTGCGTCGCAGATTCCCCAAGAACGTAATGCCGCTGCTCGAGTACCGCTTCCTGTCGGAC
>Ga0209671_1007575_pt1 | contig 11273 bp, 8 predicted proteins | sample WorMetHERISLAND2_2_FD_187401 | JGI IMG/M metagenome (GOLD analysis project Ga0209671, IMG submission 187401) | Marine gutless worms symbiont microbial communities from Max Planck institute for Marine Microbiology, Germany - Olavius geniculatus... | ecosystem: Host-associated > Annelida >...
GTTGGATAGTCTCAACTGGTGCTATCAGTTGCTGCCCTTCTTAGATGGTGAGCTTAATCTGGTTTGCTAATGAAAAATTTTTATTGTGTCAGCACTAAGCAACATGGCAACATGAAATCAAGCATCTTGGGATCCAAAAATGCAACCATTTTGCAAGCTTGGTGTGCTAGTACACTGTCTTGCTCGAACACGTAAAAGTCCAACTATCCCCAGACATGTAAATGCGATTGCTTTGCATGTTTTTGTAATTGTAACTGTAAAACTTCAGCAATTTGTCATGAATGACCAGATTTTTCACCATCAAAGCAGGGTAGTAACTGACAGCACCAGTTGAGACTATCCAGCTTGTATCCGTGACACATTATGACGTCAGCATTACGTCAGGACTAGCAAAGAATATTTAATCAACTGCCACATTTTGTTGCACTATTTTGTGAATTGGTATTTTTTCAGCTACAACTGGTACAAATTTTGTGTAAATTGATCATCATTTGAATGAATTATGAAAAAAACAAAAAGGGGTCTTTTTTATGAAACACCATGTAATGACGATGTTATGTGAATCAGATGTGGAGCACAAGCGAACAGAAAGAATGACAAAGGCGAGACCCCGTTCGACTTGGCCATAAAGAACGGTCACGACGCCATTGCCAAGAAGTTTACGACGTTTATGAGTCAGTCTACACTCAACAGAATGTCCAAGCCACGAGGAACATCTCCGACATTCCCCGATGAACCATAGAGACGTGTTGCTCGTTTTTCCTTCTTTCAGCATATCAATGTACCTTTCACATGTTTTGCATTTGCAGCGAGTTTTTGCTGAACAAACTTGATGTTTGATAGACTATTAACTCTGAAGTACAGTGAACTGACATTGATTGATTGGTGTTTTGTTATCCTACCCAGTTCTTATGGTGGCACTGACGAAAATCAGTTGTACACAGCATATGTTACGTAACTTGTGTATTTGGTGCATGTTAAGGTCCACATTGCATTTCTGTTGTAACAGTTATGGTTGTTGTCAGTAATATTTTGCATCTTTCATGTACAAACAGAAGCTAAGATCAATTGATGATAGCGTCTGTAGTGTGTAGAGTGCATTTTGTATGCTGTGGTAAGCCGTTTTATGGTTATATTTTGTATCATATTTACTACTTCTGCCAAGACGGTTATGCTTTCCTGCTGGTTTATGTGTTTGCAACTGTTTGCTTGTGTCACACAGTTGTGCGAATGGATTTATATTAAACGTTTTGATCTTTGGGGCGTCTTGGACCAGGCGTTAGATGATTAAGTTGAGTGGCAATCTGGATCACGTTTTGGATCCAGAAATTTATCAAATGCGTTTTGATTTATTGCTGCAGTTTTTGTAGACAATAGAACAGTATGCAGCAGAGGTTGAAACTCTTTTTTTCGTTATTCTGCATAATGAACATAACGGCTAAAAAATTCCGTGTCTCCAATTGCAATCTGGCGAAAATGCAAAAATGGAGAAAAATTTCACTTTCTCGTTTTATTTCATGTAATAGTAGTAAAAACAACTTGTCGTGCACTTAATAATACCCGTGAGAACTGAAGTCAAAGTACAGCAGCATAACAGACAAACAGTTTTTCTCAGCAAAAAGAAAAACTGCACCAATATTTTTAAGAGTACAATAAAAATTTTAAGAACGGAAATTTTTAGGGATAGACGGCAACTGGAGGCACAAGAATTTTTGTACGCCTAATTATTGTAGTATGCATTTCAAAGTTTCGTGACGTGGGAGTGGCATGCTCCTTAGATTTTTTTTAGATTACTTTGTCACACATTTTCTCCTCTTAATTTTTGGACTGACAGATTGAAAATGGAGGCTAGAATTATTGTTAGCTATATTGTTGTAAAATTGTTATGTTTACAGTTTAATAGTTAAGACAAACTTTGATAGGTATGTGTCGTTGCAGTTGCTGCTAGCAACTTGGCACTGTTGCTGCGCGTAGACTGTCGCCGGTTTATGTCGTGTTATGTAGATAAGTTGTTGCATGTAACTGTAAAACTAATGTATTTCAAAGCTTGCGTATTATGTTGTACATTTGCTACAATGTAAGTTTATAAGCATGCAGCACTGTACTTATGCTAGTTGTTGGAACTGTGATGCCACGACATACTGTATTTATCATAATCTGTGATGGGGTTAGTAAGCAGAGGCGTCTCAGTTTTTCGAATGAGAAAGTAAGCTGTTAGATCACTGAATGAAATACATAAGTACGCCTATGAACAACTGAGATATAATTGTGACCAACTGTGCAATGCGATAATTGCACTGCATTAGTATGTTTTATATTTTTATTCATTACGGTTTACTAAGCTTGAATTGGGGCCAGTGACTATGATTGTGCTGTAGCAAACGAGCATAATCGGCTCTCTGATATAACTAATGCAGACATTAATGCCAAATTCTGTTAGTTGGTGTCCATCTGTAAGGAAATTACACTAAATTGTTGGATGCTACCCAGTATGTAGTTAGTTTTTGTATATTTTTAGCCGCGCCATTTAACGTGTCGATGGTTTCACAACATGCTTGAGAATTCTGCGTTCTTTTGAAGCATTTTGAAGCTTTGTGTGGGAAACCAGTATTTCGAATTGTGAGTAGGCTTATGCCTTTGTATACATTTAATTGTTTTATATTTCAGTCCGTGTTTAAAATGACATTTTATGTCGTTTGCTAAAGTACTGTTTGTAGGCTACTGTTTGTGTGCTGTTTATATGCAAATGTTGTACGTGAGTGGCGCGTGGAAAATACGCTGTAAAGTACGTGTTATTCATTTCGCTATTCAACTTCAGTGCTGATGAATTACATCAATTCACAGTTAATCAATGGAATATTTTTAGTAAGAGACTTGATAAACAGAACAATCGTCGCTCTGTGGGTTGAGCAAAACTTGGCCAAGACGAAATAGCAAACTGGTTTGAATTTTAAAATGACAAGAAAAATAATTTCGTTTATTTTTTACAATGTCCTGAAATCGGCGACTCGCGTTTTTTTTATCAAGCCCGGATGTCTGGCGTTCTGTCGGCAAAGCAAAAGCAGTGTTTGCGGCGACAAGTAACACCATTTCCGTCCTTTTAAACGCTGTTTGATTCGTAATGCGAGGCGAACCGGATGTCTTCGTTTCACGGATGCTTTGTCCACGGTTGCTATAGTAACAGCGCCCTGTCTGCCTCCGCAACAACAATGGTACATCCCGCGACCGACGGAAATTGAATTTCCAGGCGTTTACAGGCATTCATGATCGGACAGGCCGAGCATATCCATCCCAGATCACTGATCACGCCGTCGCACTCACTGTGCTTGAAAAAGCAAAAAAATATTGTACACGTAGAGCTCGATTGCTGACGCGATGTTCATCTCTCAGACTGTAGAATTTCAGATGCATGCTCTTGCCCTGTGACGTTGACCTATGAACGTTTGACTTTTTGCTAAGCTTCTACGTTGTGTTATTTGACCGAATGTTCGTTGATTCTGACTTTTTATTTTTCGGGCCTCCAAGCACTTGTGGATATGCAGACATGGACGTGTTACGAGTCTCCTCAACCGCAAAGAAGTCAAAACTATCGAATGTTGTGATGCGTTATGCATAGCTGAGTTTCGTGATAATTAGTGACTTGACCTCTAGATTCTGGCGCCATTGGCAGGTCGAGTTGCATTTGCCATTCGTCATATGTGAAGTTTCTGCGATATTCCGATTTCCAACCATAAGATTACAAGCTTTGACTGGACAGACAGACAGTCGGACGTACGTCCAAACTGCATGTGGCCGTGTGACTGTGCCTTTTGCTACCGAAAGATCACATTATAACAGATAATGACAGATTACGACAACGAAGTAACCGCGTCCATCACTGGCAACAGGCCCGATCCCAATATAAGCCTAAGTGTGGCACGTCTTGTGCCGGTCAATTTTTATTTTACGAGTAGACTCTACAAGGACACAAGTGATGTGTCTTCGAAACCCAGTGATAAACATGATGCTGTTAATTGAAATATACCTAGATTAGATCAGCAAGCGGATTTTGATACTTAGTGGTTGTTAGGGATTGGGGTTACATAATCTAGTGGGGGCGCTACGGCGACGTCCGACATGAGCCTATAGCGGGAAAGGGGCGGCGGCGTAGCGGGATGATTGGCAGCTGGCGTCTGCTAGGAACGGCGACCAGATATTTCGGGGTTCTTTGCTACTGCGACCGCACAGGCGCCGTATCGGAGGCCGGCAGGCTTAGTATGTCATGATGATACTGTGTATATAGTTGTAACATAAGTGTACAAAGAAACTCGTATTATCACTCGATACACACTACAGTAACTGTGCACTTCCTAAGCGGCGGACGGTGTCCGTTCGTAACAATGGTTACGTTGGTTACGTAATAATTAGATCACAGATTATGATGCATTTCCATGTCGTGTGTTGCTGGGCCACGTTGTAATCGGTATCAGTAATAAATGTTTGTAACGTCTCTGTAGCTCTTGACAGTCAGACTATCCCGTATAGGCCTACTGTGGTCTCGTCGATGTCTGTTAGCCGGGCCTATGGGTGGCGGCTGTCCACTGCTAGTCCTACCGGATAATTGTTTGCATCACGCCATGCTTTTTATAGATTCGGGGAGCTCACACGTGGCGGGGAAATGTAGGCCTATTGCGTCAGAGTACTTACGGATCGGTAATTATTCATCAGCAACCAGTGAATGTCAGTGATCATTAATGCGAGTGTACAAATGCGGTGAAAACGATGCGCTGGAGCGTACGTAGACATGTTGTCGACGCTCCACGCAACTGCCGCATGCCTCCTTACCTCCCTCGTGTATTGATCATAGACCGGCGCACCCAAGACCTCACTCGACTTGAGCCAATATTACATTGGCTTATCGTCTGCGACAGCCAGCTCACCTCTCGACGTACGATTATTTATATGCATGGTCGAGTGGTCGATGTTTGTACGGCACGTCCTCTGCATGTGGTTGTAGTAGGCCTGGGCCTAGCATGTTTCGAACGGTGGTGGTCTTTCTTTCAGTACCCACAACCGACCGCCACTGGATGAATGTTAATCCTCTGCTTTCCGGCGACTAATCTCTGCAGTGTGCCTAATGCTGACCAGGCTGATGTGGGTGGACAACTGACGACTAGCTGTCAGCATCAGGCTATCAGTCGTCTTGTCTTGGACGTCGCCAGCCGCTGTCGTTACGTCAGCGCTTCCCATCACGTCCTCAGCGCTGACAGCGCTTGCAACACAGATTATCATTGCCGCATGCAACCAAGTGCTGCTGCTAACGAGTCTCGACATCATGACACTACAACGCACGCGTTTTATCATCGATTTCATTGCTGCATTCTGTTTAGAGAATTTTAGACTAAAATGACATCCGGATATAGACACTGACGCAGCAACAGACAAATCTGCTAACATGGTAAATCGTCCACCAAACTGCTTGATTCTCTATGCTGATGTTCTCATCCATCCACAATACCATCCACTGCAACAAGTTGCATCCAGACATCATGCACGTCTCTGCTGTCGACCGACACATAACTTGCAGAGAAATTGTATTTGTCGCATATATTGCGATAAATAACAAATATGTTGTTTTACAGTACTGTTGTTCTTTTAAGCTTGTTTTATTTCATTGTTACTTAATCGCAAATGTGTGACCGTTTTGAGGGCTGCTGAGACTAAAGTTGTCGGTCAGCATTAGTGCTGATGGCGTATTTCTTCTTTGCAGGGATTTGCACGGGACCTTTTTCAGCTGGACCGAGACGAGACGAGACGTGCGTACTTCTCGAGACGGTCTCGATACCAGACGTCAAAAACAAGACCACATCTCTGATCCTTCGAGATGTCATTGTCACCGAACACATACAAAGAAGCAGACGTCAGCTGAAGAGGAACGGGGAGAATAAATGAGAACGTCCAGTGTGGTGACATGATGGCTTGATGGTCCCTGGTGACTGGATGCCCACGTTTCTGCACGGCACTGAGAAGAGCAATCCCTGGCGCAGATAAATATGCTGCCGCAGGCTTGCTATGTATACGTCTCGATGCGGGCATTGCCGCTGTGTCTATTTGCGCCCCAACATAACTCTTCAGTCTTCTGTCGTTTTTGTCACCGCACTGTGCTGTCTGTTGTAAGCTGTCTGTTCGTCTGGCTATCTGTCTGTATGCCTGCAAGTTTGGTTACTTCGAAAGTAATTCCAGGGATATCATTAGCTTAGCGGCGTCTTCGCTGTCTGCAGCCCACAGGTTAATAAGTCCACGGAAAACGTTGCCGAATTTTGAGTGAAATGTGAGTAGTATGAAGAAAAGTTGCTGTTTAGGGCGAAAGACGTGCAATATCTTTGAATCGGGGCAAGATAGAGTAAAAGCCCAAATTATCACTGACTGTCTATCTGCCCATGACTGACCTATAAGCGTGGTGTAAAGTTGTCTGTAATATTCACGGCACATAAAATGCCGATACAGTTTGTATGTAAGATAAATGCGTAGCACATAATTACACGTCTAATTTCCTCAGGGTTTTCTGCAGCTCTTATCGTCCGCGATCTAGTTCAGAAAAATTTTTGCTTGATCTTAAATGATTTTTAACAACCATTTGAGGTTACATAGTTATTAAAGGCTGTGTAACAACGGATAAAATTCATACTGACTCTATGTAGTGACAATTTCCAGTCTACTGTTGTAATCCATTGAAGGTCAGTAGGTGCGAATCAAAGTGAGTCTGCACAAGTTTTATGGCAACCAGCTGTTAGCGCTGGGCTGTTGGTATTAGATTGCTTTGCGATCGCATTTGTTGCATTGATCAAATGAAATGAACGAGTAAATGACCGGCCATATTCCGTGCAGATTTCTGGGTACACAATAAATAGCGTTAGTCCTGATGTTAGTAGCAGATTTCACATGTGAAACGTGATGGATATTTCCCCGAAGATCAGTAGAGAGCTTGTTTTTCCATTAGTCTCTGACACGGGCTTATAAATTGCCGGGAGCCAGCGCGCGACGAAAGTTTATTAAATATTAAATGTCGCAACTCGGTTATCTGCGGCAAGTCGTTAGTACGGAGCTGCAGCAATGGATTTGCGCTGAAAGCGTGAATACAATATCATAGCGACAAGCGAACTACACCGTTCGGTAGTGACAATATGCCTGACTGCAGCGTGCTGAAATGTGTTTTATTCTGGAAAATCACAATAATACTGCAGTGCCTAGGTCGATGCAACCATGAGATTGTAAAATGAGTATCAGTTTCCGGTTACACGAAATGGAGAAGTAGCCATTAGCACTGGGTGAACTGTTGCATTGCAATGATTTTTTGATAAGCAATATAAGTTGCGCCGCTGACCGCCGTAATCATAATGCTGTGCGCACACTAAGTTTTTCCTTATTTGAAATAGGCAAGGTTTCGTACAATCCCACCACTATTTAACATTTGGCACCTAAATGAGACAGACTCACAATTTCAGCACAACGTCTCTCTCTGATGACAGAAAACCTGCTTTTTTGCTGAAACTTATCGTGTTTTATGATAATTTTGGCAAATAATTTTGTTCTTATGTGAATGCGAAAGTAACGATTATTAACAGTTTATTTGCCAAACATGTTGTAAAAATAGAAGTGGCAAGTCTTTTTATAGATGCAGTATTCTGCTGAAATTGTTAAACTATATCGATACAATAAAAAAGTACAGAGAAGGTCTGCAGGATGGACGAAATTAGCGGCGTATAACAGTGAACGAAGAGCGATGCACTTCCGCTCACGTCCGATGGCGCCACGCACTAAACGGCATACGTCAGCTGAATGTCTAATGCGACTTTGCGGCCGAAAATCGATCGGAATTCAATTGATTGTGTTGACGGATATTCCACCAGCACGAACATCGGCGTTGTCCGGCGTTGTCGTTTTCCAGCGAGTCAGCTGAGAAACGCGCCGACTTATACGTGTCGACGTGAATACAGAACGAAGACAAACTACGCCGTCTCCACAAAACTGTGCAAAAAAGTTTTTTGGTCAGGATGTTGTCATATTTCCAGCAGCTTTGATAATTTTTAAAACAAAACCGCCGAAAAAAATACGATTGGATCCCCTATGTGCGGCGCACTCATTTTCCACCTCACGTAATTTGCGTCAACACACTGATTTAAGATTAATCCTTCAATGCAATACAACTATAAATCTGTCTGCATAGCAAACCAAAAACCTTATGGACTACTGGAGTTGGGTAGCACTCATTGGTAGAAGAGTGGACAAACAGAAACATCCTGCAACCGAGTTGCAAAATGTTGCCTTGAAAAGCGCGACATTTCTGGGGTGGTCAGATATAAATAGTTCCAGACAGTGGCACCTCGCAGACACAACGAAGCAGTGAATGTTGACGACTTCAGCGACGGGCCGGCCAATTTATTACCGCACGTCGGCCAGAGGTGTTGCTAGAATGCGGAATGTGGAGAGGTGCAGTGGTGCCAGTCAATTTACAGTAGACAGCCATGAAGCGCCGCTGATATACGTAACGGGATGCGTTCGACGATGTCTGACCTTTTCGCGTAGGTCAAGCCTCGGGCATATTTCCGAGAATCGCTAACGATGTGTGCAGCTGCGTTAAGAATCCGCTGAGATGTTGCAGTTACGACCTTCGGGAATCCGATCAGTATAGTCTGCAGCAGGACCAGGAGACAGATAAATAAACGCCGAGTAAAAGGCATGAACATACGTAGCAATAGAGTTTGCATCAAGAGACCGACGAATATGTTGTAATTGACGTAACTGATTCAACTAGAAAGCAGTCGTAGCCCGCAGGTACCTTCGCCAAGGCAAAGCTATTCGCCAGGTGGCGTCACCATCTTCGCTTTGCCAGCGGTTCCCTTATGCCCCCTTTAACGCAATGGTAACGAAAATTTCAAAGTGATCCAGAATCCAGGATTCCTGCCGGATCACCCCCAAAATTTAATCACTGGTAGTTTATGCCATGCCCAACATACCCTCAAAAGTTCAGAAAGATCCGTCCATAACTTTTTGAGTTATCTTTGTGACACACAGACAAACATACAAACAGATAAACAAAAACCGGCAAAAACAACCTCCTTGGCGGAGGTAATTAGCGAGCACCATGCAGCAAGTGAGACATATTGCTGTAGACAGAGATCTGCTGAAATTAACATGCCAAGACGACGAGCACTATTTGTTTGAACAACTGCAAGAACCACTGTTCATTGCAAGGTGTGAATATGAATAGGAGCAGCAACTATCCGATCAAGAAAATAATGCCAACTCATAACATCTATTCACAAACCCACGACGAAAGGCAACAGGCGCATATAAAAAGGCTACTGCCGTAATTACCAGTCACGAAATTCTAGTTTTATCTTGTACAGCGACATATCCCCGTAGGCCTACGTACAACCTTTGAGAAAACGATATATTTCCACGGAAAAAATTCTTTAAGTAACGGCGACGCTATAACTGCCTCCAGTGCAAATTAGGTCTATATACGGATCTGCACCGCACTCGATGTAGTCAAACCAGATGCTCACACTAAGCTTGCTTTGGCTATGAGTTTGCCTTGGTTCTGCTGAACGCAACGTGTAATCGGTTTTGTTGTCTTTACACGTCTGTAGTAATCTTTGCTTTATTTGCAGTTTGTCGATCTCGTGACGGTTCATAAAGTAACTACATCTAACTGATTAGTTCGAGGATTCTCTTCTGTTCATATTCATATTCATAAATCATATATTTCTTTTAGACGACACTTCAGTAATGGTGGAAATAGCAAATAGGAAACAAGAATGAACAACAAAATCTGATAGCCACGTAACGTGCAATGTGCGAATGAAAACGGGCGAGAGATAAATGCCTTCTGCCAAGTATGTCTGCACCCAGTGCCAACTTCCAGGGTCCGTATTCAGGTGTGACATGGACGTCCTGGATAGCGCCTCCAGTCTTTCGACACCCGGAAGACACGGACGAGCGGCAGCAGCTGACGATGCACATCATGATCCAGGGTATCGCGAGCGGAGTTCCTGACCACAAAAGCAATTGCAGCTTTGTCGCCGCGAGCGGACGGAAGGTTTTAGCGAAACGCGACTATACACGAGGACTCCTTGGCAACGCGTGCGAGCCGACGGACGACCTGGTTGGTAATCGATAAAGCGGCGTGGCCACGGGGCGAGCGAGTGAGCGGCCCGACCACACAGCACGCTGCAGGTCTGGCGCGGCGTGCCGCCGTGTGTGCAGTGTACGGGGCCAGCAGACGGACGGGCAATTGCTTGTGCGGCCGGTGGTCGGACAGCACGTCCGTCGAGCGTTGCGTCGATGTTGGACTAGCTGCTGTGACGAGACGAGCTGTTCTCGTCACGTCGTGTAGTCACGCGGTAGTGCGCACACGCACGCTGTCTGAAGAGACCTCTCGACACAATCGTCCTACACAGTGTACGCGACGCACGGGACTGCAGCGGCACGCAGAGACAACAACAATCAACATAACGCGCATTGTCAGTCGCATCATCATCATCATCACTACACCATCGCGCAGCTTCAGCAACTTGCGCTATGGCTGCAGCCAGAAAGGTCCTACTTGCTGTCGACGCCAGCGATCAAGCGGAACAGGCTTTTGACTGTAAGTATTGGCAGGTTTTCGTCAACTTTGTAGCTATCATTCAAGAATCTCTCGATGCCACTAACATTAATGCAGGATCTTATCGCTGTGATAGTTGGCTGTTGTAAAATACGTCTGCACTAAGTTAACAGTAGCTAGGTCAGCAACTTGCATCAACTACAGGATCATAATAATTTTACTGTGAAAGTTATAACAGCATTTTGCAGTTATTACTATGACTAACATCATAGATGTAAAACGTTCCAGAAAAAAATTTAAAAACGTTAAAAAACGTAAAAACGTGGCAAAAATAAAAAACAACGTTTTAAAAAGTTGATAAAAAACGTTAGCCTTAATTTGTTCTACTTTTTGCCTTAAACCTAATGCTGTAATTGCAGTACAGCTAGAACTGAAGAAAGAGATAAAATATTATTCAATTTCAATTCAACCGTCTAGTCATAAAGACCACGTATCACTATACTAAGTAAGTAAACTACCACCACTATAGCCTATTAATTCATTTGTGTGGCTTGAAAAGCCCTTCTCGACGTTCTCGGTAAAATTTTCAAATTTTGATGAACGTTTTTAAAATAAATAATAAAAAAACGTTGAGAAAATAAAAAAACGTTAAAAAACGTTAAAAAAACGTGGCAAGAATAAAAAA
>Ga0209671_1007577_pt1 | contig 11273 bp, 6 predicted proteins | sample WorMetHERISLAND2_2_FD_187401 | JGI IMG/M metagenome (GOLD analysis project Ga0209671, IMG submission 187401) | Marine gutless worms symbiont microbial communities from Max Planck institute for Marine Microbiology, Germany - Olavius geniculatus... | ecosystem: Host-associated > Annelida >...
ACGGTTGCAGATAGGTACATACATGCTGCTCATCATAACAAGCACTGGTGACAGGCTTTTGGGATTTATCAACATCGATGACCTTGAACGACCTTGAACCCCCCTCCCCAAAAGAGGTTTTTAGTGATTTTTTTCGCAATTTTTGGATGCAGCGCACATTTCAACACTGAATTGCGACGAAATGGCTGGAGATAGACCAAGGCAACCTACGTATGAAATTTTCAGCATTCAACGTAGATTTTAGCAGTTCAAGTCCCGACCCCCTAGGTTCAAGGAGGCCGGGGCAGGCGGGCGTCAAAGACAGCTACCCCCTAAAAAGTGGTTATTTTACCGCAATGCTTTCGCGCGTCTTGTATAAAAGTGCTGTTACACATTTATATGTAACCATCTTTTTAGACCGTCATGATGAACAGACTGACTGAAAAAATATGATTAGAGTGTAGCGACAGTGGCGTACCGTATTTAGGCTTTGGCAAAGCGGACGCCATGCAAACTTATAACAGCTAAGGTCCTGGGGGAATAGCCCCTTAGCGGGGTCCACCGCTTTTCTGGAAGCTAAGGCAGCAACGCCCGCTAAAGCTGAAACACCTATAGTTTTAGACGCTCAACGGAAGCGGCAAATTTGACACTTTTTCTGAAATGTGGAAACGCATAAAACTATAGATACTTGTGTTGTCTTTGCAAAAAAGTGAGGCACTGATGGCGCCGATACTATACGCAGCTCTATTGCACCGAAGCAGAAGGATGTTAAACAGAACAAGCCAGTTTTAACCGCATATAGTATAAAAAAAATTCAAGCATTGTTAAACTCGGTTCTTGCTAAAATGTCAAATGACACAGGTTTTGATATAAATCACTTAACAAACGCCCTTAATTATGTCTTGCCAAGGGGGCCCGCCTAAATACGCCACTGCCTGACAATTGACTACATCTGCTGCTGTTGCTGCATGCTGCAAATTACACACCAGCGCTAGTATGAATATGAACAAAATAGCTGGAAGAAGATTGAATCTTTTGGACGTTGGACTCCGTTAAAGTTGTGATTAATCGTAGACCTGTAAGCGAGAGCGAGCGATAGCGGGAAACGGGACGAACGACAGCGAGCGAGATTTTACCCGTGAGCGAGCGACAATATAGGTCTATACGAGCGAGTCGAAGCGAGGGAAATTTAAAACAGCACGTTTTTTTACGCGCGACAGCATGCAATGGTTCGCACATCTTAGCTATCGTCGAGGCTTTTGTCTGTCTGCGTGTGTCCGTCTGTTCATCACACTCTGCGACTGTATCAAAACGGTGCAAGTTAGGATCACTAAATCCTCACTGTCGCCTGCCACAAAATTAGACTCTAGTTTCCGAATCTTAGAAACGGTGCGACATAGAGCCAAGGTTACTATTAATCAGTTATAGGAAGTACCAGAAGTTCTTTCGATCAGCACCAAAATCAGCGACCTTAAACAACTTTGAAACTTAGAATAAAGTGGTTATTAGTGATTTTTTTGCGTTTCAGGCTGCAACGCACATTTAAGGATTGAGTATAGTGCGCCAAAATGGCTGGAGATATAGATAAAGACAATATCCGTGTAAAATTGTTAGCATTAAACGTAAAGTTTAGCAGTTGAGGTTTTGAACTCTTGACCCAATCACTTCCACCTTGGGTATCAAACACTTAAATTTTAAGGAAGCCAACTATGAAATCGCCACGTGATTTTATGAAGATCACATCTGTGCGTTATTTAGAAACTTATGAAAAAACCGCCCAACCCAACAATCTACACACATAAGTGCGACAAAAAGTAACCCCTGTCGCATTTTGCAAAACTTTAAGCAACAACTTGGAATTTTTTGATGAAACATTGCAATTTTTCGCTTTTCTCGCTGAGCGAAAAAAAGCGAGCAAGATTTACTTACGAGCGAGCGAGAAAACGGCTGGTGAGTCGCTTACGGGTCTAATTAATCGTATATGTGTGCTCTACAAAGCTGTCATGGTGCTAGCCATTAACCCCTAGCATTTGTCATACTGCCCACAGACGCTGAGTCTTAAAAATGCTACGACGTTAAACAGTATACAGGGCGGTCCAAAAAAACGGATACCCAGTTTTATTTTTGGGATAACTTCGGTAATTCAGCACCGATTTTAACTATTCTTTTACTGTTACAAGCAGAAATTTATGGCGCGTAAAAGTGAAGTTCTTCCACCCACCGCACCTTTATTGTGTGACCACATTACCTAGCAAAACAAACACTGTCAAAGCTACAGTGGTCTCGGAGAACAGAGACGCGTTTCGCACTTTTTTTCTCTGAGAATCTCACTTCTACAGCTCAGTAGTTCTCACGAGTTCTCACGAAAAGTGTGAAACGCGCAAGTAAGAATTCTACGAGAATTCTAACATAGAATTCTACGTTCAGGCAACACATAAAGATATCAATTTCGTAGCATAAAACAGTTAAGCTTACTTACTTATTCGCAGTAGTGCCCTGTGACGTCATTGTTACGTCATATTGTGTTTATTTACTTTGTTTACCAGTAATAATTTTTTAGAATAAATCGTTTGATATGGGCAGAATAACAAATAACAAAGGATGATCGCTGTTTGATCACGGGCTTATGAACTGAGAAGTACTGGGCGCGAAACGTTTTGCTAGGTAATGTAGTCACACAATAAAGGTGCGGTGGGCGGAAGAACTTCACCTGTATGCAGTGCACCGAAACCTGGATGTCCAAAAGACGATGGAGATTCAACCTTCAACTCCACAAATTAAAACAAACTATCGAGTGCAGAGACAGGGGGTACAATGATTTACCAGACACCAACACGCACTGGTTGTGTTGACTGGATATTCCACGTAGACCTACAGACAATGAAACAACATGCAAAATAACAATTCATCACCTGTCAATAAATTAATAATAACATACACCTACATTCACACACGCATACGTAGCAGACAGTGGTGCAGTGGTAAATTTTTGTTTAGAAAAACATCTCCACTCTCTTCCCCTTTAATGCAACAGTATAGAGCCTGGGGCGGGGTCTGGGACAGGCCAGGGCCCCGGCCACAAAGGTATTTTAGAGCACCCCGGAAACCGCATCTGGTGGCATTAAGTTTTGCATATATTTTTTAATTTTTTAATTTTTAGATGTTCAAAGGCAAGGGCTAGACTTTTCATTTCTTTGCAGGCAGGCCTATCTTGGAGAAGGCTACTGTATAACCGTTCCCCTGTCCCGATATTAATGGGGAATAAAATTCCCTCCCACAAATATTTGGGGAAACGGCGTTCACCCCTCAACTACACCACCGGTAGCAGACGACCGAATGTATTACAATGGCGTTGCAGTTAATAGTACAAAATCACGAACACATGCACAGCTGCAAAGATACAAACGTCACAGATTTAGCAACTGTACCTCTCATAAACTGCATGACTTTTACTCACCAAACACTGCCACCACACAATCTACAATATCAATGATAAGTATAAGAACTTAAGTTAAAACTCCCTTCTCCTTCTTCCATTTCATTCCTTATCAACTCCCTTTCTTTTACGCCCCCCCCATCCAGCTGGGCAATACAGTTAGTTCTCTTCAGTTAAAGTCACAATTTATCAATTTTCACCATCTTAACAAACGCAGAAAACAACATACAACTGTCGAACTCCGAAAACTTAGTGGTTTGACGTCCCCCAATGTGCTGGTAAGCAGAATCATACTATTGGAGCCCATCTGCAGAGTGGTCCAATAAAAAGTAATACCTTAATTAGTATTTGATCTTTATCAAGTACTGCCTTTTACTTTCAACATTTTTTCACTGACATATTCTGCAGCAAATTTGCAATTCGGTGATCAGGAGAGACCCCACCATACCAGACACTGGCTCAGCTTTGGAATAAGTGAGATACAGGATAACTTTCAGTATTCTAAGGGTGTGATGGCCCATAGTGTTTATCAAGATCACCACAGAAGTGGCTAGTAAAAAAATTCCGACAATTGGCTAACACTCGAAGTTATGAACATATAAAACTTGAGAAGAGCTTACTTTCTACTGGGCCAGCAGCGTGGGCAGGCCACTACGTAAGGTATGAGCAGTAAGTGGGTGAGTAAGTAGGGTTTAACGTCCCACCCGATGCAATATACACCATTTTGGAGACAGCCTATGGAGGCAAAATTGCACATACACATAATAACGAAACAAAAAGTTTAACCTTTACAAAAGTTTAACCTTTATGAAACACAAAACACAAAAAAACGACCTAAACCTAAAATTGTAAGAACTGCCAATTATAATGGTGCACATGTATCGATAATGGCAGTTCTAATAATCTTCCCTGTTATCCTCCAGACAGTCATCAATTTTGTAATGCTGTCCATTGGAAGACACAGGGGGAGTAGACATTAATCGAGTAATGTACTCAAGAGCTGGCGGATCATGAATCAATTCCACAATTCCAGCTATCATCTACATAATTAATCAGTGATAATGTTGGCACAGACATAACCAATAAAGAGACTCGGCTATCTTAAGATCATCTTAAAACATTTAGAACATTTGATAAGCTCTTCGCCTGTGAAAACATGAATATATGTGGCCATCTTATAAGCCACCATTATGAATCTTGTCCATCCCATAACAGCTCAGACTAAGAGGTACAGAAAAAACCAACATTACCATGATCATTTTCTGTGGAAAGTATGGGAATAACCAGTGTGCCAATTTCAACCCAAAAAGTCAGAGGTCAGGCTTGGGGCTGCGCAGCAACAAGGGGATGGCCGCATAATACACCAGCACGGAGCTGACAAATTTGTCCTAGTTTTGTTTCACTATCAACATTGGTGACTGTAACGTTCCTAAAAAGCAGCGCTTTTGTTGACTTTGATTACCAGTGCAAAGCGGACATTATTTTGTAGCACATAATATAAAATGCAAGTAAGCACTCTGTACAGAATGACTAAAAGTAGAAACAAGAATTTTTGCCGGAAAATACACAATAATATTGACCAGCATACATCGCAAAATGATGCACGATAAACTGAATACTCGAGTTGTTAATGCTTTGGTCAACAGTCACGCAGCGAACAGACACCAGCAATAGATATATACGAGGGTTGTTCGATAAATAAGTTCAAAAAATGGCACCATTCCATTAATATTCAAAACAGAAAAAATCCAAAATATACATTTTGTAGGGAATTTAATTCTGAACATGCATGAAAATTTCTTTGACGATGAGGTCATTATTGAACATAGTCTACTTGTTTATTATTTTCTCCACCAGTAATCTAGCATACTTCACAAGTGACAATCGGCATAAAAGCAAAAAAAACACCAAATAAAGTTAATAAGTTAATGTCACCTCTTTAAATGTTAAACATTAATGTTTCATTCTTCAACATATCATCCAAGTTTGGTCAAACATTTTTTATATATTTTCTGAATGCCCGATGCAAAGAACGATGCCGGCTGCTGTCAAAGCCACTGACAAACGACCTTGGTATCTGATGCAAATTTCTGCCAACCTAGCACTTTTTACACCAAACTTGTACTGCTGGCTTCGCAAAACACTTGTTGCAATCCACTGGATACATCGCAGAGTGAATCTCACTTGCACTAAGTCTTTTCGCCCATAAAAAAGAATAAAGGCACGCTGTTCGTTACGGGACATTTTCAGTGCAAACGTACTGGTATTCAATGTTTATAAATGACGTCACAGTGACGTCATCTTCATAAAACTCACAACTTGTACTCAGAATTAAATTCACTACAAAAGGTATATTTCAGATTTTTCATATTTAAAAATTAATGGAATCGCGCCATTTTGCAAACTTATTTATCGAACGACAGAAACTGATAGCAAATATTCCATGTATGAAAAACACAACAATACAAATAACAGGACAGGCAGAAGGGATATCAGAATTCAGCCGACGACAACATAATCACAAGGGCAAAAGTTGACCGGCTTCCAACACTGAGACAGATGCATTGCTCAGTGAACATATATTCTGAACAATCTCTCACATTCTCAGGATGCAGGGTGTCGAGCTCATAAAGGGTTCCCGTACCTTTACTGTCAAAAAATTGCAAGACTTCTACAAGACTTTACAGAATCGTAAAAACCTTTTTCCAGTACCTTCTTGAAGCCCGCCAACATTTAAATATAAAGACAAACAGCAGTTACTTACAGTACATACAAAGTATAATTCACTGTATGGCATGCCAACTATTTCAAAATTTGTCTCATCATTGTATTTTGATAAGTAAGTAAGTGCTATTCTATTTTAAACCCCCATTAAATTGATCGGCTATTGAGAAATTTTAATTTTCACAACCTCAAGCTTTAATTACCAGGAATTTCCACGACCAAACCTATTTTCCAGAACTTTCCAGGGTCTGAAAAATCAAGGAAAAAATCTTGACTTTCAGGAGAAGTGGAAGTCGTGCCACAGCAAGGGTCTGCCCTGGGTAGGCCTGGAGTCTTCAGAGAAGAGATTTGATTGGCTGATTATCATAAAACTTATACCTTCTACAGCCACATTCATCACCCCACCCCTCTAACATATTGGGAAGAGAGGGGGAGTTAAAAAAACCCGGGTTGGTGTCCAAAAGTTGCCATATTAACCCCTAAGATAACTTTTTGGCTACAGCTGTAGAGAGAGTAACAGCAGCAGACTTTGAGAAGTGCTATGACATGAAATAAACGAGTAAAGCTGGAATATGAAGTCCCCACAGAATCCAGCAACAAAGGCCACGAGCCTGAATTATTCATCACATCACAAGTAAAGCAATGTTCTCACCAAATCATCTAAAATCCAACCATAAAAAGTGATGCTCCCGGCTGAAAAAAATTCTACCAATTGTTGTAGATTTGAATGAGCATTTTTCTGCACATCGCATAAAGTACCGTTGCCGGTCTAGCATGTCAGAAGATGCTGTAGCCGCTATGGCCAGACTGTCCAAACCTTTGGCACCAGCAGTGGTCATAGTGGTCATGTGTGGCTCGGTAGTCTAACGGTAATGTGCCGGACTTGTAATCCTGAGGTCACTCAGGGGCGCAGGTTCGACTCTACACCGGGACACTGCCGGGTAACGACCTTAGGCAAGTTGTTCACACCCATGTGCCTCTGTCACCAAGCAGTATAATTTGGTACCGGTCAAAGGGCGGTGATGCCCCGAGGCTGGGAAGGTAACTGTAGGTCTGGCGTCGCACTGGCCATGCGTCACGGACTCAAGTGGTTTATCCACCTATGGGCTCAATGGCCGCGAGTGGGAGATGAGCACCCCACCTACGCCCCAGCTGGGGCATGGCTCCCTTTACCTTTTAGTGGTCATAGACACAAGTCCCACCCAAGTTGACCTGTGGTAAAAGTGTCAGGTAAAGCATAAACATAACTAACCGACCAACAAGGCAAGTCATGGAATGACTTCACGTTACACTCTTGACACGGCAAATTCAACGTCGCATCAACTAACGCTTACATCTCCGAGAATAGTTATACAAATCCATCGCTGGGAGAACAGATGAGCAGGAAAACAGATTGCTGATACATAGCAGGCCTCAAAACAGACAGAAACAACACAGACGAGAAACGATGATGTGCGAAATATGTTGACATCTGCCTAGAACACAAAACTCGAGTTGTGTGACTGACTGGTGGGGGGCGTGGTTAACTAATGAGACGCCGAAACACTTCAATGTCATGTAGACTCCTGGATAATCTGTCAATCATCAGACCACACACAGACAACCACAGTCAATCACCCGTCAATCATAATAACCAGGTACATCATAATAAGGTGTAGTAGTTACCTGGCGAGTGTAACCCTAGTGGTGTAGTGTGATAGAATATGATAAAAGAGTTACACTTGAAAATTGACAGATAAACTGTCAGTTAAATCACAGCAAATAAACAAACAAGAAATTTGAGCTAATGCTCATTGGACGCGCGAAAGCCTATAGCAGTTCCTACCGGCAGGCAGTCACCCATCGCAGTACAAACCAGGCTCGGCGTAGCTTCGTTTCAGCCAAAATGCGTTAGCAACTACGCCACGCTACCAACGCCAGTACCGTGGCACCACCTTGTGAATGATATAGACTTGTCCAGGCCGAAAGCGCCAAAAAATCCATAAAACACCCTATTTTGGCGTTCAAGGTCATCCAAGGTCATTGAATTCGGCGCCAGTCGAAAGCCAGTATACGATTTCCTATTAGTGATTAATAGTAACCTAGGCCTTATCTCGCACCGTTACTGAGATACAGCGAGTTAATGGCCAAAAATTGCAAATTTTGCCTACCCCCTCTCATTTAGCGCCCTCGTTCAGGGTGACCCCCTTCGAATTTATTGAAAAGCTTTATGGTTCCTGAAACTAGAGTCTTCCGGGCAGCTGACAGTGAAGATTTGGTGATTCTAGCTTGCACCGTTTTTGACTGATTCACCCGTGTGACAGACAGACGGACGGATAGAATTGTGATGGCTAAGACGCGCTGAAAGCAGTAGCTGCTTTCGCGCGTAAAAACTGAACATGTTTTAAACTGAAAAAATAGAAAAACTGACACAATACAATAGTTATGCAAAACATAAAAAGTCAGGAAGCAGAAAGTTAAGGAAGTGCTAGAAGCCTGAAAACTAAAAGGGAAAAAAATAGCAATTACTAGAACTAGAAACAAATTAAATGAGAAAGAAACTTAAAGAAGTCCAGATATCCTGACAAAAAAAACAAGGTATAACAGTAGTAGTTACCTGGCAAATGCGTTGAAAAGAGCTACAATCTCGCTGCGAGTCAGTTTGAATGGGACAGCGGCATGTCGGTGTTCATGTGTCACCGTAGAATCAGGTCTCATTGAATCACCCGAGAACAAGATCTTCAGAGCAGTTGCCATTCCACTGAACTATATGCAATACACATGAGTATGTCATATATTTATTATGAAATCGTACACGAAGTACAGAAATAATAAATAATGTCATGCAGTACACAAATAAGAAGTTTAAAATTTAACAGCAAAGCGTGGCAAATCAGACAAAATGGCCCATTTCTGACGAAAATCAGCACAGGTGGTGACGTGCTGGCAGAAAAGGCAAGGAAAGCAATTGTCCTCAGACCAATTTTAACCGGTCGGAAATGTTTTCTTCTTGTCTGGAATTTTTCTTCTGATAATACAAAACCTAAGGCTAAAAATCCCCATTTTGGGGGAATTTAGGTGCAAGCACAATCCAGTAATTGTTAGCAATCTCTCCGAAATTTGTAAAGTCTGTCAGAACTAGATGATGGTTACGACTCCGTTAACTATTATGTCTTTGCCAACATGTAAAAAGAAGCTAGTTAAGCCCCTATTGCAGAGAGTGGGAAAACATTAGCCAACTAACCGTAACTGTTAGTGGACCAAAGTTCACCAGAATTTTTTTGTTCAATGTGGGACGGATCATAGTTGATAACGCCATTTACCATTTGACGATATCTCCATCCGTTTCAGAGATATTTGCGCTCAAAGTCCACCCACGCACGCATGCACGCATGCATGAACAGTCCGAAAACACTACGCCTCCAGCCACTACGTTGTAGTTGGCGGAGGCACAAAAATGCAACAAACTTCCTGTTGTACCTGACCCTCTTGACTCACAACGCCACTGAACATGCGGTTAATGTATGCAAAATCTGCTACTATAAGTATGCATCCAATGACAGGTTTCAGACACCAAGGCACACACTCAAAAACCAGCGGAGTTTTACTAGGTAACCCCACCTTAAAAACCCACCGTACTCAATGCCATTTTCGTTCCTTGTTCCAATACTAATTTTTACTTCCACAAATTTGCAAATTTTTGAGTATTTATTTGACTGGTGTTGTAATAACTTAAAACCCAAGTGTAAACAAGATGGTGAAAGACAATGCGGATTCAGCAGCTCAGGCATGCGAAAGACTGGACGTTTTACCTGCAGTTTGCCCCACAGCCGACATTTATCACAGCCGACGCAGTCTATGATGCGAGAAATGTTGCGGAAATGTTTCTTGAAATCTTCCTACAGCATAATCAAGAAACTCGTGGTCCACTCACGTGACAGAATCAATGCAGCACAACACCAGAAGTCCACGAAAAAACAGATCTCCAACTTAGCAGCCCCAAAGAACTATCAACTGCCACAATCAGTCCAATGGCCCTGCTACTGTTGTGTTTACAGCTTCCCAGTAAAAATGTATTAAAAGTAAAAAGGCCAAAGTAAGATAAAGAGAACTGTCCAAGACCTAATGAATTCAACGACGTCATCACAACATGCAAATTACTGTCATATTTAACTATGTACTTTGCTTTGCTACACCCAGCCCTGGAAACAACATGGGCTTCTAAGGGTACTTCAACAAAATTTTGTATCATTAAAAAGCAATCAGTTCTGTAGAGGTGGTACGAATATTGATCCTGAGTAATGTTACCTTGAGTCGTTTTGCATCTCCAAGAAACAGTTTGCTTTCATCAAATGGATGAGAGAATGACCTGGAAAGAATAGCAGAAACAACGTCGGACATGTTTTTGAGACACTATGTACATGTGCATCATACTCAGCATTTTATATACAGACTCACAGAGCATACAAAGACTTAAAGCAGACAACACTGACTAGCTGTTTAAAAAATGCACTTGTCTATATACTAAAAGCCAGAAAAAATGTCATTTTATATCTTTATAATAACTGCGATGAAAGCAGAAACAATTTTATATTTCTTTTACTATTGCATATCAGAGAGTTATACTGCCAAAATTATGTGACAACTTATGTCATATACATAATTCGTGATACGTATACGAAAATGTCAACATTCACGACTAACAAACACCAGCAATACATATATGACAATAAACAGAAACTGATAGCAAACCTTCAGTCATTATTATTTTTTTTGTCTTTTGATCCCCAGAGAATTCCTGAGAGACAAATCGTAATAGTAATAGCCGTGACAATGTTTATGGTGCTGTCATCGTAGCAGTGAACTGCCACTGCGAGAGTTTATTTGGCCAGAGCACGAGCGCCAACGGTTTTTAACATTACATTACATTACATTACAGATTTTTAACGTGGCCTAAGTAAAAAAACTGCTAGGACCACAGATAAAAGCGTTAGTCACGACAAAAGCACAGAACGGTAAGACTGTTTAAACAGAAATGTTTTCAGTTGACGGCGGAACTGTGACAGTGTGTTGGACGCGACAATGTCCGGTGGTAAACTGTTCCATAGCCGAGCACCAGCGACAGCGAAGGCTCGGTCACCAACAGTTACGCACT
>Ga0209671_1007584_pt1 | contig 11271 bp, 5 predicted proteins | sample WorMetHERISLAND2_2_FD_187401 | JGI IMG/M metagenome (GOLD analysis project Ga0209671, IMG submission 187401) | Marine gutless worms symbiont microbial communities from Max Planck institute for Marine Microbiology, Germany - Olavius geniculatus... | ecosystem: Host-associated > Annelida >...
CTGTGCAACCTAGGCCCCTGTTCTCAGAGCAAGTCAGTGACAGACAGTGAACAATAAAAACAGTAAATGACTGAACAATGTGCAGACCATCTTTCCGACTACTCTGCAGAATTCATTTTCCCTGACTTTCCAGGACAAAACGAATCCTCTTCCCTGACTAATTTGTTCATGCGAAATACCAATGTTGGCTTTCAATCACTTGCAATCACACTAAAAACAAGGGCGGCAAAACAAATTAAAAAGTGAAAATACAAATAATACGTGAGTGAAGCAAGCAGAAAAAGTTTTGAACTGTTGTATGCAGTCTGCGTACAACAGTTCAAAATTTTTTTCTGCATCTTTGTTAACTTTTGCTCCATGGTACTTTTAAATTCCCTGACTCTCTGAGTTTTCCCTGACTTTGAAATGTAAAATTCCCTGACCGTAGTAACCAGGGCAGACTACAGCCTCTGCACTGTCTGGAGTGGTATAAGCATGTACAATACTGCATACTCCCGCTATGCAGTATCTGGGAAAATTTGGGGAAAAACGACCCTTACGTAGTGACGGTAAAAAAACACTAACCTATGTGCAGACTGCGTCCTCTGGCGACAGCGACAAAGCCAATATCTCCGTCTGTTGAGTCATCTGCTGCAATGCTCGCGCCGGCGCCGCCCCACGTCTCACGCCGCTTCTTTTGCACCTAGGTACCACAAACATCATACACCGTGATGCAGTTCACTCTCAATCAGCCAATCATTTAAGCAATCAGTTGTTCAATCATTCAATCACTCAGTCTTGTAGCACACCACCAGACTAGCACATGGCGAGGCTGGGAGTGTCAGTGTTTTTCGTCGTCAAGTTCGAGACATTTTTTGTTATAGGGCGGAGTTTATCGCCGGGCAGAAGAGAAAAGTACAGTAATGGCGTGTGAACAGTGATTTTGTTTACCTTGATTATCTTATCATTTCATTTAGTATTGTAAATACGTTTTAATAAAAGTTTATTTGTAAAATGAAAGTGTTTGAACCTGACAGAGTGAGACATGTCTCACCCACAGAATATTAGCCAACCCGCGATGCCTGTAAAGCTTCATGATAAGACTGGGGCTCTGACTGCCTACCAGAGCAGGAATAAAACAGAGAGCACTGCTCCGTGTGATGTACCCTGAGGAGGCTATGTTAACTTTCGGGGCGTGCAAGAACGTACAAATTATGGCACAATTTCAGACTACTTTATTATTCAGTTTCAAATATCTCCAGAATATACTGATATCTACATGTACAATTGAAAAACAAGGTGAAGTGACTGACGACAGAATTTCTTCCAAGTCTGATGAAAAGAAATAAGTGAACTGTGATCCACAAACAAGATCTACATTTTGACACATCCAAAGTCAACTTCATTGTAAGGCAATATATTGGCAATCACGCAAGCAGTAACTCACGCGGTCATTTAATCAGACCAGTCAATCAAAAGCCACTTAGATAAACTGACTATTAGTATTTTATCATGAAGTCTCTAATCTGCCACTGATAAAATTTCAAGTTACTCTACAGTGAGCCAGCACTAACAAGTCGCAGGTCTCGATACTGGACCAAGCCAACTATATCAACTCAGCCTGGCCATCCCTGTGGGCAGACATGAGTACTAGCCAACTCTATATATCAAACAGAAAGCTTGCGAACCGGTGGACCCTGTTACCACATTTGTTGGCATACTGACCCAGTCACTTAACCCTTTAACTACCGGAACTAAAAAAAGCTAATACCGCAATATTACCGCGATATTTCAGCAAAAATATACTTTGTATTACAACTTCTTCTAAAACCCCATAATGTTAAAATGTTTCACTACTCTAAGTGCTAATGCCACGAGATTTTGCTGAAAATATTAACGTTATACAAAGTCACATGGAGTAGGCAGGTGGAATGCCTTTTCTGTACCATTTTGGGGTTTTTCTGGGAATGAAATACGACTGGAGCATCTGGAGCTGTTTGTCAATTGGTCCCATAGGCCCCTATTTGAGTTGTATTTCACAACGCACATTGGCTTTGCTTCAGCTCTTGTCACAGATGGCTAAACAATGATCGTCCCCTTCCTTTTGGCACTGGTACCACGGTCTGCATCATGCCTCATGGTATGCAGACGCTACTGAATAATATGCATGACCATGGAAAAAACACGGGGAAAATCCAGAGTCATAGTTGATGATAACCACATAGATATGGGTATACCAATAGCAATGTAATTCAGCACACCGGAGCTAATAAAGCTGGCCATACAGCCAACTTAAATTGTACGCTAGCTTAAATGGGTCCTACAACACCACTGGCTCAAAGTAACTCCAAGAAAATTAGCATCTATACGATGGACCCTACTGTTTAATCAAAATCTTCTTTGTCTCAACAGGCTGCACTATAAAACTTGCTCATCCAGATGTTTCATACAGGCTTCTAACCCAAACACATCAGGGAAGAAAAGACCAAACTGTCGCAAGGCAGTGGTATCATGGTGGGACGGGGGTTCCTCTAGCTGGCAGTGGAGCAAACCCCATCTAAATTGTAACCCGCCAGAAAATTTTCTCCTTCAAGAAAACTTTGCTTCCAAGAATAGATAAACTGATGCTAAAAGTCCACTGTTTGGGTAAAAAATTTGACATTTTAAGCAGCCACAAAAAATCTCCTCGATCCGCATTACTTTGCAGCTGTCTGTCAGAAATTGGAACTTGCAGCCCCCGATCTTTTTCAATCCACACCACCTCCGCCAAAGGGACAGGCAACAGTCGAGCCATTAATTACTGCTTGCGCTGAAAGTCGTCGGTGAGCCTGTCCGAAGTGACACGAGCTTGACAGTGAAAACATGCTGGTCAGGCGCATCATCTCCTCCTCATATTTGCGTTTCATTGCTGCCAACTGACGCTGCAGCTCTTCCTTCTGCGACTCCGAGCCCTCCTTCTCCGACTAAATACACAAAAAACTCTGCCACTGCATTGCAGACAGACAGCAAGCAACCCACTTTTTAGGGTTGGTGGTATGGATAGCGTAAATGTGTTGTGTCCGATCAACAAAGTTAACCTACAACAGGCCCGGTTGGTTGCTGTCTGCGAGCAAGTAAACCATCTCCGCATGCAACCAGCTGCCTAGGTCAACTCAGCCTTTCATCCTCCCGGGGTAAGTAGATCGAATACCGGCCTATCTGGCTAAGGTTGAGGTGGGGCACGTTCACCTGCGTCAGGTGGCAGGTAACACTGTGTGATCCCATACGGCAGGTGATGCTCCATAGCTCTGTGATAGGTTTCCTATAAAAACCCGTACCGTACACCTCTTCAATCAACCTTCAACTTGATTCAGAGCACACTAGTGGTTCACTAGCACCACATGTCACTAACAGATCAGAAGATTACAAGGTACAGTAGACCAATGGCTGCTTCTAACTTTAACACTGACACAACCGCCGCAACAACTCAAGCTGCTGCTTCTGTGACACCGTCCTTTTCGACTGAATATACAGACACAGACAGGCACTGCCCGACAGACAGATAGCAATGAACACACAGTCATTAACACCTCATAACAAAGCTTATACTGCTTCTTTCCTTAACACAGACACAACAACTAAAACACAGACATCAACTCAAGCATGAAGACACACACGTGGCTAAGTCACTCTTCAAGTTTAACCCTTTGAGATCCACTTCTCCATCTACAACCACTTGAGCCACTTTTCCATTTAAACACAGATACATAAACAGCAATGAGCATACATAAGGGGTTAATTCACCCTTTATCCCGCTGAGCTGTGCTTCTACATCTAAACACAAATAGGGCTGTTGCAAACGACAAAATGTGCACACAAGTGGTTAATTCACCATTCACTATTCACCATTGTCTTTTGGTTCCCGTGCATTTCGAGTTTCCGCACCATAAGTTCCTCTTCATATTAGTCAAGCTCAAACACTCACCTCTTTCAGACGTCATCTTAAAACTTATTATTTTCAGTCTGCTTATCTGGTCCCCTAGCGCTCGTCTCCAATATGCCCTGATTCTCTTCTTAGATTTTGGCGCTATATAAATTGGTACTTACTTACTTACTTCAACTCTTTAAGCCCTCATTTTTGAGTCTCACTGTAGCCAAATGTAAAGACAGGATGAGATAGAGTTGAATGCTGTACAACGAGTGCGATATCTTGTTACAATCCTTGAATCATTTAATTATAAATCAATTAATGAGTCAGCCAATTAATGAACGAATAAATGATGAATGGATAGACGAATAAATGAATGATCACTCGAAGCACACTCATATAGTGCTATTTGTCCCCAATGGAACCAAATTTTACGAAGTTATGCAGAGCAGTCAGTAAGTCAGTTAGTCAGCCAGCCAATCAAAACCAATCCAAATAGCACCACGTCACAAACAGATCAGAAGATTACAAGGTACAGTAGACCAATGAATCATTCATTCAATCCATCAGTTGATCACAGAATCATAACATAACCATTAGTTAGTTCAAAGCAACCAGCTGATCTACTTTTTAGTCGGATGGTCGACGAATCAACTGATCACTGTTTTGAACTCATTTTTTTGACTTAGACTTTCGTTGAGCCTAAAGTTCAATCTAAATATGGTCTAAGTCAAAAAGTGAAGTCAACCAGTGCCACACCCAAACGTCACAGATGGCTCAGAACATGACACCAAATTAAAGCCGACCTGTTCCTTGTGTAGTTGGCTCGTCAGCTGATGAACCTGCAGCTGTAGCGAGTTGATCAGTGGATCCTCGGAGCTCGACAGATTCACCTTCGGCACATTCTTGACTTTTTTGCAGACTTCAGCAAACTATTAACAGCACATCCATGTTAGAGTGCAAATGATGCACATTGGAGTATTCGATATTATCTGTTATTTGCCATTATTGTGAAGCATTGAGTAACAAGCTATATTGTCACTGACTGTGAGACCCAATACCAACACCACTTGGATAGCAGTCGGCGCTGCGTCACATTTGCTATTTCATGAGAGACTGTCCGACCACTTGGCAAGCTGGCCAGGTGCGGAAAGTGAAGCTCTATGGTTACGTACAGCACTGATGATACAGACTAATGAATACTGGTACTCGAATTGGGAAATGGCATCCGCAAAACCCAATAATATTCGGTATCTGGTAGCTTTTTTGGCATCATTCAAACCCTAACCACCATAGTGAATGGGTGAATAGTTTTATAATAGCATATAGCACGAACTAAGCAATTCAGTGCCATGAATGACAAAAAAAATTTCTTAATTAAGCGCTGAAAAAAATGATAAACAACTGGGTAAGCTAAAATAACGTCATATACAACTGTAAAATAAATTCCGCTTGGCACTTGGCGACTAATGCAGCAGCTTGGGGTCTAGTCTTATGACCTTGTTGCTGAACTGGGTCGTACAGTGTACAGCAGTCACCGACCAAACAAAATTTCGTTTAAATCAGCAAAATCAACAAAAACTTTGTTTGTGGGCAAATGAACGAACGGATGCCAGATCAGATTTATTTGGTCAACAGAGTTGTGGAGTCAAACAAAGAAGACAGCAGAGGAACAATGGTTCAAACTACACTGTGTCTCAGAAAAGAATCCAAGACAATATTACAAGTTGAAGAAAGTGGAAATTTAACAGTCATTTGATGGCTAGCTGTGTGAGAAAAATTTGCACCAAAAATTACTACAATCTGATAATCCCTCTTCAAGTTACAATCAATAATGTCAGTGATCCTTAACTGAGACACAGTATGGTACATACGTGAAGTGTGCTGCGGGTTTCATCAAGACTGGTCGGCGTGACGCAGCAGATCATTGCAGTACGAGAGTTGCCTCCCAGTGCATTTGACAGCAGCCGCGTCAGCTTGCAGTCCCTGTAGCTTATGTGCCTAGTACACAACACATTACCAGGTGCAGTAGTAGTAGAAGCAGAAGCCATAGTTGTAGTAGTAATAGTAGTAGAAGTAGTAGCATTAGTAGTTACAGTCATAGTAGACATCCGAAAGTTGCCTCCCAGTACGTTTGAAAGCAGCTGTGTCAGCTTACCTAGAATACAACACAACACATTACCATCTATGTAGTAGTATTTTTAGTAGTAGTATTAGTAGTAGTAGCAGTTGTTGTTGCCAACAGTCACAAGTTTCAGCCAGAAGTGTCTTTCAAGAACCATGTCAACTTGCAATTCCTGTTGCTAACATACTTAGTACACGACACAACAATGCTTTGTAGTAGTATTTGTGTAGTTGTTGTTTTGGTGGTAATCGCTGGAAACTAAGATCAGCGCCACCCAAGGGGCTTAGCTCGGGATGGAATCTATGTTTTTTATGTAGTGGTAATAGTAGTAGTAGTTGTTGCAGTAGTCGTAGTAATGTCCGACGTTTCCACCAAAAGTGTGTTTCAGTTGCTGTAGTTCATAAACCTAGTACACAACACTGCACACTACCATGTCTGTAGTAGTAGTAGAAGTAGTTGCAGTACTAGTATCAATGTAGTTGTCAGTCAGTTACCCTGGACCGCCTGGAGTCAAACTGCAGTCTGTAATCTGTAGCTCATAAACCTAGCAAACACCACGTATTGCCATTTCTGTAGTAGTACTTGTAGTAGAAGTTGTAGTAGTAGTAGTAGTATCAGCAGCAGCAGTAGTTGTACACGATGTTTCATAAAAAAGGACCCCTTTTGTTTTCCTTATAATTCACTCAAATGATGACCAATTAACACAAAATTTTTACTGGTTGTAGCTGAAGAAATACTAATTCAAAATATTGGAACTAAATATGGCAGTTGATTAAATATTCTTTGCTAAACGTGACGTAATGCTGACATCGTAATGTCACGAGTACAAGCCTGCTAGTCTCGGCTGGTGCTGACAGTTGCTACCCTGCTCCGATGGTGAAAAATCTGGTTCGTTAGTGACAAATTTTTGAAGTTTTACAGTTGCAGCCACAAAAAAACGTGCAAAGCAATCACATTTACCCGGTACGTGTCTGTGGGGATAGCTGGACTTTCACATGTTCGAGCAAGACAGTGCACTAGCACACCAAGCTTGCAAAATGGTTGCATTTTTTGATCGCAAGATGCTTGATTTCATGTCCACATGTTGCTCAGTGCTGACACGATAAACATTTTTCATAAATATTAAGAAAAAATACATGTCTTCTCATGACTTCTTACTCACAGCCACTGTCAGGCTCTCAGCCAGCTACTACTATTACTATGCATGACCGCTAATACTAGCAATATTAATGATGAGGAAATGCTTTCCATGGATTAGTTTGAAAACTGGATGCTGACATCACGCCATTGGTTAACCTTGTATGCAGTAAAAGATAACAAATCCCAGAAAATGCAAAGTAAACCAACTAAGAAACTTCGCAGAAAATCCTAAATCACATGACATAGAAACAACAATCTTACGAAAATGTCTCCTTCTGGAAAGTATTGAGAAAGAAAGACTACTCACCCTTTAGGGTTGTCACTAAGTTGTTGGATAACGTTTGACAGGTAATGTAGACTCTTGTTAATGTACTTCCCTTCAGCAAACCGCTGTCCGGACGTGTTAGCCGATTCTGCTTTCTCCGAACCAGCGAGGTCCACCAGATTCTACCAGACGTACACAGATGTATTACAGTGAATGTTGGGCGATATTGATGATTAATGACTGCATTCTCGCGATTGAATTCTCAGTCCCAGGATCCGGAATTAAGAAATTTGTAATCGTTTCAGGATGAGGCTTACAGATTGGTCGTTATTTTGGTATCCCCAATAGACTTATTGCATGTATAGGATATAGAAGGCCCTTATGAAAGGTATATCCAAACTGTAACACAGTGTAGGGGGTGACTGTAACTATCAAAATACTAATTACAGTACACAACAAGGGGTAGGACTCTAGTGCACATAAAACATTTTATTCATTAGACAACTGGAATTATTATTTGTATCACTTAACACACCACAAAAGTACAATTTTAACAATTTTTTATAATGCCAGAATCCTGAGATTAGAACGCCGCCAATCCCAGGATTCTGGATTGGCGAAAACGCCCAAGATTCCGGGATGGCAGTCCGCAGATGGCAATGATACCTCAATAAATATCTTGATACCAAATGTGACGATACTAGTATCACCAAGATCATGATGTATACGGTGCCACAATACCACCAAGTATCGTAGATGACTGATAGCGCAAAGTTTCAATCAATCCACTGCTTGTACATGCCGATGAGGAAATCAAGTTGCAGTGTGGAGCTTTTACATAAATCAGCAGTGTTTTGGGTGTTTGCACATCAGCCAAAACAGCATATCTCAATGATGTGTGACCTGATTTGTGAGCTGCGTGACCTATGACGACTGGCAATGAGACGACTGCAAATGCAAGACCGCAAAATGTGTCACCATATGTTTCATATGCAGTTCCAGTATCGCGGTAGTATCGAGTATTGCGATACCTTAGATGGTATTGTTATCGTGGCTCGAATTTCAGGTATCGCACAACACTAAGTACAATGATACAGCTGGCAAATTTTCAAAGATTTCCACACTTTTGCCGACAATGAATACCAGGACTTTCCAGCACCTTCTACACTCTTCTTAAAACGACGGCAAACAACAATACAACAGAAGCTTTAAGGTACTAAAAAAGCTAAAAATAAACTAAAATGAACTTGTTCTGAAAAGTGAACTCTGGCCCATGTCTAGGCCCAGTACAAGGACACACTGTGTTAAGCAGGGAGGGAGAGGCTGACCCACAAGGGACAAGAGAGATTCAGGGGTCAAACACGCAGTCAGAACTCTTGATTGCAAATTGTTGCTGTCACCTGGTATTCAGAAACGTGACAAAATTCCACCTTTTTCTAAAGTATTATACTCTAAACAAGTTTGCCATCAGTGATGATTACATGCTTAGTCATCAACCAAAGGCCAAACTGTGCAGCGGAAAAGGAAATTGAACAAATTTTGTTAAGTTGTCGTTCAAAAGGTACAAACGTACCGTTTTGACTTCAAAGCCCCAATCATCATCATCAAAGTTAACTATAGTGAGGAGCGTTATAAGGTAAATAGTCAGTTCATTAAACATACCACGGTAGATACGAAGCACGGGCCGAGCTCAATGTTATCGACGGCTTTCGAGTCATCATCGACTTTACTCTGATCATCATCCTTACTCTCGATCACCTGAACCATCCATGACACAAAACATACAATGTCAGGAAAACATGACATAAACCACTGAGTGAGTGAGGGAGTGTAGGTTTAACGTCTCGCAGTCCCGCTCAACACATAATAGGTAATACACCTACATAAACACATAATAATGGAACAGAAAGTTTGACATATACAAAAAAACCCGATACGAAACACAAAACACAAAAATCAACCTAAGCCTAAAATTGTAAGAACTGTCCATTGAGGATGAATATGTAAAGGTGGTAAAAAGGTCAAAGATGGTATTATAGCTCTTTATAGGATCTAACACATCACAGAGCTACGATGCATCACCTGCCATATGGGATCACACAGTGTTACCAGCCACCTGACACAGGGGAATGTGCCCCTCCTTAACTCCAGCCAGATAAGCCAGTAGTCAATCTACCTACCCCAGAGGGATGGGAGGCTGAGTTGACCAAAGCGGCTGGTTACATAGCGAGACGGTTTACCTGCCCGCAGGCAGTCATCCATCAAAGTACTAACCCGGCCCGGCGTAGAGTAACTTCGTTGATCGAATGAAACACCACCACCTACCCCGGCAGTTCTAATAACCTTCCCTCTTGACCTTACCATTGTAAAGTAGTGGTGCCATCAACCACTCCACTAGTTAACTGTAAATTAGTCAAGCAATTTAAGTTAGTAGACTGATAGTAGACTACTCGAAATTTGACAAATAGTCAATCCACTAGTGAAATAGTCAACGATAGTAGCACTAATGTCTACAACTATGATGACTATATACTGATTTAACAAAAGAAGAAAGTAACACTAAGTGAACTCACGATGCGAAAGATGACGTGTGAGCGGCTACTTCGTTCGTTCATGGCAGTTGCACCATAGCGACGAGACTCTGAAAATTCACAACACTTAGTTACACATTGCCTGCAACGTTCTACTAGTACTACTGTTGTAATAACAGTTGTAGTTGTGTGCACAAACTATGCTAATAAGTATTTTTCCATGCATACGTAGTATGGCCCAACTAGCAGAATTAAAGTGTTCTTTCAAGCAAATAACAAATGCACAAGTGCACCCAGTACAAAATTTTAAAAATACAAAAATACTAAGGAGCATCTACTGCCATATGGGATCACTAGGGTTCGAACGATACTAGCATCGAAGTACTGGGTATTGGCCAATACTGGGGTGGATCGGGTATTGGGCGATATTATTTTTTACTGTGAAATCCAATACCAATAACTGCTCACTCAGTGTAAGTGGTCGCCGCCCGCCGCCAACTGCTGTCTAAGCCGCGATCAAACAGCAGTTGGCGGCAACCACTATAGAGTGATGATTATCTCAATTTGCTAGCAAACAACTGTGGCGGGAAGAGCGGCGCGAGGTGGGGGAGGGAAAAAGTACACCTGTAGAATGGTCGGCATTTATGACAGATTAGAAGGATTATGGGATATCCCCTCTCTACTGCCGCACGCCGGCATCTCACACTCTAGGCCTAATTTCAGTAACCGACGTGCGATCAGTAGCAGACGTGTGGCAATTAGCATGGTGGGCGACATCGCCAGCCGACGCCGTGCCTGGCGGTTTCTCCTGTCACGGTGCACTGCAGTAAAGGTTACTGGTGCCAGGAAACACACGTGATTGTGTGACGATTTATGTACCTCATTACATGGCCTTCAAAGCTCCTGGTTGACAGCTGTCGCGATTATATCACCGCTGCTGCATGGGGAAGACATTAGAGTAAATCGCTATTAGACCAATGACGTGTGGTAACAAATAAGCGTCGTGGTAGATTTAACTATAGTACAAAAACTGCTGGTCTTAGTTGCTGTATTAGATCATATTAGAGCTTAATTTTTAACATTATGCGCTATATAAATTCACGTTTTATTTACTTACTTACATTTATATCAATCAGTCATTGATTCGAGCACAATCCACAGTACTTTAGGCCTACTAGCCTATGTACACAAAACTTAGCATCATCATCATCGACAACCGTGGGCTCAATGCCCGTTGGTGTCTGACGCCATTTTTACTATCGCTGCCCACCGCTGCCTATCTAGGGCAGCGTGGCTTAACTCCTGCAGGGTTGTCCCACACCAC
>Ga0209671_1007585_pt1 | contig 11271 bp, 7 predicted proteins | sample WorMetHERISLAND2_2_FD_187401 | JGI IMG/M metagenome (GOLD analysis project Ga0209671, IMG submission 187401) | Marine gutless worms symbiont microbial communities from Max Planck institute for Marine Microbiology, Germany - Olavius geniculatus... | ecosystem: Host-associated > Annelida >...
CGTCACTAGATAATATACACTGTGTCCGGTAAAAAAAAAACTGACCCCCTGGACATCGTGCAATAAATAAAATGGTCGGGCCAAGGGGGGGGGCATCGCACCGTGCCCCCTTAAATATGCCACTGATTGTTGACGTAAAATTTTGCCAAAATCAAATGTTGTTTGTTAAAGTTACGCAAATGGGCCATTGAACGATCATTCCGTTTTTCACCTCACCCAGCGTTTGTTTCTGCACTACCTGGGGAAAACACAACCAGCGAAATATCACTTTTTACCAATGCGATATGATTGCTTTATTAACATAACGCGTAAAACACATTTTGTTCACATTTCTAACACTTTGGCTGACATTTCATCCAGTTGTCTATTTTTCAACTGCCTACAGTAAAATTGCTTGAAGTGTTGGCCCACTATGCGAACACAGGCAAGGAGACGCTTTCTCCATTCATTGGCAGCAGTATCGATAAAGTTCTGCTCCAGACCAATCCAGGCTGTACCAGTCGCTTCTTGACTTCACAAACATTCTTAAATTTCATCTGGTAGACACACTGCTGCATGAGAGTCAAACCTTATAATAGACCGCCTGTTGCGGCCCACAGATTAGGATAGATGGAATTTATCGACAGTTTTTCATTCATTTTAACACATATTATGCTTGGTCTGCTTTCCCCAGGTAGTGCAAAAGCAGACGCTGAGTGAAGTATTAACTAAAACACTTATTTTATAGTTAGTTGTATGAAAAATATTTCTGCCAAAAATTATTAAAATTTGCTAATCTTTCTTCAAGTTACGATCGATAATGTTTGGGATGTTTTTTCTGTTTATTTCAACACATATTTCACTTTATCTGCTTTCCTAGGTAATGCAGAAGCATACATTGGGTGAGGTGAGAAACTGAACAATCGTTTGATGGCAAGTTGTGTCAGTAATATTCTTCCCAAAAATTATCAAAATGCGATGATTGGTTTTCAAGTTACAGTCAAAAATGACGGGGATGTTTTTTGAGACAGAGTGTATTTGTATACGTACAGTCGCAGAGGTCGTTGGTGCAGTACATTTTTCCACTGCCGCACTCGGAACAAGTGGCACCCTTCTTGAACGGCTTTTCTTTGTTCCAGTTTCCACTACAGCATCAACGTTCAGCTACACATACGAAGCTACAGCTAATGTCATTATGATTACTATCATCATCATCATCATCATCATCGTTTTGTACATCTGTATTGTAGCTACTAAGCGTATGTCTCTATTTAAAAGATGTACTACAAAAAATTGCCGACAGAGGTGAATCGAGGAAAACAGTCCAACGCAGCCAACCTCATAGACCTGGCCAATCCTTAAACCAAAAAAAAGCCAAATAGCAGAAATATTCACAAAAAGTATATCCGTGTTTCAATATTTGACGCGTTATAGCTGTGCTGTATATATATGCGTCTATGGCACGATTGTCGTCGGGTCTGTCTGTCCTTCTGTCCGTCCGTATCATGTATTGTGACTAAGCTTTAAGCCTTAAAACTTTTTACACGAATAATAATTTTAGCGCTGTGTAAAGGCTTTCTGCGTACAAAATTTAGGGATGTGGTGCAAGGAAAACATTTTCAAATTTGGGGTTGAATGGAGGGGGTAAGAAAATGTGCGTTTTTTGAGGGAAAACTGGCCATATCTCGGAAACGGTGAGAGTTTGGGCCGAGGTTTTCTATTAATCACTATGAAGTAACATACACCCTTTCAGATGACATGAAAATCATTGACCTCAAATGACCTTGAAGGTTAGTATTGCAACAGGAAGTGTATGGGCTGCAGCGCGTCTTCCCTAGCGACAGCTGGGCTTCTTGTATCGTAGGCGATCAGTATTTTGAATCCCTGCGAGCACCGGGATACTAAATAGCACATACCGTATACCAGACGATTCTGCTAAACGGTATGCACGGTCAGCGAAAAGTCACATACACACATCTTGGGAACTCTCTTCGACAGATAATTAAGCATATAAGGCTAGCCTTCTACTTCTCTTTATTGTGGATTTGCTAGACAACAAGTCGTAGGCCTACAACACGCTTGACAGTATACAAATTGTGACCGAAGTTCGTAAAATGTTGCCCGAGATCGAAGATCGAGAGATACATTTTACGAACTGAGGGAAATAATTTTCAATACTGACCGACACGCTAGTTACTATTTGTTTTGTTATACCTTAAAACCAAACAATTTTACAAGTCAACAAGTAAACAATTACAAAAAACTGTTACGACTTTAATGTTGCCCGGTCAACAGTGCGAAGGCAACAGTGCGTATTTGTTAACGTCATGTGACGCGATTTCGACCAATCGTGTGCAGGTATTTTGCGCTGAGGTATAACAATATTAAATTTAAGATATTGTGGATATGCACATAGTAAGTACGCTTTCGATTTTTACGGACGTGCGTGTGTCGTAAAACTTGTGGATTTGCTGTAGACAACCGATATGTCGAGCATCTGTTGCATAACTTGTTGTTCTGCAGATGCATGACAAATTTCATCAAGTGGAGTTTGAATGATAGATCTATACTCACGGCGGTCCGTAGTTGCAGACGAGATAGTTGGCGTTTTTGATGCCACCGACGGACGCGCATTTCGTCATGCCGCAGCCCACCTCCTTCGATGAACTCCATACGACCTGACAGTCCACACCCACAGTACTGTATCTTGCTATTACCGCGTGGCCGGCCGTTCCATAGGCCCCATTACGCGTCTTATCCGTCGGTCGGTCTGCCCGTCTGTCTCGTACGAAGAACGGACATTCGCTCATAAGGACAATTGCCGTACGGGCGACTGTCCGACACCCGGGCTTGAGAGAGAACCGGTATGCCAAATTGCCGGATGTAAAAAACCTCAACAAAATGGCGCACACTTTGCATAATCACGCATCTTGCTCAGTGACTGACTTTAATTACTCTCAACGCCTGAGACGCTTGGCAACTAGTGGCATATGATGTCGACGTTTGTTTCCAACGTTTTCTCTTAACCGTTCGGTTTTTTACAACTCAACAGTAACAGTAACACAGTATTTATTAATAACATTTTACAGGCGCACATTAGCAGACTAGTGACATAAGCATTACACAAATAACCAAGAAAACAAAATATTGTTTTTTAAATAAAAGAGAAAAAAGAGAAGAAAAAACAGAATAATTTGGGCAATGAAAAAGAAAGTACAATATGCCCTACTGATAACGAAAACGAGAAAATAACGCGACGTAGCACGCGAGCTACTTGAATGTCGCTTATCATGAGTGACGCGTCTGCATCATTTAAGCGGGTATAGTTATCGGTGAGACAGTTAGCCAAGCGACGTCACCTGTGTGTAGTGTCCGCACGCTTTGCCCGGTGCGCAAGTCAGTGTATCGTAGTTGTAGTCTTTCTTCTCGTCGAACCAGGCTTGGACGCCGGCTCGCACCCCGGCACTCATGTCACTGTTGATGTACAGATTCTGACCGAGCTTCTCGTAGCCGACGGAAGCCGCACTGAACGGCGGTTGACCGTGCTCGAACTCACAGCCGTCCGCCCACTGCTGAGCCAGTTCCGCCAACTTGTCGTTCCAACGCTATGTATTTTATACAGATACACACGTTCAGAGTGCGTTTACACTTATACAAGTAGGCCTACGAGTCAGATTATGTACACGGACCCAAGTATCTATATTATACTCTCCAAAAGCACCTCACCGCAGATTAACTTAAATCCCCAAAATCGCTTATGTTATAGTGACCGCAGATCGGTCTGTGGCACTGTACATCACGAACTTAGACTATATGTGTGGGTTAGGGCTATAGTTAGGTTAAGGTTGCGCGTCTGTATAGGCGGACGGCCGCATAATATATCGGCACTGGGCACTGGGCGTTGGTCGCATCAACTAAGTTAATGAACGCCAGGCTGGTTAGTACCATGGTTGACCATCGGCAGACGGCAGACGGGTAACTGCAGCCACTCATGTCAACTCAGCCTGGCCATCCTCTCGTGGGTAGAAACAATGAGTATTAGTAAAGGCTAGGACGTAAAAAGAACACCGCGCGATGCATTAGCTTCGTATCTATGGTCTGGCAGTGTAAACTGGTGTCTTCCTGAGCACTGAAAAATGAAACTATCATCGCTAACCTATGGTATTTAGGTTCGTGAAGAATTTTTACGTTTTACGTCTGTGCTGCAGCTAAACGCAAACTGCAGTCGAGTCACTGACGTACCATGATCTCCATGTCGGACGCTCCCTCATTGGCGCGGTGTCCGTTGTGCTGGTCGAGAATCTCTTTGATCTGTTGACTCGTCAGTCCAGCGCCACGGCTCGACGTGCCTCCATCATCACTGTCCGGCATCAGTCTCACGTACAGGTCGTGGTACAACATCGGACCATCTCTGTCCACCTAACACCCACAGAGAGCCAAGTGATTTGAACCATTAATGAACCATTAAAGGAATTCTGATTAATGAACACTATGACCTTCGAGAAAGTACAACACCAAGTTCGATCGATAACTTTGTCAGTTCTAAACAGATTTTTAAATTTTTTTATTGGCAGTCTAACGGACTCTCTGCAAAATTTGCGTTAAAACTATCCCATCACACCCAACACGTGTCGCTAAACTGTTTAGTAAAAAAAACGAATGCTGTATAGAGCATGTTTTGTGCTAAGTTTGACGTGTCGGGTCCATCCACGGATTGGGTTCGGTCAGGTGAGTTGGGTCCAAATTTTTCCTTATTTAGTAGGTCGGGTCCAGTTGTGTGCATCTGCATGGAACGACCCCAGTTTTAATCGAAATTGATTTTTAATGAGTCGTTAGTTTTGAATGGTTTTTCTGAATCATTACGAGCTCTATGAGTACTAATAATTATTGTATAATCGCTGCTCTGGCACAGATCGGCCGTGCGAGGCGAATCCAATATTGGCTGCTAATTAGTTTGCATGACAAAAAAACACAAATCGATCAGCGAAGCACCTACTAGTTGCAACCTGCGACGTAGCCTAATTACAGCGTATTGGCTAATGATAATAACAAGAAAATGTTTGGTCCCGATAGCTGAAATGACAGGCGCCCATCTTTGCAACTGCAACTTTACAAGTAATTTGAGCAAAGCTCACGTGACGCACGATAGCAGCGGTCCTGCCACTTTGGCAATCAATGTAGGCCTACAGCAATAAAATATTAATGCATCTTGAAAGAGTAGTTAAATTTGAAGCCTCCGTACGAAAGACTCCTTGAATTTAAGAGATCGAAACTCAGATTTTAAAAATGTACGTTCTATGCTAAAAATGTCATACGCAGGTTGTCCAGGTCCATCTTCAGGCATTTCGGCGCAATTTACTCTTAAAATGTGTGTCGCAGCCGGAAATCGCAAACAATCACTAAAAACCCTCTATTTGGGGGTTCAAGGTAATTCAAGATAATCGAAGTTGACATTAATAAAAAACTTGTCACCAGTGCTTGTTATGATAAGCAGCATGTCTGTACCTATCTGCAACCGTTTCCACACTACACGAGATAATTGCGGTAAGATAACCACTTTTTGGAGGCGGGGGGTAGCCGTCTTTGACGCCCGCCTGCACCGGCCTCTTTGAACCTTGGAGGTCGGAACTTGGACTGCTAAAATCTACGTTTAGTGCTGAAAATTTTACATGCAAGTTGTCTTGGTTTATCTTCAGCCATTTCGCCGCAATTTAATGTTAAAATCTGCGCTGAATCCAAAAATTGCGAGAAATTCACTAAACACCTTTTTTGAAATTTTAAGGTAGTTCAAGGTAATCATGTTGATCCTAGCTTGCACCGTTTTGATACAGATCACGAGTGTGACGGACAGACGGACGGACGGACAGACGGACGCCTAGACGATGGCTAAGACGCGCGATGCATTCTGCTATCGGGCGTAAAAACCATGTCCATTTGTTGGAATTTATCTACTTTGACCTTGTGATTTTTATCACTGGGTTTTGTAGTGCATGACGTTAGTATGTTTACGAAATCTGCAGTTTGCGTGTTACAGCAGTCTGCCAACTAATCAAGCCTATTGGCAAATTTTGCACCTCTGATCTTGCGGCAAGGACATGCAGAATGACACGTGTACCAATTCTTTGTTCCGGTATATACTATTGGTCATATTTCGGTTTTACACCAAATTTCAACGTCCTTTCTTAAAGTTATAATATGTTTTAGGCCGCCTAAGCTCAAAAAGGCTTCGTGACCTTGATCATAATTTTTTGACCCCGAAACGTTCTACCCGTCTTTGTTTTGGTTTGTTTCATAGCTGTAGCGCTGTACATTCAGTTATGCTGTAAGGAATTAAGAATCGAGTCACGGATCGATTGCTGAGGTTACTGAGTACTATTTACACCGTATATATAATTGCCAAGAGAAGTTGCAGTTGATTAACCGTATCTTGTAGCGGGCCATAGTATTTTGTTACAAGGCATATTAGCTACATTGGCATAGGTCATCTTTTTGTGCTGCTCAAAACAGCTGGTCCTGGTCGAATGCACGGAGAAAGAGATCTGAATTTTAAAATCTAAGTATTGACCGGGAATGAGTGAGTGCATGAACAAAATGGTTCGAAAAAGAATGACGTCAGAAGAAAAAATCACGTGTTTCTCTGCAAACGAAATCTTGCAGCTAACCACGTGTATCTGTGCATCCGAACAAAATGCAGAGAACCAAAAAAAAATAAAACGAATGAAAGCATAATGCATGTAAACACTAAAAACGTTGAAATCGAGCAGCATGTAAACTGTAAAAGTTACGAAATGCCATGCAAAATGAGAAATGCGATTGAAAAACTGGACGTCCGACTGCATGCGTGCATGACGTGAGTATAAAGGTGTGTACAGAGTGACCGAAATAGAATGAAATGTAATAAAGTGAAAGCGGAAGCTGAAGTTGACTTACCATAGCGCGAGCATCAGTGCGTGGTGATGTCACCAGCAGCAGCAGCAGCATCAGCAACAGCGTGGAAGTCATCGTCATCATCATCGGCGTTGAACCGCAGTCAGCAATGAATGCTGCAATTCAACATTAGCGTACTCATCGTGGCCGCCGTGCCGCTTATATAAACGCCAACCATGTGCGTGATTACACACCATTGGCCCGACCAGGCTACCTGGATGCTTACCTGGATTGATTGGGGGTCGATCGAAGTGACGCTCGTAAGTGTTTCGAGATCCACTTCAACATGCTTCAGTAGCAGCAGGACTCCATTAAAACATCACGATTCAATAATTTACGATCGACCTAATTATACCTGTACAGTGTAGTAAAACTGTACAGGCAACGCTTCAGGCATGACGATAAAAGATAATCTGTTGATGGCATTCCAAATAAATCTCCACAACTGCAGGGTCTGCGCGTCAGTATCACCGAAAACGTCGCAGAATGTAGGTAATTGAACCACGCAAATGGGACGATATTTTGGTCGTCACAGTTCCTTATTTAACTGTTATTTCCCGTATAGTTCCAGTTATGCGCAGATTAGCAACAAGCAGGGACGTCGAGAGCCACAGCGGGGCCTGGGAAAACATTCTCAGGGAGGCCCGTCTGGGGAGAAAATTTTTGAATTTAGCTTTTTAAAATGGCACATTCTGGTGTAAACGTTGGGGGCCGGGGAAAACTTCCTCCCCTCGACAAGCCTGGCAACAAGTTTAGTTTCGCGACCAGAAAGAAATCGTTTACACACAGAAGAAACGCAGATCGTCGACAACAAAAATACGTCAACTAGAGCTATACTGAATAGGCTAGTCTCCTGTTTTGACTAGATATATAGCGTTATCGGTGTTATTGCAGTAACCATTTCTGTAGCTACATTAGGTCTATGAATAGTTTTAAGTCGTTTATTCTACGGATTTCTATCTCGATGGAAATTGGCGTCCTGTAGTTCTCCTCTTTACGACAGTCCTGCTACAGTTCATTCATTAGGCCTTACCACATGGATATATAGCTACTGTAGTGTCATGACTATAGATGATGTCCATACGCACACAGCATACAGATAGTTTTAATTTTGGCTTTTTGACGCGCTACAGCTATGCTGTAGGCGTATATGGCACGATGTGTCTGTCGTCCGTCTCTATGTGACGCATGTATTGCGACTAAACGGTAAGAGATAGGGCCAAGGGTGTTATTGATTACCAATATAGAAAATCGCATACGCCCTTTCAGATCCGATGAAAATCATCGACCTTGGACGACCTTGAAGGTCAGTACTGCAACAAGAACTGTATAGGCCATAGCGCGTCTTCCCTAGCGACAGCTGGGCTTTTTGTTTTAAAATAACGTAGGCCCTACGAGTAGCCTAACTTTGCAGCGGGATTTTATCCTCCAGCACGTCTGCAAACTGTTGCCATATACTTTAGCTCTTATATCGCTTTAGCACATTTGCGTTCTTTACGGCGTGTGGTGTTCGAGTGTTGCCAATCAAACTCTATCGATCGAATAATTACTCGACGACGCTGGTGAATGCCTACAACCGTCTGTTAGCATAGCCTGTGTGTGTATACAGTTCAGCCGCGGAATCATTTCGAAATATTTGCGTTAATAGGACTCTAAAGATTGTCACATATAGCCTATACCACTGCAGTGCGGCACACAATTGACTCGTAGCTTACCGTCGTAACCGTAGACCTTCTGGCCATCATGATGTCGTTGGCTTTTGACCGCAACCGAGTCTGGGCGTAAGGTAAGTGGACGCGATCGCCAGGCGCAATTATCTGTAAATTGGGAAATAAAAACGAACGACGCCCGTGCGCGCGTGAGCGGCGTATCGTATCGATGTGTGCGGCCGGATTAATTTATCTACAATGATTGTGATCGGTCGAATCAGGTCGACTCGACACGGAGCGTTATGAAACGCATGTGTGCATGTTAGTGACAATACGGTCCGTAATAATTATGTCCACGTTGCGTGTTTTGTTAGGCCTAACAGTAAGCCATCCACGCAGCAGGGCTCGGTGGATAGGCAGAGAAAATGATGCTGGCTTATTGTTCTCCGACACTTCAAGTCGTCACTTTCGAATAACGCACGTACGAGCTTTGAAAAGATAAGAGTTAGATTTGTTGCTTATTGCAAACGACGAACCTGAAATTGGCGGGGCTTAAAAGCCTTAAGCAGTCAGACAGACTTTAATTCAAGCAACAAACGCAGCTACAAGGCTCCGTACAAGTATTGTCGTTAGAGCCTTAGACGCTTATAAAGCTATCCATAATCACAGCTGGCGAGAAAATTATTTTCCTGGTAAAATAAGTAAATTACAATAGCCGGATCCCAACTTGAATTTGATTAATTTGTGCAATCATTTACTATCATTAACCAAAAATACAAAAAAATACAAAAAATGTGGCATGAACAGAATTATTAGCGTATTCTACGCCAGCCATGTCCGTGTCCTCCATCATAACCAATTTACAGCATGGTCTATGCAAACTGTACCACACTGCTTATAAAACGAAAGCTTTATAAAACATAGTAAAAGTTCTATTCACTCTAAAGTAGCACCTACGTATCAACTAGCTACGAGCATCAAAGTTAAACCTACAATTGCAAAGTCAGAAAAACACAGAAAATACAGACTGTTCCAAACAAAAAGAGGCATCTAATAGTTTCACGCCAGCGTTAATATATATGAACAAAACAAATATTTTTAACATAATGGAATTGCACTTTATTGAAACTTGTGCACACTGAATAAGTAAAAATTTATCTACTGCAGTTTTCTATTCAGAGAAGCTAAAATTACAGTGTGAACTAATTTTTAAATTTAAATTTCTTTGACAAAGTTAGTGTGGTGTGCATTTTTACAAACAGCTTCAGCGTTGCTTTGGTTATATCTTCTGACTGACTTCTGCCTCCAGAATCATTAAATTATTCTTAATGTTGCCAAAGTCAGAGAGTAAGACCGGATGCCTCTTTTTAACTTATGCAACAAATGAAAGTGCTTAAACGAAAGTTCAAAACCCTTGAAAGTAAAATGCACAACTTAATGGAGACATTGCAAACATAACGAAGCGGCGTCAGTAAAGGCTGCCAAAAGTCGGTTTAGCTCAGAAATAAGCATCCAGAAGACTCGCTGCATGGTGCATACAGTTGAAAACCCGTTATCGACTTGTTACAAAATAATTTTTTTCATGCGTTCAGCATCAGGAGATATGCCGGCTGCCCAAGGAACGTTACGGGTGGTCTCTGATGTTGATGTACTTGATGAGGTCAGTGACGCGCGTGCTGTAGCCGTACTCATTGTCATACCTGCATTCGCAGACCACACACAGACTGACTGACACAAAAAAACAAGCCGATAGGCGACATGACTCGCCACTGCCGAGAGACGTGTTGTCTGACAGTAAGGGTCACTTAGAGAAGTCGAGACTCAAAAACCAAGATACAAGCACAGATCCTGCAATGAAAACTTCACACGTTATTAGAAAATGGCAAACGACCACGTCTGTATTTATTATATGGCCGTTCTAATTAGCCGCATTACGGATCTCGCCCGACCTTTTCTCTGTTCGTCCGTCTGTTTAGATCTTTCTCTCCCTTAAGAGCTCGTAACTCGAAAACATAAAGGCGTAGATCAACCAACATTGGCATTGCAACTTATAAGCCATAATTAACGGATGGGCAGTTGCGTCATTGCCGGGGGGAAGAGGGAAGACAATTGCCCCCCCGCCTAAATTTTACTGTTGAAGCATTTTCGAAAATTTTTTCTTGTCTTGTCGAAAAATTTTTGGTCTAAAAATGCAAAATTCGGGGCTAAAAACTTTCATTTGGTTAAAATTTAGGAGCTTAACTAAAAGCCTGACTGTAAAAACGCATAATTTTCACCGTCGGCAACTGTCTGTCCGAATTCTGCCAGAAATTTGCAGTGCCTGTGGGAAAATTTTAACTTTCTGCTCCGCCTACTTTTTCAATCCATGACGTTGTTGCGAATGGGTGGGCGATCTCCATTCTTCTTCCCCTTCCTCACTCTTTCCCTATTCCTTACCTTCATTCTACCTTTCCTCTCTTCTTCCTTTGGCCCCATCTTTCTCTGCTCTTGAAGTGGTATTCGGGGTGTCACTTTCAAGTAAATTTTCGAAATCTACATTGCTGTACCGTAGTTGAGTTGATTATTGGGTATCGTATTAAGTTACTAACTTGGCTCATGCTTATTATGACGAAATAATTTTTATCTGTTGGAGGTAACCAGACTAGCTCTGCCGGTCACAAAACTTAACGAAAATAATGGATTAACCCATTTGGGCAAAATGCCGAAATGATTGGAG
>Ga0209671_1007586_pt1 | contig 11271 bp, 4 predicted proteins | sample WorMetHERISLAND2_2_FD_187401 | JGI IMG/M metagenome (GOLD analysis project Ga0209671, IMG submission 187401) | Marine gutless worms symbiont microbial communities from Max Planck institute for Marine Microbiology, Germany - Olavius geniculatus... | ecosystem: Host-associated > Annelida >...
TTTATGGACCAAGGTACATTAAAGGTAATTCTGTTTTTCAATAGTTCACTTGCCAGCGGCAAAACAAAGAATATTTAATTGCTGTATTTAAACACTGACTTCAGTCATGTAAAGAATTTCTTTCAGAACATTTTTCTGAAAACCGCATGACTCTATGATGTATGGTTGCAAAATTATGTTGCCATAAACTTTGTGCCGTTTTTTTGGACCACTCTGTATTTAGGCATTCAAATTAAAGATTGCTGAGCATCAGCTCCAACGAGGTGGAGGTCCGTGGATTAAAATGACAGGATTGTCACGTCTTTTGGAAATTATCTTAATATAGGTTAGTCAGTAAAGACCGTAGCTTTATGTTCTTATGTACTACGTGCACGATTTTGATATTAAATAAAAAAATAGCTAGTCGACGCGCGTCAAAGCATCAGCGTCGAAACGCGTTTTTCTGACGCGGTGTTTAAACCATGCTTAACACGAGTCCACAAAATAGGCCGCGTACGCGAATGCTGCATTTAATTATTTCAAACCATTTGACAGTCGCGAAGACATTGATTTTTTAAAAAAAGAAACCCGCTTTTTATGCGCGACAGCATAATATGCTGTCGCGCGTCTTAGGCCAAGTTATCGTCTAGGCGTCCGTCCGGCAATCTAATCTGTTTGTCTGTTTGTCACACCTGGCAGTCCTGTGAAAACGGCGCAAGTTAGGATCACGAAATCTTTATTGTATAGTGTATAGGTTGCCGCAAAGACTACACGGTGTTTCATAAAAAGACCCCTTTTTCTTTCTTTCTTCACTCAAATGACGATCAATTTACAAGAAATTTTTACCAGTTGTAGCTGAAGAAATACCAATTCAAAATATTTCAACAAAATATGGCTGTTAATTAAATATTCTTTGCTAGTTGTGACGTAACGCTGACGTCATAATATGTCGTGAGTACAAGCTTGCTTGTCTCAACTGGTGCTGTCATTTGCTACTCTGCTTCGATGGTGAACTTTATCTGCTTTGCTGATGAAGAAATATTTATCGTGTCAGCACTAAGCAAAATGGGGGCTTGAAATTAGGTGTTTCGGGAGCTAGAAACTTAACCATTTCACAATTTATGCACCATGATTCTTTCTGAGACTTTGGCGCTTTATAAATCATTTACTTACTTACTTACTTACTTACGTACAATTTCTGTGTGCTGGTGCACTGTTTTGCTCGAAGCTGCAATTAGCAGCAAAAGTCGAGCTATTCCAACAACTGCGTGAAAGTGATCGTTTTGGGCGATTTTTGTGGCTGCAATTGTAAAACTTTAACAATTTGCCAACAGAAAAGCAGATTAAAACAAGAAACTTGAGCCAATGCTCACGAGACGCGCGAAAGCCTATAGCAGTTCCGGTTCAGTAGTTTAGCTGAAAATTGGGGTGTTCACGCTAAGTTAATACACAAATATCAAACTCTCCATCTGGATCGCATAACGACAGTAGCGTGGCCCCACCTTGTGAATGATATAGACTTGTGTCGCAGCCCGAAATCGCCAAAATTAAAATCCATCACGACTAGCAAAGAATATTTAATCAACAGCCAAATTTTGCTACCATATTTTTATTAGTATTTCTTCAGCTACAACTGATAAAAATTTCGTGTAAATAGATCATCATTTGAGTGAATTATGAAAAAAAGAAAGAGGGGTCCCTTTTTATGAAACACCCTAGTGTAGTTTTCTGTGACAAAATTCTATGACGCTGGGTTAGGGACTTAATTCCCCTCGAACGTAGGTGTCAAAGAAGGCTACCCTTTTTAGAAATACGTTATTTTTACCGCTATTGGCTTGTCAGGCGTAAAACGGTTGCAGATAGGCTGGTGACGAGCTTATGAACATCGATAACTTTGAACGATCTTGAACCCCCAAAATAGGGATCTTCAGTGATTTTCTTGCGATTTGAGGCAGCGACGCACAACTCAAGAGTGAATTGCGCCGAAATCACTAGAAATAGGCTCTAGACCAGGACAACCTGGATATATGTTTATGATGAATTTTTTAGGATTAAACGCAGATTTCAACGGTCTAAGTCTCGACTTTCTGGATTTAAGGAGGCCCGCGAACACGGGCGTCAAAGATGGGTACCCCCGTAAAAAGTAGTTATTTTACCGTTATTCGATAGTTCGATAGTTTAGCGTGAAAACGGTTGCAGATAGGCACATAGCCTACATGCTGCTTATCAAACTGTTTCAATTTGTAGCCATAGACGTCCAGCAGGTGCGCTGCCCATGTCAAATTGCACAAGAAACTATTTGGTTAATTGGTTTACCTGTTTTTTCGTGTTGGTCGGTTGCACATAATAGAACGCAGCTCTGTTTCGTTGGTTCAACTTCATGGGCGCTGTCTTATCACTTGCGCAGTTATGCGCACTCAATGTGGGTGTAGACATACACTTTGGGTGCAGGCTACAGTGCAATGAATGCGTCATATGACTAAGCATAAACAGATCTAACGAACAGGTGGCTTAGTCCTACATCGGCATGGTTAAGCTACGCGTAAATTGTTTTCATAGTCAATCAAGTGCCCCTATTTGAGAAGTATACTAGTATGAGCTTGCAGTTTACAACAGGATTATCTCGTGTCTCGTGACCAACGTTCAAGAAAGAACCTGGCGTGACTCGCGACTCGTCACAATCGCCTGCTGACTAATATTTTTTTTTACTTACTTGACTATTTCGGGATGTCTGGATGTCAACAATCATGGAGGATCACGGAGATGAAACGAAAATGCGTTTTTCTCGCGGAATAGACAGAATCGTCGAAGAATTTAACGCGGAACACTTGCATCAGGTACTGCGTGATCTTAATGTGTCGTGAAATTCGTTGTTCAACATGCGCTGCCGGTCAATTTACGATCGGGCAATTTGCGTTATTCATATTATGTGCGCAGCAGTTCAGTCTGCTGTCAGTCAGTCAGCCAGTCAAGTTATTTCAGGCAGCTCGGCCCATATGAAGAAAAAAACACAGTTAATTTACTACAGAAGCAGTAACGTTGCATAGAGAAATGTGCTGTCTTTCGGTAGTCGTTTTTAACTGGGTCTTCTCTGTCTAATCTGCAATGTCATGTCTATGGAGTGTGGAGTAGGCCAAAGTGTACTGCCTGTATATTTCTGTTCTTGTAGTGCTATGACTTGCAGCTATTGTTAACTATGATTATCGGTTGCTGCTGCACACTGAAATAGATTTTGAATAAAGATGATTGATATGTCGTTATTGCATTTTGGTGATTTTTTTATGTTTGAATGATCTGGTAGAAACTCATTGAAAGCTACACTCAGGGACATCTTGAACAGTCGCTGTACCATCACTGGTCCTGCTATGTTCCAAGAGTGTACAGTGGACAGTTGGATGTCGACGAAGCTAACGAGGAACGGAAGGCAAAGAGGTTTCTGTTCCGGCCACTAGAGTCATTTATCTGTGATGGTGATCCAGACGTTATATTTAAACAGTTGAAGCAATATGACAATCCGCCAGCCTTGTGTGGAAAAGTGTTTCGGCTTGGTGAGCCGACATATTCTTGTCGGTATGTGCTTTTTCATTGATCAACTCAAATTATGTAACAACATCAGCTATTTTAGAATTGTACATTGTTTGTCATCACATTACTGAATGATTGATAGCTGCATTTTGTAGAACAGTACACGATAGCTTTTACTGTATTACTGCATTCAGTCCTTGACAGAGATGACCTAATTAAGTTTGTACTGTATGTCCATCCACAGAACATCTGATTTGAATGAAACTTGATATGTTGGTAATCGTCGATGAATGCTACATGACGATATACCATATGACCTGATCGGCTGATCCAAAGTCATGGTCATATTATGTGAGACCTTTAGAGTTTGAAATTAAATTATTTTGTCCATCTTCAGAGTCTTTTGTGTCACATGGCTTTGAACTTTACTGGTATGCAACATTGCAAAAGCGATGTGGCATAGTTGACTCCTGTCCCACATGGTGCATTTTTTGTTTTAGTTCGTGTCTGTTTGTTTATTTGTTCAGGGTAATTGCTTTCTCTCCCCGAATGGAAGTTGGACACTGGCTTTTGGCCATAGCCGATACAGTCATGGTGTTTAACTACCTAGTTTTTTTCTAGAGTTACTATAGGTTATATTTGGAATTTTTGAGGCAGGACTTTTCACACCTCAGTATTTCATGTCACCCAACCATGTTGAAGCATTGAAATCCCTTGCTTTGTAGAAATTCAGTTGAAATTAATTAAAACTTTGTTGAATTGTGCAGGGATTGTGGTGCAGACCCAACATGTGTATTATGTGTGGAATGTTTTCAACGCAGCATTCATCGACAGCACAAATACAGGGTAATCACGGCCTTAGTCTGTGCATTGCGTTTATGAATACCAGTCGGTCTTGTCACCTGAATCACGGAATTGGATATTCTGAGATGTTGGCTACTTCTTGCTGATTTTTAATATCACTGTAATGGCATCCAACTTTGGTAAAATAATGTTGATTTTCTTTTGATATTGCCTTATCCTGTGTTTATTTATTTTATGTGGCCTATATATTTGCTGGTCAGTGGTTACTGCAATGTTGTTTATCAGTACAACTTTGGTGCTGGACAGGTTAATTTGGCTGGGTTGTATACAATGTGCTGTACATTTATGTCATAATATATAATGTGTAGGGATGTGACGAAGCAAAAAAATATTCGTATTCGTTTAATGCGAATATTAACTTTACTATTCGTCGAATACTGAATGCAAATGCGAATACTTATTCAGCCTCAAGAAAACTTCTCTATACCAATATTTGAATAAAGCGAAACATCCAAATATAGTTGTTCAGTGTTCAGTCAGTGAAAATCAGCACCGGTATCTAAGGCAAAGTTCAGTCAGTCCAGTTCAGTTAAGAAAATGAAACATCTAGAGTGCTGTGTTCTCTTTATTGTCAGATTTCCTATGTAAAATTCAATAAAGTTCAATCAAGTTGAATGAAATGAAATATTGGTATTCGCCAGAAACACTCTTAACTATTCGTCGAATATCGAATAGCTGTAAAGTTGTCGAATATTCGCATGTTGTCAACTGCGAATACGAACTTTGTCACATCCCTAATAATGTGTGGTGCGTCGGGCTATAGCTAATGCAACAGCCACGCTCTGGCTTGGTGTGGTGGTAGCGGTCAGTCTGGTGACCTCGAGGTCGCTGGTTCGACTCCGAGTCAGGGCACTGCCAGGTAACAACCCTGGGCAAGTTGTTCACACTCGTGTGCTTCTGTTTACCAAGCAATATAATTTGGTACCAGCCAAAAAGCAGTGATGCTTTGCAGCTGGGAAGGTAATCGTAGGTCTGGCATTGCACTGGCCATGCGTCACGGACTCAGTGGTCTATCCACCTATAGGCTCAACAGCCATAGAAAGGGAGATGAGCACCCTGCCTATGCCCCAGTGGGGTATAGAACCTTTACCTACCTCTCAGTTTGCTGATTAATTGCGCTGTCATGTAGATGAGTACATCTGGGGGTGGTGGGTACTGTGACTGCGGAGACAAGGAAGCGTGGAGATCAGGAGCTTTCTGTGATATTCACGAGTCTGGTCTGCAACAACAGCAGAGTGAAATGAAGGTTAGATGAACTTAGTGAAATACATCCTGTGTTGTTTTTAGTATAAGCATTGCACATCTAATGAATTTTGAATAGTAGACATGTCTACATATTCTTTCAGTATTGCTTGTTTTGTTGTTATGTGTTGATTAATTAATGATATTTGTTTTTCGCTTAGCTCACCTGTTTTCTGTGCTTATTGTATACATGCAGTCACGCATCCAGTTTTTACTGTTTTGTTGGCATATTCTCTGCCCTGATTTGTTGTCATCAGGTCACGTGGTCGATATGTTTACAAATGCTGGATTCGTGTATAACCACTTTAGGATGGTCTTTGTGTGATAGTGAAGTTGTATTTTCTTATAGCTGAAATTCATTTGCTGATGATGTTCACTGAACTATCAATGCACTGCACGCAATATGCACTGACAAAATTTGTCAGTTATGTGCCATTCATCGATTCATTTGTTTCATTTATTGAACATGCCACATACACAATACAATGCAATAAAAAAGCTCGTACTGAGAGAAAAATGTCAAAAATGTTCAAATGCAAACACAGAAATTAAAGATGCCTAAAAGACTGCTACGAAGTCTGCAGTGTTTATTGGGGTACGATGCAGACGAGTGCGTTGGACAATCTACCACATGACATTCGACAGCGAGCATCCACGATGTTTCACCTCACTGTCAGCTATGCCTTCACTATGCTTAAGCGGACAGCATCTGAGAACCTGCCTGTGGACCTTGACAGTTCAAGTTCAGCCGCTACTGCTGCTGATAGTTCACGTTACGTGACTATGCTGTTTAACGATGAAACGCATACATACGAGCAGGTTAGCATTTTGCCATCTCTTTCTTTCTTGTAGTGATTTTCTCATGTAGAAATTGTCATTCCTGTTGCAGCATTTTTTTTACCTTGGCTTTGTTTTGCATGCTAGATGAGTTAAATTGAGTTTTGTGTTCAGCATGGTTTTTTGGTTTTTATGTATTTCAGCATATTTTTCATTCACTGCTATTGGATCGGACTGTAGGTTGTCTCTTTGGTATCTGGCCTAAGATAAAGTTAGCAACTTGAGGAAAAGTAGCTCAGTTAAAGGTAAACTAAAAGTAGTAGTCGTAGTGCTGCCATTCCATTTGGAATGTTCCTACATGAAGTGAATGTACGTGTAGGCTATATTCGAGACTCTTGCATCGGCATGACATAACGTAGTTTTGCAATAAAACTATCTGTGGTGGTGCTGAAAACTGTTAAATCGATCAGACTAAACACATTTCTAAGCACCATATGTTGCAAATGAATCAGAGGCCCATAATGCCATGGCTACATGCACTGATTTTCTCATCCAACGTGTCTTCCGAGCTTCTTGGACGAGGAAATCGGACACATTGGATGACACGGGCGATGTGTCCGATTTTGTCATCCGAGGTTCTGATTGACATCTTTTGGCTGCTTGGCAGAAAACCTCATCCGAGGAAATCGGAAAGAATGAGCATGCACATTCCGTCCGATTTTCTCGGACGACGTTCTTAAACCTTCGAAGGCTCGGCGATGTCAGATAACACCTTGGATGAGGAAATTGGTTCGTGTAGCCACGGCATAAATGGTGAGATATTCTTACCAGTCTGTTATCGTCTATGAGATCATTGATGTTATTGTGCTGCTGTGTAAGGTGATAAATACGCTGATGAAAGCTGTCAGTTGCTCGCACCGCACTGCTGCCGATTTTGCCACGACTGTCGACCGAGAGGTTATATAAAACGGTGTATTTTTTTGTTTCTTGTTCAATAATTGGGTTGCTGGGAATAGTTTTGAGTGCATGACACTGCTTCTGTGAATGATCTGAGGTTTGGCAGTGATCTGTCACACTTAACATTTGCTGTAGAGCATTAGTTGTTGTTTCTGTAGTGCTCAGCCCGTTGACAGCATTTTCATCAGCAGATTTTATTTATAGCAAATAGTTGTTTAGCTCTTTCAATGGATAGAAGTGGGCAGTGTCAGACATGTTTGGATAAATGTACAAAACATCAGTTTATACACTTGTTAGTGGCAACGTGCAATGGCTGACATGTCAAAAATAGCAAAAGTCATAAAAATGTGATACCGCTTACCATCTCATTTCATGTTTTAATCGCATCATTTCATGTTTTAATCGCAGTTCATGGCGAGTCACTGTAATCAAGTGAAGATGTAGTGACGGTTTATCAATACCGGAAGTTATCAAAAATGAGACTGAGGTTCTGTTTTTTGAGAATACTGTATGTTTCGTATTTGCACCATTTATTTCACTTACCAGCAAATTGTTGTGTATTGATATTCAGGGTCGGTCCGTGGTGAAAGATGGCTCGAAGTCAGAGTGCGATGAGGCTCGAAAAATCATTGAAGTAATTATCTGCACCGTGACCTTGAATCCCGAGTTGTATAGCTGTACTGTTATTTTTTCGTTGTCAGATATTATTTGAGTTATATTTTGGAAAATACTCTAGAATATGCTACCAGTACTTATCATAATGATTTCTACTCATACTTTTTTATTATATTGTTTGTGAGCCTGTTAGGAACTATGCTAACAAGGTAAACTTTTTTAATTGTCGTTTTCAGCATGATATACTTGTTGAACTTTGCGTTCTGTTGTCTTCTGGCTGCCGGTCTTTTCAGCAGACATTTAGCAGACATTTAATCATTGACCTTGGATGACCTTGAAGGCTGTTACATGCGTTTTTCAGCGGAAAACTGGCCATATCTCGGAAACAGTGAGATATACAGCCTAGATTACTGTTAATTACTAATAGGAAGTCATATACGCCGTGTCAGATTAGATGGAAATCATAGATCTTGGATGACCTTGAAGGCCATTATGTGCTATTGTGGCTAAATGGTGCGAGATAGGGCCTGGCGAGATGACCACGTGCATGGAACAGTAACTGTTTATATCGCTTCGCGAAATGACCATGTGCAATGTCTGTTATACTAGCATTTGTTACAGCTTTTGAGACAGCGTTTTGTTAACATAGCATGCATGGAACTGTCTCGCCTTTGACAAATTGCTTTCTCTCCATGACTGGAATTCGGATGCTTGGCTTCGGACGTAGCTTTTACCGTCGGCTTTTTCCTAGCGATAGCTGGTCTTTTTGTAATTTGCACCAGTTAGCCTGCAGAATTACTGTTGCTCCAGCTGCTGTTGCTGATGATGCTATCAATTTCTTATAATCTTCTAGTTCTTCCAGATTAGGTGGCTTTTATCACTGTAGATTGTAGAAACCTACATGTGAGATTAGCTTGGAGTGTGATTACGCGCAACAGCAGCTACTGCTGTAGCGCGTCTTAGCCATCGCAATTCTGTCTGTCTGTCTGTCTGTCTGTCTGTCTGTCCATCACACGGGTGGATCAGTCAAAAATGGTGCAAGCTAGAATCACCAAATCTTCACTGTCAGCTGCCTGGAAGACTCTATAGTTTCAGGAACCATAAAGCTTTTCCATAAATTCGAAGGGGGTCACCTCGAACGAAGGTACTAAATGGGATGGGTTAGGGAAAATTTGTGATTTTCAGCCGATACGACGTTGGCAGAGCGAGACAGGTCACCCCCTCTGGTGAGTACAAGTAAAACACTATAGATAATTGGCCGCCGTTTGTCTGGCGCCCTCTGGTAACTGATTTTGTTTTACTGGGCTTTCAAACATGCCCCGCTGTTGCGCGTTCCCCTTTGCGTTAGTTGGGCTTTCCTTGTTTTTCACATGCTACATGCCCTTCGGTTCTGTTTGTAAATAGAAACAGACGTCTCGAGGCCAGGGCAGCAAGCCACTGAAAGTCCTTGTGATGAACACACGAGTCGTGGCGCATCAGACATTTGCATTGAGAATACTTAAGTGGCTGCAGGAAATCATTGGCTATTCCGGTGAGAACCAACGTTGTACTGGTTCAGAACAGGATGCAATTGCTTCACATATTGACAGAAATCAGTTTATGGTGCAGAAACTTTTGTATATCAGCTTAATTTTTTTGTGCATTGAGTCAAAAATAAGTAACAGTAGATATTGTATCACATTTTGTGTCAATGCCATTGCTTTTGCTGTTTTTAAGAAGTCATCATTTGTCAGTTGCTGAAGTTACAATGACTCCATTGATGTATCAGATATGTTCCACGACAGTGAGAACCTGGTATAATTTCTCATCACGTCAGGTCATCTTTCCTCCCTCCAGTATGGGCAGTGCCTGACGGGCTCATTATGACCACAACAACAATGATGCAAATTAGGGAATGCAAACCCGGGGGATATTTTTTAAAGCCCGGTTTATGGGTTTGACAGCCGGGTACCTGGGTTTGGAGCTGGGTACCGGCGGGCGGCCGGAGTTACCGTAGTGTAGGCCTACAGTTAGTGGTCAACATGTCAGAGGCAGATTCGCGAGTCATGAGCCGTGGATTGTAACTTGTAGGGCCTAAGCAGTTAGATATATGGAGATGAGTTAGAACAGTACAAGCTTTATAAGCATTTTGCCACTGCCAGTCATACGGTCATAGTAGAGTTTTAGTCTCTGTTAAACTATGAGCCTTGTTAAAACTTTTCATCGAATATCCTAGGCCTATATGAATACGGTCAGTTCAACGTTAAAAATGCACACTTTTTCCTACCCCCTCATTCAACCCCGAATTTGAAAATGTTTTCCTTGCACTGCATCGCCCAAATTTTGCATGCCTAGGCTACTTTTGACAGTGGTAATTATTCGTGTAAAAACTTTCCCCCTAAGACTTATGTACCAGTTAGCCACAATACATCTGTTACAGACAGACAGTTGACAGACAGATACAGATGACAACTTGTACCAAAAAGCCAAACCAAGTTTACAGCTTAACGGTCGGCTCGGAAAAGTATATCTTTCAAAAAAGTATATTATTAGCAATTTTATACTGCATTTGCTTACTGATTGACACCCAAAGTTAAACCCGTAAACTTGGGTTTTTGCCCGCTCTCAAACCCAGGTTTACTGGTTTGAAAATGGCCGGGTTTACCCAAGTTTTTCGGGTACCCGGGTTGCATTCCCTAATGCAAATGTTTGTTTGAATTCATTTGTTTTGATAATAATTATGTCATGGTTACTGTTCTGTGACAGTCGCTTGCACAGCCTACAGTGAATGTGCGTTATAATAGGTCATTTTTGATGCATACACTGTGACCTTTACTGTTATTAACTCGGGAGCAGTGCACTTATTGTAGAGTTAACACCTCAACAAGTAAACAAGTCGGTGCTAGTTACAGCGAATGCCAGACTTGCCAGTGTTTAATATTATATTATTTTTCACTTACTTTTTTGCCTTATTAGTGTTGTTGATAATTTGTTAAAACAGATGGACTGCGCCAGTTGTTTACGCAGCAGTCGTTGCAGCCAACACCATCCACTGAAGCAGGCAATGGCAACGTTGGACACTCACTTGTGGAAAATGTCATGCTATCCGACACACTGCTCTGGAAAGGTAACACATTTCTCTACGAATGTCTTATCTCTGTAATGCTTGCAATAGTTTTTATAACGATGATTATTACATAGAACCATACACTTGTGTTTCTGTTGTTTTTTTGTTTTATATTGGCAAAAATATTCATTATTTCCTATTCATGCTTTGTGCATGAAATGTAGGACATTTGTAATATAAAGAAATTTTATGCCAAGAATTCATAC
>Ga0209671_1007587_pt1 | contig 11270 bp, 4 predicted proteins | sample WorMetHERISLAND2_2_FD_187401 | JGI IMG/M metagenome (GOLD analysis project Ga0209671, IMG submission 187401) | Marine gutless worms symbiont microbial communities from Max Planck institute for Marine Microbiology, Germany - Olavius geniculatus... | ecosystem: Host-associated > Annelida >...
GAAATTCCGTCCACTAGGAACAAAGTTATAAGCGCTCATGTTGACCTACTTTAAGTCGACAATGCGCGTTCGGCGTATGCCAATGCATTTGAGTTCGGGGCACGTGACTTTGATGCCGGGTCAATTTTACCCCGCTCCCTTAATTTCCCCCAATCAGACTTAGGGCGCCGGGCGGACTCACGTTGAGCTTTACCCCAAATTTCTAGTTTAACTTTTTTTCGATTTAAATTTCAAACGTTATAAGACTTTTAAGGATCTTTCATAATACTTAGAATGTTTCAGTGACATATGTTTGAGGAAAAAGATGACTACATTTGTGTTTGGCCTATAGATATAGTGATTTGCGTAACAATGTCTGTCGTTCATTCTTATTGCCTGTAAATTTTTTATGTTCGTTTTGTTACACTGAGTTAATTTTTTTGCCTAAGCCTATATCATTCCGAGGCCACTGGGCAGTGTTGCCGAAAACTTTATCAGTCTGTAGTGAGGTAAACTGCAGGCCATTTAAACGTGTAATAACTTAATCTGCCGGCGCATTTCTAACGAGTCTGCTGACAGAGATGCTGTGGAGCGATTAAGATGCATTCTGTAGTAACGCTTTGACGAAGCTATTAGCACGGATTGGCGTCTGTCTATGAGAACTAAGCTAGACGTCTTTCGTGACGTACTGTAATAGGCATCATAATGCGTTTCATAAAAAGTTCATTCTGTCGCTGTAGCAAACTTACAAAAAAACCGAGCTGTCGTCAGAAAATCGCCACGCGATGCACTTATTTTTATGCGATAGTACAAGCGATGCGTAAAGGTATAGGCTATCCAAATGTGTGTCATACGTGACAGACTCTGGGTAATTCTGTTGCTGTAGCAAAGATGCGGCGTTGCGGACGTTGCAATAATTGCGCCACAGTCTATACGACGACTGCAAATGAAAGAGTTTTGTAGAATCGTTCAGCGACCATTATAGCAAGCACTAATAACGTACGGGCCCATGTGCCTAAGATTGCCAGACTATGTACTGCTTTTGCGGGTCAATAGGCCGAACAGCGCCTGTGACAAAAGATGAACTACACGCAAATAGGGGTTATAGCTTTCAAGTCACGCGAGCCTATATTTAGTTGTCTTTTTATCGGTTCTGATCGTCAGCGAATGTACTTAATGTTACTGTTCCAAGCACATGCAAAAGATATTACTGTTATCGATCTAATAATACACAATATAAAGTGTTGTCCAAAGGCAAGTGAGCCACGTAGACCTATAGCTAAGATGATAATAGATTACCTAATCCCCATCTTGTACGACCAGCGATTTTGAGGAGAAAACATCTTACTATTACATTAAGATGTTTTGTTGTCAACAATAAAACATAATGCATGAAAATGCATATTTGTTGTTTTTTTTGTTTACAAAGAATATTTGTTTATGAAAGTACTTTTTCACAATCGTATACGGCAAGCAAATAACGGACTCTCTGGTTGTAGTGACAAAAATCTCGGCTTCTCCTTATTTTTGCAAAAAAATAAATTGCATAAAAATGCCAATAGATAAGTAATCATAATATCGGCAAAATTATTTTTTCGTAGTCATTCGAAAATTTTTTTGGCTTTTTGAAGCACAGCAGCCGCTCTTTTTTCCCGAAGACTTTGTGCGAGCATGAAGCGAGCAAACACACTGCATGCAGTGGTATTAGCGGGGTCGTTCGTCAAAAGCACCAGTGTTACATGACATAACTGTATAACCCATCAGCAATGCGACTTACACACAGGACAGTCCGACTTAAAATCTACAGCCACGAACAGACAACAACCCCCTTCTCCAGTTCTCTACTCTATTGTTTCGTATCTTACTTATACTACCACGATCACGTTTTCTTTCTCCGATAGGCCTAGTAATGTTTGTCGTTGACCCGTTGCTGTGCTTCACATTTTAAAAATTTATATTTCACAAAGTAAAGTGCAATAAAGCGCTTTAGAAGTGGTGGATTTTTTTTTAATCGCCAGTTTATCGCAAATTTTCAGATAGTGTGCCAGTGAAAGAATTTTGAAACGCGATCATAGGCTAATATTTAAGTTGCTAGCGGACATTCGGACTTTGACATGCAAAGATTGCACATCGAATGTTACACTTGATAGCTCAACTTTGGACTGGTTTATAGCTAAAGCTGCTAATATCGACCGTCAGTGGAAGGCGGTTTTGTCACGAGGGCTGTCCGACACCGAGAACAGATAGTGGTAGCGTATCTCAGGACTCTACCGACTTGCAGAAAACTACATTGGTGGCTTGGAGCTGGTAATCCCTGACGGCAACAGGGAATTGGCGAGGTCCGTCCGTTCCACTCCCGCTAGTGCTGCGCCAGTTTGCAGAAGAATAAGAAATAATCATATTCGGTTCGGTATCGACGCGAGCATTACTGTATGTAGTGGTTACCGCTGATTGCGAATGACGTATAACGTCACTGACGCGCTATCGATTTCTACCTTCTTCTCGGAACTAAAGAAAAACTTCCTTATACCGCCACCATAACTGATTTCACATTACTTTCTCATCAGAAAAGCCTGAAAATACAGAAAAAAAACATAGAAACAAAAAACATAAATAAACAGCATTAGACAAAATATGCAGTACGGAACGAAAATCAAGTGATTTGTTCGATTATTTTTATCTTGACGTTTTCAGCATTTGTTTTCTGGTTCCGCATTTTACTCACCTTTCAACTGCGGTAAACCTTACACTAGCTGTGTTAGTAGTTGTGCATGTAAATTAAAAATGTTGTTTTGGCGCAACGTTTTCTGCAAACGTATTGATAATACGGCAACAGATGAAACTAGAACTAAAGTTAGAAGATTGCATGCGAAGAATTTAGTTAATTTATTTCAAAAACACAACCATTAAAAATGCAAGTGGGGTACACTTAAAACTTGAAATTTTCTTTTAGCCTAGTCCTAACGTGCCACATAAAATCTGGCATTACTTTGATATTACGATAAAAGGTTAGAACCGTTTTATAAAGTTTTATTTTGTTATACGTAGTTCAAGTTTTATCGGAAACGTATGCACTGCGATTTAGTTTCGTTTTACTCTAATGGCAGTGACGTAACTAAAATGTGAATTGGGAGTGGGCTCCCTCTCTTCCCCATTCTTTCCCCTTTTCTTTTTTTTCTGTTTTTCCGGTTCCCTTTTCCCTTTTGTTTCCTACTTCCTTTTTTTCCCGAAACAAACAATCAAGTGATTTGTTTCATTATTTTTAGCTTCACATTGTCAGCATTTGTTTTTTTAGTTTCGTATTTTCTGTGCACCCTCTAACTGCGCTAAACCTTATATTATAGCTGTGATAGTCGTTTAGCGTGTAAAATAAGAATGTTGCGCACGCAACAGTTTAACGGTCCATGTTCACCATGTGCCATTTTTTGATGCAAATGTTAAGATTTCTGCAACATTTCGAATTTATATATAACCGCTGCCTTGCTTAAGGCAATGTAAATTTATCGAAGAACTGAAGGAAAGTCGTGGTTAATGTTGCGAAGACAGATTATAATAACAACAAAATTCTGTAGTGCCAAGTGGTTGTAATTAACGTCAAAAGTTCGGAAACAATAGAAGCTATGGAATAGGCTTCAAAGGATTTTGTTTTTTGACGAAAAACTGACGAAATGACGAAAACTGGCGGTTGTGACAAAAATATTGACTTGAAATTTGATAAAACTTTAAAAAGTTGCACTTTTTGACAATCAAAAAATAAAATTTTTGGCAACAAAATTCTTTGGTGTTTTTTATCACAATAAGCACTGAATTTCGGATACAAAAATGACAACATTCGAGATTTGTGGAAAAAATGTTTTGAGGAGTTTGCACTTATTGACGAACGAAAAAAAGTGTAAGCTAAAATCCTTTAAACAGTTTTGGCAAGACTTTATAAAATACGTTTACAAAAGTTTCAGCTATACACTACTGAAAAAACCTTATAGTTGGATGACAAAAAAACTAGCAAATTTTGGGATTTTGGCAAAATTTTTGGTGAAATTTGCAGCAACAAAAGTAAGTGCGATGATGAACCAGTGGATGTTTCAGTGGAAATGCAAAACCAAAAGCTCGTTGCACTGAACGCATTCATTAAGCCTACAGATGATTAAAAGCCAAGTAAAGCGTCAAGGTCAAGGCCACAATTTTTTTGTCTTCGAGGTTGAGGACATTCCTCGAAAACGCAATCCGCGGGCCACAGTACGAATCGATCGGAGCAGATCGATTGCAGATCGTTCAAAATCGATTAGAACGGCCTATCACTAGTTGCCTCGTAGTATGGGAAGCCACAGAGCGAGTATAACGGGAAAAGAAGCGTTATCATGGGCTGTAATCACCGCTCCATCGACCGTCGAACGACCGCTACCACGTCACTAACGTAACGTCAGAGAAAGATATCGGTGTGTCCATGCACTGTCGGGTGTTTGCGACGTCCGTGCGCTGCCGCCGTAAAGAAATCAACCAAGTCGATCGGACACGATTTATCGCGGAACCGCGCAAAAATCTGTACCGCAGTTTGGCACGGCGTGAAAAATAGTAAATTTAACTCGTTTTCTGGCATGCCCACTTTTTTCGCCTAAATCCAGCGGTTGAATTTACCACCCGTCTTGGGCTCGACTAGAAAAGTCATTTCCGCTACTTGGCTCGGTGTTCTGGCACGGTCTTCTGTGAAGATTTTTTTCTGGTAAGATTGATCGGACACGATTTATGGTGGTGACGACTGCGAGATCGGCGCGCGCCCTGCACGACAGATGCGGCAGATTTTCTGAGATGTGGACAACGAAGACGACTCTGATACGGCTTTATCCACCATGACTTCTTTTTTCGTTGATGCGCACGCCGCACAGGCTTCGCCCTGGGAAAATGCACCCAAATTTCCACTATCGCGCAGAGGCAACATTTAACTCGCCCTGGGGAAATACGCATAAGCTACAATGTAGGGCGCAATGAAGAACGTTTGGACATCCTGGACGTCGCCCGCCCAAAGTTTGGCATTCTGGAACTTACTTCCGCTTTATGACAGACGCCTCTGCCTAAATGAAATTATTGTATTTATCGCTTCTCTTCAGTTTGATTACCAATTTTTTTCATATTTTGGTTTTTCTGGAAAAGATCGTTATTGCTTAGTGGCCTATTTGTCTGTCAAAATCTTGCGGAACAAACATAACTGTTTCAGAACATTCCAGATCGCCGGGAGAAAATTCAGTCGGACTGCAAACGGCATTTTGGACCTCAAACTAACACGGGCATGTTTTTATGCAATGTTTTCATCTTTTTTATACGTCGCGACGTCTAGACATTTGAGAAGTGCGTTGCAGAGTTTCAGATGTGACTTGTGTCAAGTAATGCACAGATGTTAAATTTTTTGTGCATTATTTTAGAGTAGCCGAATTTTGTTCGCATTCATTGCACAAGTTTTCAATGTGTATTTTTTATTAATGAACAAATTTATTAACAAACAAGTATCCAGGTGTAATAAACCACGCGTATGCTGTGTTTTACCTAGAATTACGGCGTCTTCGCAGTATTCATGCAAGACTTAGTAATGACGATTTTACGACGTAAAATATTATTGTTTTGTGTCACGACATTGGAGTCGCGGCAATGCGAGTTCGGACTAGCAAGCAAGCAAACACACTAGCCGACAACAAAATAACACTATTACAGAATCAAATCACGACTTTCACTATTCTCATAAAAACACATAATCACATATAACATAAACGAAAAACAAACACAAAAAACTACAAGCAAAGCAACAATCTAAGTACTGAACGTATGACACGTTATATAATAATTATGAAAAACGTTTAAAAGTTTATCAGAAATAATACAAGAAAAACAACTACAAACATTCAGAAGTAAAATACAGCGAAGTCAGACAGTTCAGTTCGGCCTGCAGTTCAGCAGTAGGCCCATAAACTATTCTACGGTCAAATATTGTCAATTTTAGCAAACAAAATATCAAATCAACGTAAGTAAATCATAACATAAAATGTAGCAATCAAATAGGCTCATGCAGAGTCAACTACAAAAACACGTTTGGCAAACCAAACTCAGAAAATTCACAAAAAAACACCGCAAAAGGGAACCAAAAAATTCACAAAACTACACAAATAAAAGGGTAACCAGAAAAGTCACAAAGAAAACACACAAAAGGAAAAACACAATTTCACGAAACTCAGGTGTCCAACGAACTGTCCTTGCGGAGGCCTCAACGACCGACGACTCCACACGGTGGACAAACACACAGAGGGCAGCACGACGTCCGGTTACAGAAAAACCATCTGGCACAACTCCCACAGCAGCTGCAGCTCCGACTTCGACGGAATCAGCTCTTTGTGAACTAGATTGGAATCAGCTCTGACGGAACTAACTTCGACTCGAGCGAATCTTTCTCTCCGGCTCGACCCAGTTTTCAGCCCCGATTCGATCGCCTACCCAAGCCTTCTAAGCAATTGTGACTCAACAAATCACTGATAACACGGCTTACCGCTAACAGCGGCTTAGCAATCATAGACGGTGATGATGCACACTCCGATCGAAGCCACAACGCTTTTCGGTCGACAAAATTCGTCCCAGTGCCGACTAACAGTCCAGGGACCACTGGTTTGCCAGAAAATACGCCATTACGATTACAAATACAGCAGTATCACCACGGAGATACTTACTCAACAGGTGTCTGGACACTTCGGCACCAAGACACTTCGGCACCAATGCAGTTGTTGTACACAGGGTGGCGTAAAAATATACACAATTACACGCTCACACAAGCGCGCACAGAAAAACACAAACAGTCACCAAAACGGCATTCCGAACGCCCGTGACATTTTGATAATAAGCTACATACATTCATCAAACTACAACTTTTACATACTGATCTGTTGACGTATCGCAATGCATAATAATCATCTTTTACGTAAAATACACAACTTCTCGAAAATATTGTACTGTTTATGTTGCGTCCTTCAGTACAGTTTGCTTTCTTTGCTAGCTGTCGCGAAGGCGAACAAAGAAAATGCTTTGCAGTCGTGTCTGCGTCGTGTGTTGTCAAGTTGCGTCAAGTCGCGTCGCGTCCTGACAATCGCAAGAGATCAGTTGTGACGTTTTATCATTGCAATACGTCCGCAGCCATAAAACGACACCCACGCAGATGGACAACGAACAGAGAAGAATTTTACACCACGGAAGTAAAGAGTTAGACTTACATTTGTACGAACGGGACAAGTTTTTAAAAAATGTATAAACAAAGCATGCAAAAAAACGCCGAGAATAAAATTTTGGCAATCACTACGTTACAATTTGCTACTTCATTTTTCAAAACCAAAAAAAAACAAAGTATGCTTATTTATGACAACATTTGGCACTTTGTTAGCGGATAAAATTCAGTGACCAGTTATTGTTTTAAAGTTGTGAAATGTTAATAAAATGACATGGGCTATATTTTTGTTCATATCTAACGCTACAAACATAAAGAGGAGAGGTAAAGTACACTAAAATATAATATAAATGTGTGTGCAGATATCGAAATAACGGAGCATCACTACCACCGGTTACAGAAGAGATCCTCAGCCGACTACGACGACTGCGAATTAGTGATGAGCAGTTCTACAACGATCGCCGCTACTGTAGGATCGAATCGAATACTTGAATGCGAGATTCGTTACCCTTCTGACACGAAAGTCTACATTGAGCACATAATCACGTGGAGAAAGAAAGGAACCGAGGTATCTGCTTATTTGTGTTGCTTTTAAGACTTCTTTCAAGAATGGGAATAAATTTTGTACATTTCTTTCAGCGATGTTTGTACATTCTACGTTATTGTTATTGTGTTTTATTATTGTGTTTTGTTTTGTTTTTTTTATAAATAAATAGGCCTATATAAGCCTACATAGGCCTAATGCAGAAATTAGTTGTATACAGGTATGATATTGTTTATTAAATATTTGAAGGCCATTGCAGCATGATAGTAACTTTAGTAAATAAGTAAATAAGTAAATTTATACGGCGCAGAATGCCGACAAGAAACCGCCGAATTCGAGGCGCAGAGGTAGGGTAAAAAGTTACAAAATAAAACGTCTTCGAAACTCCTAAAAATCTCGCATTTGCAAGATACGAAAGCCCGATCTACAGCTACACTACTTGCTGCATTGTTTCTGTAATTGCTACATCGCTGAAAGAAACAAAGATAGTCTACGGACATACATACAGACAGACGGACATAAAAAACAGAGAAATGGCACGAAGCATGAATGGTTCACGGTTCTCAAGACACCAATCAACACTTTACGCCGACTACGCACACGTACCCGTGCTAACATCAGTCACGTATACATCATACCGCTCCTACCTACTATACATCAGATATTCCATAAGTTACGAGCCGACTGGGCTTCCACGAGAACTATCAGACCAAGCGCAGAGCAGCACCGACGTTATTCGTCCGCGTAGATTTCACTGATGCATGTTTTGGTTTCCGGTCAGAAGTTTAACGTCACGGATCGTCAAAGCCATAATCGACGATTTCGTACTTTAGACTGTAGCGAGACGTACGCCCTGTGCGAAGCACGGTATTGCTGTCGTGCGTTGTCCGTCTTTCCGTCTGGCGTTCTTGTATGCTCCGTAAAAGTGTTAAGGTCATGAAGGGCTACAAAAAATCGAACCTTATGTGTCGAGTTTATAGTACGTAACTTTCATCCCTCCGGGGTAGGTAAATCGAGTACCAGCCTATCTGCCCGAGGTTAAGGAGGGGCCCGTTTACCTGTGTCTGGTGGCAGGTAACACTATGTGATTTCATACGGCAAATGACGCTTCGTAGCTCTGAGATGGGCTTCCCATAAAGAGCTATATATCACCACCTTTAAACCCTTCATCTTTTAAAGGCGCAGTTCAATGATCGAAAAAACGCATGTCACGGACACCGGAGACGGACAGGAGGTAAACGGACGATAGGCTGGGTCTCTAGTTGTAATGGAAATGTCGTCGTTGCAAACAGCGTATATTGGTTACGGATTGCGCGGACGTCGTAGGTTCGTTGCTGCACGCTCGGTTGGTTGCGTCCGATTGACTACGTAGCCTACACTCGCTGCCAGCGCCAGCAGACACAAGATGTTAGCGTTAACGCTAATAGAATTCCGGCCACCTAGACACTGGACAGTAGTAACACCCATCGCTCGATCTTAACTAGGCAGGAACAGTAGCGACAAGTAAGCAAAGGTGTAAACAAGACTGGTTTCAAGATTCAGACCAAGATTTATCCTGAAACATGAAATGTTTCAATGTGTCATTGTCGTTGATTAACAATTTTCGTCAAAGAATATAACTGTAATTAGACCTAAACGTAACATAGTAGACTATGCAATGCATCCTACTCGATGACAGCTGATGGTTAAGCCTAAAAAATAAAATCTATGTTCTTCCGGTTGCCATTCGTCCCTAGAAAGAACCTTCATTCGTAAAATTTTACTAAACTTTCAAAAATATCAATGCAGTTTCTAGTATTATTTTGACGTTTTAATGAAAATTAACGTTCGCATCTAGTGTGAACTGATACAGCAACTTTGCTTAAGTTCTCGTGAGTACTATTTAGTGTGTCAGTATATTTTATGAGTTGTTGTGTAATATTATATGACACCTCATGATATAAAAACAATAAAAAAATAATTTGGGCCGCCCCCTCGTCTCTAGTTTTTTGGGGCTGCAACCAAAAGTACAGAAATTTTTTAGGCTTTACTATAATCGTTTGATTCTATAAGTAATTTAGTGCTGTCGAAATGTTTAATACTAATCGTTAGCAAAAAATCTTTTTGCCAAGACGTTGAGATTCGAGACGAAGACCACGAGCAAGACTTTTTTTGTGCTCAATGCGTCTCCAGAACTACATCACTCGAAGTGAGTGAGTGAGTGAGTAAGTAAGTAAGCAAAATACCAGTTTATATAAAGCACTCGCTTTAAAAACGTTATCACGATGTTACGGTGGTGCAGCACGACATTTTCTGGTCTTGAAAAGGCTTTCTATTTGATTTAAAATTAATATTACCAAAAACCTTGCCTAATTAGGTTTAAATGCAGTCATAAGCATTCTTTCTTGCTTAGGGGCTCACAAAGCGGCAACGGATTAGCCCAGAAGGTCGACCATCTCAGCTGCAGACAAAAACATAAGCTGGGAGCGTGCTGGGTGGTACAATGTGACTGACATATAGACCTAGACCTAGCTGTCACGCAGGATGGCTTGTAGACCTACAGCAGCGTCGTCGTGGTCGTGGTCGTCGTTTACGTCTGATATGCCGTCTGCGTCAAGAACATTTAAGTCTAAATAGTTTTGTGCTTCCGGTTGCAGCCGGCGAAAAAGCAGGGACAAACGGCGAAGAAGTATGTACTAGTGTAGTGTATTGTCGGATTTTTTTCTGTCTGTTTGTCTGTCCGTCTGTCCGTCTGTCGCTCTGTCTATCCCTTTCCCTGGACCGTTCGAATCGTCGCTTGCTTGTTTCGCTAGTCATTAGCATTAATAAAGTTTGCTTTAGCTTTTAAAACTCTGTCGTGTTTGATTTTTTGGCTTTGGCATTTTGACAATATTTAACCTGCTTACGCACGGACACGACATATCTATGTAGATGTAAACAGTGTTTTTAGTAAAAAAAACTAAAAACTGCAGTAAAATTTTTGAGGGTGTAGAAAAAATTTTAGAGACGCAGGTTTCTTTGCAGACGGGTAGGCCTAAAGACCGGAAGCACAGGCCTTTTACAATCTTAGTGCAGTAATTTCATGGAGCTTATGTCTATGCATGCAAAGTACGCGTACGACGACGTGGTGTTAAAAGTTACCTCCTGCTGCTGCTGCCGCCGCCGCTGCTGCTTGTTTTATTTATTGCACATTCGGATTCGGCAGGTGCTAATTGCACAATGCAGCACATCAGGTCTGCTTGCAGACGGATGTTTGGAGACAATGATTATGACTTTCGTGCAAAAATCAGAATGACAGTCAAAGTTTAGCAAGTCCTAAATTGACCTAAATTAAGCTTATATATGTAATGGTGTTGTTTCGCTTTTACCAAGTTTTACCATGTAAAATAACATTGTAATAAATGTGAAATGTATTAAAATTGTCTTTGATACTTATCTGGTTGATTAGAACAAATGAGCAAACAGAAGCCAATACCAATAGGCCTATTACGTGTCGCAGCCAATGCTATTTTAAAGTCCAAAAACAGTAGCAAACACCCGTGAGAGTGCATATCTCCGCTAAAGGATGTTTAC
>Ga0209671_1007590_pt1 | contig 11269 bp, 12 predicted proteins | sample WorMetHERISLAND2_2_FD_187401 | JGI IMG/M metagenome (GOLD analysis project Ga0209671, IMG submission 187401) | Marine gutless worms symbiont microbial communities from Max Planck institute for Marine Microbiology, Germany - Olavius geniculatus... | ecosystem: Host-associated > Annelida >...
TTTTTTATTGATATTATGGTTTAAACAACGCATTTTCAATGACTGAATTTTAACTAAAATTAACGATTAATTAATCGTTAAATTTCAAAAAGTTAACTATTAAAAAAATTTTAATCGTTACCAGCCCTAGTTATGTGTATGTGCAATTTTGCCTGCAAAGGCCATCCCCGAAATGACCTATACTGTGTTGGGCAGGACATTAAACCTTACTCATTCACTCACTCATTTCACATTAAACAGAGGAGTGAGTGGGTGCATTTCACACTGTGTGTGTGTGGTACAGATCAGACCAAGGACTAAGTGGGTGCATTTCAAACTGTGCGTGCAGGTGCTGGAGCTGAGTGATCAGTTGACTCAGTTTCAGGAGCGGCTGCTGGATCAGACAGAAGAGGTTCAGCGGACCAGTGCACAATTGGAGCTGATGAGACGAGAACGAGACACCATGAACACTGAACATTCTGACCAAATGCGACAACTGGTCAACGAGCGAACTCAGCTACAGGTCTGCTGATTCAAAGTATACTATCTCATGTAAATTGAGTTGACCTATACTCACAGCGTTACTGATAAACAGCATCACGTTTGTGGATTGATATTCATTTTATGAACGATATCCAAGGTGAGGCCCATATTTCCGTGTCATATTTAACTAAATTGGCAGTGCACTTCTGTTATGAGTCCGTTGATTGTGACTTGGTTTCTTCCCTCCCATAGTTACTTACTTTCTGCCTTTGATCTTAGCCAGTTTTTTATTGTTTTTTTAATACGCAAGTTTTAACCATTTATGATAATGACTGGCCTATTTTATGCTAATTTGGCATCAAGAAACTACTCACTCGCTCACTTCTTTGCTGCTGTGCTTCTGTTTCCACTGGGGGTAGGAGGCTGAGTTGATTTAGTGTGTGATGTTTGTTAGGCTGAGCTGGAGTCGTTGCAACGTCGTCAGGCCGTTGACTCAACTCCAGTGAGTGTGTTGACTCAGTCACTACTCAATGAGAAGAATGCCGAGATAGATGAGCTGACTGCGGAGGTTGAACGTCTGAGCACACAGGTCGACCGACTCAAAACTAACGCTGAAACTCACCACTACCAGCTCTCGTCCAGTGCCACTGTCCCATCCTCGCTACATGCCGAGGTAATGATCGCATCATTCACGCTGCTGCTTGCTTACTCTTTCTGCTTGCCAAGGTGCTGCGGTTGCTGTGCTAACAGGTTAAGTGCTTCCCACATGTCCTGCATCGAAAGTTATAAATGGCTAACAATGGATGTGCAACCACATTTTAATCTAACTTTTGCGATAATTGCATTACGATGTATTAAAGTTGGTGTAGTTTTTCGCGAATAAAATTACTGGATAGTATGTAAGTTCTAGCACTGTTTTTGATCATTTTATTCAAAATTCTCAAGTTTACCTTGGTGCTACAGTGACAGCTGCCCATATATAAACCATTGAGTTGTGTGTTCTTTGTTCAAAGCTGTTTATAATTTTCGTACAATATTGACCGGACACTGCGTATTTTAGGTTTTGCCTGTTAGTTTCAGCTTACTCTGAGCAAGAATATAGTTTATTATCTTGGATTATTTCTTAGGCACTTTTCAGCTTTTAATTTATGGGCACCATTATTTGATAGCTGTTTTCCACACACATTGTTTTTATGTTACTTGTTTGGCTGTTTGTGATTTTAATTTTGGCCAAATTTGAATATTTTATTTTTGTGCGAAAGTCAACAGTTGATGTAACACAGTGCTACTAAATTTACGTTAACTTACTAAAGTTAATGAGAACAGAAAATCAGTATAATCCCAGCAGTCAGTTAGTCTGACGAAAAAAGATGCTGTTGTGGAAATTATGCATAGACTTTCACTAAAGGTTTCACCACACCTTAAACAAGTCGCTACCTTGTAAAATACTCATGGCTGGAAATGATTATGGACATCGTGCGTATGTGTGTGAAGTTATTGTGTATTTTGATGTAAAATATTGCAAAGTTTATAGGACACTAAACCCTACACACTCACTCACTTAGATGACTGCATGCTTTAACTGTTGTACTTAATGTTGTTCTAGTGTACTAGTGGTGAAGGTGATATTTTTTGGTAACTTTTTCTTTTTTTTTCTTAATTTTTTCCTCAGTTTCTCACTCTGTTCTGCATTGCATGCGGTGTGGTGGTTGCGCTAACGTCCAGCAACAAGCTGCAAGTCTGTCTTCAGTTGATGTTTACGTAAGCTTTGAGCGGACAATTGAGACTTTAAGAGATAAATTGCAGCAGAGCGACTTCGACCTCTGTTTGGTGAGTTTTTTAACCCTTTGCGATGAGATGACCCGTAATCATCTTTAACCCTTTTTGTGATGACCTGTAATCTGTTGACTATGGCACACAGTACGCTTGACTGCTCAGCTAGCTGCCTTAATGTCCATTTTGTCATTATTGTGCAGCTGTCCTAATAGGCCACATTACAGGTGTTGCCTGTCTGTCCGTCTGTTCATCTCTTTTCTGTCTTGTGTGCACTCTTAACTCAAAAACACAAGAAATTTGAGCTAATGCTTATGAGATGCGCGAAAGCTTGTAGCAGTTTTGGTTCGCACACTGTCAGTCTGTCTTTAACCATTTCGTCGCAGTTCATTCTTGGAGTGTGCGCTGCAGCCGAAGATCACAAAAATCAATAAAAACCCCTTATTTTGGAAGTTCAGGGTTTTCAAGTCATCGATGTTGATACATCTAAAAAACTTGTCCCTAGTGCTTCTTGTGACAGGCAGCATGCCTATGGTGATCTGCAGCCGTTTTCACGAAACACTGGCCAACAACGGTAAAATAACGACTTTTACGGGGGTACCGCTCTTTGATGCCCTTGTGCGCAGGTTTTCTTGAACCTAGAAAATCGAGACTTTGACCGTTGAAATCTACGTTCAATGCTGAAAATGTCTATCTCTATTGATTTTGGTGCAATTCGCTCTTGAAATGTGTTTCGCAGCCCGAAATCACCAAAAAAATCCATAAAAACCCCAATTTTGGCATTCAAGGTTATCCAAGGTCATTGAATTCGGTGACAATTGAGAGCCAGTGTATGACTTTCTATTAGCGATTAATAGTAACCTAGGCTCTATCTTGCACTATTACTGAGATACAATGACTTATTGGCTAAAAATCGAAAATTTTTCCTACCCCTTTTTCATTTAGCACCCTCGTTCAGGGTGACTTCTTTCAAATTTATGGAAAAGCATTACAGTTCCTGAAACTAGCGTCTTCCGTGCAGCAGACGGTGAAGATTTGATGATCCTAGCATGTACCGTTTTTGACTGATCCACCCATGTGACGGACAGACAGACAGATGGACGGACGGACGGACAAAATTGCGATGGCTAAGATGCGCTAAAGCAGTAGCTGCTTTCGCGTATAAAAATGGCTTAGAAAACCCAAAATTGGTGCGAATGTTCTTTCTCAGGCAAAAGTAGGCAGCATGCCAATTTTTTTGTTCAGATGCTCATTGTTATGGTTGGGCCGAGCAGTGGATCTGTACATATCCCTAGGTTGCATATAATGACATCACAGGGCCAGCATCTTTGCTTGTCATAGTTAGAAGAGTTTGCTGTTGTGCTACTTTTTTTGTACTTAGTCAAAACTAACAAGATATTGACATTTAGCTGTATTTGGGGTGTGGTGGTTTAGAATGTTTGTTGCTAATTTTATTTTATACTTGTTTGAAGGCTGCTTGCTTTTTGTGCTTTTTATGTGAGTCTGCAAGTTGTTGGTAGAAATGATATGCCCCATCACATGGGAGATGCTATTACAGAGTGCATCCAACTGGTTCTGATAAATGTTAATATATGTGAGAGTGAAGAACCAAGTTTATGCTGTTAAATATCTGTTTTCATTACATAATCAGGTTTTCATCTAATTTGTGTTATTTTGTCATTTTTTCATCTGCATCATACTGTATATATGGTTCGTAGAACTCAACCGTTTTAAAGAAATTTATAGGTTTGAACTGAGAAAGCTGGCAATCTAGTTGAGAGTTCTGCAGTTTTGCATTTTGTAAATCAGCTGCTTCTGTGATGGTTTTTGACTGTGCCATAGTCTATAACTTTTTATTATGCCTTTGCTACCATTAGATGCTAGTGAAGGCTTTATGTTTTGTGTTGTCCATCCATGTGTAATTTTGTTTGTGCCTCTCTCGTGATTTGTTTCTATGATATCTGCGATATTTGCCATGGTAACTCTTATAGGACAGAGATGAACTAAGTAGGTTTTGAGGTCAAAAAGGTCATGTGATGCTGTGACCGAATATGCTAAAATATGCTCGATTTTGTGTCTGGTAGTATGCAAATGGTAGATGATCCTGATTTTGTTAGTGATGTAGTTTGAATGGTTGTCTAATTATGTCGATTACTTTGTGCAGAAGTAAGTCATTAGGATTTAATCTTCATTTTAAACAAAAAAAATAGATATAGATTATTTAACTCAATTTATCATCACATAGGAGATGAATTTGATATGAGACATTGTTTCGAGACTGGCTTGTTTTTCATTAATTGTACAGTATTTAATCTCACAGCTGCTGTGATGTACTGTGTTGCTGTGTTGGTGTAGACTCAGGAGGCTTTGGCTTGTGCTGAGGAGCAGAATTCTGAGCTGGTGACAGTTCGTGAGGCGCTGGCTGAGAAAGAAACGACCATTGACCAACTACGGGAGCAAGTGACAAGTCTTCTGCATGAAGTCTCCAGCCTCAGTGAGGCTTATGCTCGCCTCCAGGTATTTATACATCATGGACAGCTCTGCTGTAGTATTCCCCAATATCTATTTTTATCATTTGTTTATTTCGTAATTTTTAACAACTTATTCTTGGAACACTAGAAAAGCTTGCAGTATGCATTTAATTCTCTTTAATAGATGCAGGTTTATTCTTTATTGCACATGTTTACTTTTCAGAGGGCTTAGGTTGGCTTCTAATGTCATTTTTTGTGTGTCTGCATAATGACTAAGTGATAGTAATTTTGTAGAATCATAATTGTCAAGATAATTTTGGGTGTCGGTTCTATGTAAATACAAGGTCAAACACTGAAGTTGGTGCAACCATGGTGTAGGAGTAGTCATGCGGTGGGGATTCTCATGTGACATTTCTGCAGTTGTTAGTATATAACGTTATGCCATGTGTGTGCAGGATGACTATAGTCAGGTTGAGTCGATGGCAAGTAGCAAACAGAAAGAAGTGGAGACATTGTCAGAAGAATTAACTGAACTTCGAGCATCTGCTGCTTCTGCTCAGCTTCAGGTCTGTGCATTTTGAATAATTTTGTTTATGTGCAATACTCTTGTGGTAGAGTATCGGGCTTTCAGTTGTGGTTAGAATATTTTGTTGTTAACGTTGTTATGTGCTTAGGCCAACTCAGCCTGCTGACGTCAATGGACAGGAAGTAATCATTATTAGTTCAGGGCTCTGGGGTGAAGGCAGGCCTTGTGTGGCTGATAGGGTTGGTGATATATCTTCATGTTTTACCACAGGTCCTGTTGTTTTAACATGTTTGCTAGCTTGGGCATTGGGCACTGGATCACCGGATTATGTGCCAATCGGCGGCCTTTTCTGATATTGTAAAGCACTTTTGGGCATGAATCTTGTTGATGTAAACAGTTCTATGGCATATACCCAGACCTTTGTGTGCAGTGTACAATGTGGTGCTGATGTTTGTCAGTGCACTGGCCTGTGCATAATGCACTGCTTTTGACAGGCCAATCTGGAGGCTGAGCTGGTCCGGCTGCAGAGAGAGTCTAGAGAGAAGCAGAACGTAATTAACGAGAAGGAAGAAGAGATGTATGAGCTTGAGACTCGCATTGAAAAACAGGTTTTTTTTATTTACACCTCTTTCTGTTCAGACTGTACTGGTTATTAGTAATGCAAAATTTTTATTGCTTCTGAGCTGTCATTTATGTGAAAAACTTCTCAGTTTATATAAAAAGAAATTTTGTTAAGAGTGTCATGATGGAAAATGGGCTGGTTGAAGATAAAAACTGCATAAATCATTTTCAGTTCACTATTAGATAATTTCGTCTTTACCATTACACCTTGTAAAAACGTCTTATCGACAGTGTGTCTGCTTCCATCATTTGGAACTTACTGTCTCACTGCGTCTGCTTGTGTGAATTTTTAATAACATTTTTACGCACAAAAGCAGCTACTGCTTTCAGCGCGTCTTAGCCATCGCAATTCCGTCCGTCCGTCCGTCAGTTCTTCCATCTGTCTGTCCGTCACACGGGTGGATCAGTCAAAAACGGTGCAAGCTAGTATCACCTAATCTTCACCCTCGGCTGCCTGGAATACTCTAGTTTTAGAAACCGTGAAGCTTTTCTATAAATTCGAAGGGGGTCATCCTGAACGAGGGCGCTAAATGAGAGGGGGGTGGGAAAAATTTGCAATTTTTAGCCAATAACTCGCAGTATTTCAACTACGGTGTGAGATAGGGCCTAGGTTACTATTAATCATTAATAGAAAGTCGTACACTGGCTTTTGATTGCCACCAAATTCAATGACCTTGGATAACCTTGAACGACAAGATAGGGGTTTTTATGGATTGTTGGCGATTTTGGGCTGCGAGACACATTTCAAGAGCGAATTGCGCCAAAATTAATTGAGATAGACATGGACAAGCTGCATATGAAATTTTCAGCATTGAACATAGATTTCGACAATCCAAGTCTCGATTTTCTAGGTTCAAGGAAACTGCACACGAGGGCATCAAAGAGCGGTACTCCCGTAAAAGTCGTGACGAAATGGCTGGGGATAGACTTGACAGTTTGCGAACAGGAACGGCTATAGGCTTTCGCGCATCTCTTGAGCATTAGCTCAAATTTCTTGTCAAAACATCTTGCCTTAAAGACATTTTATTTCCAGCCAGCATTCGCTGTCTTTCCTCAGCAACCTATGCCACTCCATTGCTTTATATTCAGTTGTTTTTTGACTTTGACATTTTATGTTAATTAATTTACTTGTTTGTTTACAGGATGCGGAGCTGGCTAATGCCAGGCTGCTTGTTGAGAGGCAAACTGCTGAACTAACTCATCAGAGAGAAGAGATACATCAACTGCGTTCACAGCTTGACAACAACAACTTGTCAACCTCTCATTCTGATCTCGTCAGTCAGCGAGATGCCCTGCTGCATCGAATTGCTGTTAGTCATGTTTTCTTGGCACTTTTATCAGTGATTTTACTTTTGACCATTCATGGCACTGAATGGCCTATTTTGTGCCATTAAGAAACTACTCACTCACTCACTCAGTTTGAAGGACAGAAAGAAAAAATACAAAGATTAGAAACTTATTGGTACTGTAGCCATAGTATATCACTTAGGAGGAGCAGATTACGATGATTTGGTTATAGAAAATCTGGAGACAGGATATAGCTAGCACATATCCGTATTTGCAGTAGAACCATTTTTAATCGTTGAACATTGATGTTATAAACTAGCATGACAGAAAAATTTAAATGTTTAAAGAACATCTTGTATAAAACTGTTGTTGATTGTGTAGGAGCAGGATGCAGTGATTGCTGAGATGCAAGCCAGTCTGGAGCAGCGACACGAGATGCGACAGCCGCGACTGTCGAGCGACACTTATCATTTGTCGGACGACGAGTCAGAGAATTCTGTCACCTTGGACCAAGCCGTCGCACGTAACATTGACATTGACTCAGCTGTCATTGATCAAGAACTCAGCGGCATCTCAGAACCTCTCAATGTTAGTTTGCCTTTTGTCTGTCCGTCTGTCTGCTTACGTGTTTGCAGCATACTTGTTGTTAGTATGCATTGGAAACCTGTTTGTTATTATCTCCGCCAAGTATTGGAGGAGATTATGAGATTGGTCGTTTTGTGTGTCCATGTGTGTGGGTGTGTTTGTGTCTGTGTACATGTCTTTAGAGGTGCCATATCTCCATAACAGTGTCAGATAGACGCATGGTTGCAATGGACCACCCATAAGAAGTCCACACCGCGAGTCGAATGGTCATGTGATTTATGACGTCACGTGACCCCAAAAGGTCAAGGTCGTGACCCAATTGTTTTCGAGGCGCCATATCTCCATAACGGTGCCAGATAGACGCATGGTCACAATGTAGTAGTAGTAGTAGTAGCAGTAGTTGTAATGTTTAAATTACTTCACTTGGCGGAGATATGCACACTTACAATCGCCTTCTAGTTTTTCACATTTGATGCTTTTTTGGTTATATACTATGTTTTGGTTTCAACATTCCAACTTTTTCAATTTTTTGCCGGCAAAGACTTCTCTCTGAAGTGAGCGGTAATGCAGTTATTTAGCATTCAGCACAGCTACCACCCACCATTTTTAGTTCTTATTTCCTTGTCTATAACTTTTTTATAGTGTACCTTGAGATATCTTTTTCTTTTTTAGAATTATGTTATACTTTTTCAAGTCATCCAGGCCTTCCATGTCTACGATTTGAACTTCTATTTTGACATATGGCACACTACAAGTACAGACTACTTACTTACTTACTTAGTTACTTACTTACTTACTTAGTTACTTACTTACTTACTTAAATGAAGTCTGGCTGGAGCTTGTTCACCTATGTTGGGTGGCAGGTGTGATCCCATACAGCAGGTGATGCTTTGTAGCGCTGAGACAAGTTTCTGTGACTCAATCTTTAACAATTTCACTGTATGATTGATGCATCTGTGTCAGACTATTCTGAAGAAGTTGTATGCTGAGACGCTGCATGTGCTGTCACTGTCGGACCTGCGCTACCTGCGGGGTCTGGCAGAGCACCGGTCGTCAGTTGCCATCTCCAGTACACAGCTGTCAGCTGATGACAGTCATCGGTCGCCACCCTTTATGGTAGAGTCTGAACCACGGGTCCTTAGTGAGCTACTGACAGCCGCTCAGCAGTCATGGAATGAGGAGAAACAGAGTATACTTTCATCCGTTGAGTCTCTCAAAACCCTTCTTGCACATGTCCAGCCTGACAGCACTGTTAGTATTAAACAGAAACAGTGTTATCTATGTAAAAGCAGTTCGTGTTACATGGTTTTCATGTCTATGTCTACAGAATTAGGTTTTATATTGGTTTAAAAGTTACATTTTTTAAACATTTAGTGCTGCATTTTTGAGACAACTGTTCTGAGTTGACTTGATAAAACCTTTTTTGTTGTTTGTCCATCTATCTGTATGTCTGCATGTACACAAAAAGCTTGTTCGACTTTTATAACAATTTTTGTTATGTAGGTGCAGGTTGATGTGATGACATACATGACAGTGTGCCATGTGACCCAATTTCAGTCAAGGTCACAAGACCTTCATATTTAGAAATTCTTTCATTTTTAGAGTATATCTCTTCTCCTATTGACCACAGGAGCTGGCAATCGACTAGTGATTTTTAAACCGGGGTACAATATCTAAATTTATTTTAGTCAGATTTATGATATTTGTTTTGCTTTTTGGTGACATATCTTTGAACTTGGGTGAAAAATGAAAATTACGACATGATGAGTTGACCATCAGTCTTGCGCGGGGTTAGTTAGTTTGTGTGAAAAAAACGTAAGCAAATCGAGATATCTGTTGAATCTGTTGGACGATGTTTATATAGGGTGGGATTTGAGAAAGAGATAAGTTTTGTTGTAGAAAAGGAACAGTAATGGGATGATGGCTGATAACAGTGATGATGATGGAGGAATGATGAAGCCGATGTTGTGTAGTGGCATGTGTTTGTATCATGCAGTTGTCAGTCACTGTGTCGTTGGACTGGAGAGCCGATATTCTACATGCCGTTCACGACATATTTGCCAAGGACCTGCAAGCCATCCACTCCAATCTTCGCACTTACACTCTGCTTCACTCTGCTGATGGCAGCGATGCTCTCGACGCTCTTGAAAGAACCATCTCAGCACAGGTAACATTAGTGCCTGTTCCATCATTTGTGTGTTGTGTAAATTGGCATATTACTTGCTTGCTTAAAGTAACAGTCTGATGGATATACACTCGTGAGTCAGGGTTGAAAAAACCATTTAGAGTTTTATTGGCTTCTATTGGATTTGGAGTTTTTGGGGGTTTTTAAAAAGCCCAACTTAAGCCTTAGCTTAAAAGTTTTTTGGTTGATCATTTGAGTTTTTAATTGTTCTCCACGGCATAGAATATGCAATGATTTGGATAGTTGTGGCTTTAGATAATTCAAAAACTTAAATATAATAAAATATTCCGTTATTAGTAAAACAAGAAAGTAAAATTAGATTACATTTTTTGGGGGAGGGAGAGTGGGTTTTTACCATTTTTTCAGGCGGCTTTACCAAAAAATAAAACCCATCAGGTTTGTTGCTGTGTTCCCATGTTGCTTAACCCTACTCTGAGTTGATCTACTTCTCAATTTCTTGAAATTAATGGAACAATCTCTCACAATGGTTAGATTTATTGTGTTGGCCAGGTGCCAGCACTGTTTGCGGCAGAAGTTTCAGACATTTACTGTAGCATAATCACGTAAACTGCTGTTAATGTGTTAATGATACAGGAGTCGTCTCATCGTGACGCTATTCACCTTCTGATCACAGCCGACCGGCGCTCACTGACAGCTGAACTGAACGACCTCCGGGCTAAGATTGAGTCATCCCAGCGTGAACTGCAGGCATCCAGAGACCAGCACACTGTGGACATGCAGCAGGTTCAGCAACAGGCTGAGACGGCACAGCAGTATGCAAATAAACGTCGTAAGTGTAACAACTAACATCATAGTAATGGAATTTTGGCCCTTGTTTTAAGTAAGTAAGTACTGATAAGTAAGTAGTCTGCATGTTAGCGCGCCATAATGTCAAAACAGAAGTTCGAATCGTAGGGATGGGCGGTAGCAGTTAGTCGTTGGCGGTGTCGTCTGAGAACAGATGAGTCTTGACGTGTCATCGGAAGGTGTTCCTGTTTGTCTGAACATGGTCACATTGTCCAATGACAGCATTGTCCAATGTTACTGAGCAATGAACAAATGTAAACTAGTGGTTAATAGTTAAATAAAAGAACGAGAATCCGGCCTTTAGTGGTCAATCCACCAACAGGCTCAATGGCCTGAAGAGGCAGATAAGCACCTCACTTGTGCTCCGGGTAGTCAAGCAAACTTCTTTTGCTAAATGCAGTAGATATACACTGTGTCTCAAAAAAAACCAGACCCCTATTACGTTTTGAAATAACTCCAACAAACTGTGCCTAATAATAATAATGATTAGCTGAGAAAATTGTCAAAAGGTAGTCAATATCGTAGTGTGTTACGGGCTTACGATATTTCATA
>Ga0209671_1007593_pt1 | contig 11267 bp, 5 predicted proteins | sample WorMetHERISLAND2_2_FD_187401 | JGI IMG/M metagenome (GOLD analysis project Ga0209671, IMG submission 187401) | Marine gutless worms symbiont microbial communities from Max Planck institute for Marine Microbiology, Germany - Olavius geniculatus... | ecosystem: Host-associated > Annelida >...
GTGTTAAAATTGTGTTTGTATTTGGCCAAATGCTTGAATAAAATATTGCTTGATCACCCATATTTTCTATACCGGATGTTCCAAAAAAACGGGAACATTGTTTTATTTTTCTGATAACTTCAGCAAATGTACACCGATTTTAACAATTTTTCGTGGTTCCAACGAGAAATCCGTTGTGCAAAAAAGTAAAGTTATGCTGGTCACCTCACCACTATTATGTAATCACCCTACCTAGCAAAACACGGCACTCCCAAAATTACACTATACATGTTTGCTTTATCGATGTTAATGGTTTATCAGCATGTTAATTAATTAGCAGAATGTCTTAGCTCTTTGCGTGCAAAATTTCAGCAACATAGTGCAAGGGGAACATCCTCAAATTTCAGTTGAACTGATGCAACCCCAATACTAACCAGTGATCGGTTTTTGTTGTTCTATCGGTAGTCTACAAAACTGTACACCGTTAAAATTTTAGTTGAAACAGAACTTTATGTAAACAATATTAGGTAATTAGTGTCATCACAAAGCATTGCTATGAATATGTAAGCACGTGTGGAATTGTTTTGAGTAAACTTTATAACATTGCACAATGCGCATTTGAAATGTGGCGTCAATTTTGGGGAGTGGTGTGCATTTTGCTAGGTAGGGTGATTACATAATATAGGTGAGGTACACAGCTTAATATTATTTTTATGCGTTATGGATTTTTTGTTGCAAAAGTGAAAAATGGTTTATATCGATTACATTTCCAGAAGTTATCGCAAAATTAAAACAGTGCTCCCATTTTAAGGAACACCCTGTATGTTAGCATATACCGGGTGGTGGTTGGGCTGTAAAAACGTGCCACTTTTGTCTATATCTTTGCTAGTTCTTTCACTGGCACACTCTGCAGACAGTTCATAATAATGTGATTATTATATATCCCACCATCTTATAAATGCATTTCTACACTACCTTGTGAAATATAAATTAAATATACATATATAACGATAATAACATACAAACATTTTGGTAAATGACAAACACTTCAGACTAACATTGTGGTGAATGATCCGTAAGACACTAGACTGTGCTAGACCCATGCGGTCTTAGTGTCATACAGATCATTTACTGCAATGTTGGTCTGAAGTGTTTGTCATTTACCAAAATGTTTGTATGTTATTATCATTATATATATATATTTAATTTAAGTTTTTTTCAGCTAAATGTTTGTTATTATCGATAGTCTTTTCTTACATTTATATTCACATAGTGTTGTAGAGATGCACTTATGGTGTGGTGGGATATATATATATTAATCACATTATTTAAAATTGTCCGCAGAGTATGCCAGTGAAGGAATTTTGAAAATCGGTCAATGATTGGCAAAGACATGGACAAAAGTAAAGTGGCACGTTTTTTATGGCCCACAGTGTACATGACTGTTTGGATATTTCTCCTAAGAGTTTGGATTTGTTGCTGTGCTAACTAAGCCTCTAAAGCTTCGACCTTCACAGTTATAATGTGATGCATGTTTATGGGTTATAGGGATTATTTGTAGTTGTTGTAATAATATGTTAGATATCATATTAAATGTCACTAAAAGTGACTAAACATGTGTTAGTCAGTTGATGAAATTATCGATCTTGCTAGTTGCTATTGTAGTCATTTGTTTTCTGTGCATTTGTGTTTACTTGACTATCTCTTATATGCTTTCTGTATTTTTATTTACTGTCATTTTATTGTATTTTTTGTGTATGCTTACTTCTGCTGTTCTACACTGTGTCCCAATAAAAAGTGGACCCCTAGAACATCAGAAATAACTGCATTAAGCTAAAACTGCCACTAGTGTGAATTATTGTCTAACGTCTTTAGTTAATTTGAAAAAAGTGTGCAAAATTTGGCTTAAAAGTATAATCATAAATGAAGAAATCGAATTATGAAAGTTTAGTTTTTATATACCAGTACAAACCGCTCTAAATACAGATGCCTGCTATATCCTGACGTTATCAACACGTCACTGTTGTGTAACTGTAAACAATAACAAACAATGGTTTTTAGCACAGACGATAACATTTAGACCCGTAAGCGACTCACCAGCCGTTTTCAAGCTTGCTCATAGGTAAATATCGCTCGCTTTTCTCACTCAGAAAAAGCGAGAAATTGCAAGGTTCTTAGGTTCCATGCAAAAATTTTAAGTTGTTGCTTAAAGTTTTGTAAAACACGACAGGGACTTACTTTTTTGTTGCACCCCGTATAGATCGAGTAGTTTTTTTTTCATAATTTCCTAAATGATGCATGTGATTTCCATTAGATCGCGTGAAAGTCGGTTCCTTAAAGTTTAAGTGTGTGATGATACCCAAGGTGGAAATGATTGAGGACATTGGCCCTATCTTGCACCGTTTCCTAAAACTGGAGTCTAATTTGTGCCAGCCGACAGTGAAGATTTCGTGATCCTAGCTTGCACCGTTTTGATGCAGTCGCAGAGTGTGATGGATAGACAAACAAACACCGACAGGGGTGTCGTGTGTGAAAAATCACGTGCCGATTTAAATTTCGCTCGCTTCGACTCGCTCGTATGTATTGTCGCTCGCTCAAGGGAAAAATCTCGCTCGCTCTTGATCGTCCCGTTTCTCACTCGCTACCTCTCGCTCTCGCTCTTGCTTACAGGTCTAATAACATTCTAATGAAAGTTTTGTGCCAAAATAAAAGTTATGGAGCAAAGAAGTTTATCAAAGAGTTTTCGAACAAAAGTTGGTCTCTGTCATTGTTGAAAAATTTGCCAACACAGACTGCAGCACTGTGGATCTCAAACCAGGAAGTGGTAAAAAGCTGACAATGTTGATTTAGTCGAGGAGCTGGTATTAGGTCAAAAAATGCACCCGTCACCCGCAAAACATTAAGTAAGTGTAAATAGGAGGCAGACTGTCATTATAGGTCTATGCAAAACTGCTGTGTTGTAAGCTTTATATTTTGAGTAATGAAATTTAAATATTCATAAAACTGACACTGTTGTGTTATTTTTTTAAAACTGATATGTCATTCTTCTTGGCTTAATTCATGATTATTGTGTTTAAAATTTAAGACTAACTGTTAAGGATTACAACTATTTGTTTTTGGGTCCACTTTTTACTGGGACACAGTGTACTTGTGCTGAGTATTGAATAAAGATTATTTTATCACTGCAATTTCTACAGGGTGGGCCAAGATCACTGGACTGAATGAAAATAGAGCTTAATCCATGAATGAATCTTGAATTCAGCATAACTTCGTGGGGGTGAAGATTTATGCAAATTAGGAAGAGAATATTTAAATGCACTGATAGGCAAGTTGGCTTTTTGAATGCAATTTTGAAACATTTGACATGTCACACACCTTTCTACCAGTAAGCATTAAGCTCTCATTGCTCAAAAATAATCTGGTTTTCCGGCCCACCCTGTACTATCATTTATTAAGTAAACATGTACATGTTGTCTTGAACTGCTTATTTTCAACAGTGCAGTGTATGTGCTCAAGCCTGTCTCATGCTTGTTGTTGTCTTGTTCAGTGTATTTTGTTAATAAATCACTGTTTCACATTTGCTTTTTCTCTGTCCAATGCAATGCATAGCATTGGACAGAGTATAAATCACCGTTGTGTCTGTCCGTGCGTGCGTCTTATCAGAGTTCTATAATATCTGTCTTCTTCTGCCCTGGACTGTTTATTCAACAGCATTTTTCACTGTCTAACTGGTTGACTCGGTTTATTAAAGACGAACAAACTGCATCAGTTCAGAACGACGTACAATGGAAAGGCGAGGCAAAACATAAAAATGCAAAAAAATGCTAAGTATGAAACATAAGCCTATGCCATTAACAAGAAATATTAGATTGTGACCAATCTAATGTACTCCTCGCGTGCATCATTTTCTTTTGTATTCATCGAAGTGCTTTTTCATTCTTTTCAGCTTAGATTAGAGACCGGGCGTCTATTTGAAACCCGTTTAATATGATACTAATAGTGACTGGCATCGAGGTAGTTATTGAAAATTGTTTCTCTGAACTTCGAAAAATATTGCCCGATTTTAGGAACTGAGGGAGAAAAATTATCAATGTTTGACGACGTTAGTTGCCATTTGTCTTGCTATCGCATGCATTTATCTGGCACCGTTATGGAGATAAGGCGCCTCAAAGATAACAAGGTCACGACCTTGACCTTTTGGCGTCACGTGACGCCATCGGTCACGCGACCATTCGACTCCCGGCGGTCGACTTCCTATGGGTGGTCCATCGTGACCATGGGTCTATCTGGCACCGTTATGGAGATATGGCCGTTTAAAGTTCTTCCAGGAAGGCTCTTCCAGGAACAGAGGTCGGTCGTCGGTCGGTCCTCAGTATTACACTGATCTTATCTCTTCTACGTTGAGAACGTAGCGCAAGAGGAGTAAAAATAGACAGTTTGTCGTTAGCAGACAGTCTCAAACAGGACGAAATGCAACATGACGTAAACAAGAAGCCCAGCTGTCGCTAGGGTGGGCCGACTGTACCGCCTGTATCCGAAGGCTAGCGTCCGACTTCCGGTCGCGGAAAGAAAAGTATTTCCCAGAGTGACTGCAGTCCCATACACGTTGTGCTAACGCTGCTATATCGAACGCTACAATCAACGTTAGGATGTGATACGGTAATTCGGCGCACATGCTGGTAACGCTCCAACTTTGCATTCAAAATTGTGGCCTAACCGCTGCAGATTGGAGACATGATTACTAATGACAGCATATAGGAACTCATCGCCCTATCCAGCGGTACCACCGCCGACTCCTTACAACTACAACGTACCGTTTAGCCACAATACCGCACGATTGGCATAGTGGAGGGCGTAATGACCTTTCAAGGTCATCCAAGGTCGATGATTCTTGTGTCTTCTAAAAGGGTTTATGTGACTTCCTATTAGTGATCAATAACAGAGGTCATATCGTCAGACGTCGATGAACTTCCATTGTCTGAACGGAATCTGTCGTTTATCGTCGGAGCTACAAGACTGCGCCATGACGACCTGTCTTGAGCGACTGACCCTGACGTCAGGGTCAGTCACGTGCGTCGCACAAGTGTTTGACCAGTCGTTGACCAGATGACCACTCGACACGTCGTACCGCCAGCTCTGTCAGCCACACAACGCATAGACCACAGAGATTATTATACGTGAATGAATGAATGAATATATTTGTCAGTAAGCCTATAAGTCAATACAGCCAACTTAGCAGAATACAACACAGGACAATGGCACAATGTTGAAAGGATATCATAGAAAGCCAAGCCTTCGCTAACATATGCCCAAATATTTTAAAATATTTTGAATGATAGTTTTGACAAACTTTGAATGCTTAACTTGTAAATGACGGCAAATCACATTAATTAGCTTATATCAAAACATCCCGCGATAAAAGCTGAAACAATACAGTCTACAAGCAATAAACCTGCAACTTTAAAACTAGCGATTTTGGTTTTATTGCAGACGTATAGACACCGTTTTAGGACGTGTACAAAGCTACACAAATGAACTGAATTGAACTATAGTATGTCAGTTTAGTTCGATTCATTGCCGTCGCTTTGCACACACGCAACTTCACCGTGGAAATCGTGGGCGTAAACGAAGATATTCGTGCGTGTCGACTACCGCGATCTGTCATCGCAGTAGGTCATGCACAGTGGAGTCGCACAGTAGGCAGTGCGACGTAGGCCTATAGGCTTGTACCGGTAACTTTAAAAAACGAAATAAGAAAAGTTCAGTGCATTCGCAGCAAACAGAAAAATACAATGCATTCACAGTAACACGTTAACACACAGGACAATAAACTATGAATTATATTGGGTCTATTTATGGCCCTACGTAGTGTATAACAGAAGAAGACAGAAAAAGATCGTCGAACGTGCAATGTGCTATAGAATATGCGCGTGAGCGCGTCACACTTATTAAGCTTAGAGAAACATACAGACTCGACAGAATAGACCACCCAGTCTGTTGACCATAACTTTACCAATCGCCAAGTAGGCTAATACAGAGCGATCTACAGAATGTTCTACTTGCACTCTCCGGAAAATATGGAATAAGTTCATCATTACAAATCCCACTCGTGTCACTGACCGAAATATAAATGCCTAAGCATTTTAGCGTAAGCTTAGTTTATATATTAGGCCTATAAAATATCAGTGTAGGGTTGCATGCAGACCAACTTGCCGACTCGCGAAAGATGGATATTTTGAGCTACCAAATTTGACGATGCTAAATGCACTGTTAACAATGGCTTAAATAAGTGTTGTTTGAAATGTTCGTTTAATTTCAGTCTCATGCTAAAAAACTGGCGTGATAGATTGCATCGATTGATTACTTCGCTCGTTTTTGTGACATTTGCATTTTTACAAGGTAGTGTAGCTCTTCAGACGTGAAGATTTGTGGAACGCATTTTCTTAGTTGTGTAAATTCTCTGCTGAAAAAGTCTAGCGATAACACGGTTATTAATAAAAACAATAATTCTGATATATCATACGTCGTTATATTTATCTCCGAGTGCGCCAACTGAACAAAGTGAATGGCAGAGATACTTTTTATCATCGGATGAGGATGCGTCTATCTGTGCGCATGCAGCGGACAAGTCAATCAGACCAGTTTTGGCGTAAAAAGAAATGCCAATAGCTCCGAAACAGTTAAAGCTACGTATTTCAAATAAAACGTGCATGTTTCTAGAGACAGTTTGGACCCTTAATTTTTTAAAAGTGGCGTGGCCATGGTAACGCAAATCGTGGCCTCTAAATTCTTGGGCGTTACACGATATAAATGTACAAAACATCAGTTCACACTTTACACACTTGTTAACGGCAACATTTAAAAACTTGCACATCGAAAACAGCAAAAATTACAAAAGGTGATATTGCCCGCATCACACTGACTGTATGCATGAGGGGTCATCTAGCCAACGTCATCAACCGTACCAAATTTTATCTCAATCAGATCAGGAGTTTTGATTCTGTGAGAGGTCGAATTTTTGGCTTTCCCATAAGAAAGAGAAGTCGCCGTTAACACATGGCTTGAACTACCGTTCAGCCTGTGATACTCGGAAAATGTAAAACAATACAGACTCTGGACATTCTCAGAATGGGCACGAAAAAAGTCAGAAAAAGGGGGTGTGGCCTAGGTCACGTGACGCTCGTAAATTCACTTGGCAGAGATAAAGATGATAATATTATACACTCTCACGAGCGCCTTTTCGTTCTACATAAAAGTTTTATATAGGACCATATAGTCGTATGAATCATTTTGATAACAAAGATCATTTATGTATTCACTACAGGCGACTGGTCGCGGCGATAGTTGCGGCGATCGCCTCGTGTAAACACGGCATTACCTGATGTTCAGTGCCGGTTGAGTTACACTTTTGTTTGATGACGTAATATGATGACGTCACAGCCAAACAGTCGCCTGACGTCACAAGTCGTCCGTCATTGGTCAGCTCAAACGTTTGGCTTAGTCCATCATGTCTTTGATTGGCCAGCAATGAGTCACAGCTGACTAAGTCGATGCGTGAGTCATCGGCCACGCGAGCACAACTCTCACTTTCTACCTGCAATCATCAGCAACATGATGCATGTGGTCTCTAGTGACAGAATATCGAAGTCGTAACTTTTAAGTTGCGGTTTGAATTTCATCGCGGATCTTGTTGACATCGGCAACCTTTTAGGCAAGCTGCCCACCTCCTGTGTGTTCAAGTCAACTCAGCCTCCTATCCTCAGCAGATGGAAAATGAGTAGAATCAGCTCATGGGCTAAAGAGTGAAGGGTGGCTGCTTGGACTAGTGGTATGTCTGCGTGCTGCACAGCGGGTCCACTTGTGACCTTGCCTCCTAATGTGGTGCCAATCAACTGCCACTTCCGAGTTCCGAGACTGTAGCCTATATAAAGCGCTTCAGGTCACGACTCACGGGTGTGACTCATGTAAGCAGCGCTATATCAAGTACCTGACATTTATCTTTACTTCTGTCGTTGCAGACGACTTTGGATCATTCTGCAGTTTATGATTGGTTATGGCTGATATTAATAACTGTATGGCCTAAAAGTTATACTTTAAATTTTTACAAGGTAGTGCAGCAACAAACTTAAGACAAAGCGGTGAAATATATCAGCTTCTTACGCTTTGTAGAGCCTATTTGGATTCACATTCAAAGTCGGAACACACTTTGAAAGTTGTGTATGCCTACTGGCAAGCGATCCCAACGCACTAGCGCTGAAAAAATTAAGCTGTTGTGTGATCTGCATGAGTTCGTTCAAGTGTTTCAATGCACGTGCATCTTTTTACTGCGAACGCGTCCATCTGCTCAATTGCTACAGATGACCTGCCAGTCTTATGTTAGGCAAGGCTTGATGTTAGGTATTTTTGTACCTATAAATACATTTGTATCTGAGGCGCTCCGCTTGCACCGAAAGCGCGTCGATGACGGCGTATGCGTAAACCTGTCAGCTGCTGGCTGACATGATAAAATGCGTTCAGTTCGCACGCAAGTAGATTTATCAAAATCAACGCTTTGCGGTGAATGACCTACCGAAGCAGTTATAAATGTTAACACTTCGCATGGACAACCGCCGTCGACACTCGGTCCATGCTCGACGCAAAATATTTGAATTATAACGACTTTGATTTGACTATCAATGACCTTCAAAACCCGAATCACTGTTCATCTCACTCTAGCTTCAAATGTTTCGTCAACCGGAGAACTTTAAGCAATTACTTTATTGCAAAAGTGTTGCGGGGTCAGCGGAAAAAATATCGAGAAGTTTAATCGTTAAAATTTTGATTAAAAGTACTCGCGTCAATAACATTTTATAAACCAGATACAATGCCGTCATAACGGGCATCTAAAATCGAAATTTTAGTCTGTTTACAAGGCCAGGTTAGAAAAATACTTCATAACTGTGTCAGTGCATCTGTAAAGAGCAATAGACCTAGCTCAATAACTAAATAACGCTAATCAGAAAAATGTATTTTCTTCATGCAAATACTATTGTTAGTTTTTAATCAAAATTGAAGATTTTTAATCGTCAATTGTTGTAAAGTGTACTATTACAATTTTTTTGTAAATTTCTATTAATTTGGCCAGCACTCAACTGACCCGTAGAATGCCGAAGTGAAGTGGGTTGGAGGTCGAAGGCGAGAACATGACTGTAGCGGCGACGTTGCTAAGATACCAGTCAACATGGCGGCACTTCGTCTGGGGTGGTATAACCGTTGACCTAGAAGATCCCTCATCATCATCATCATCAGCAGCAGCAGCAGCACGGCCTGTAAATGGGTCGGAATTCTCAAGCCGATGTATGCGGTAGATGAGATGTTTCCTGTACGTGAACCAAGTCTCCGCCAGGTGGCGCACGTTACGTGAAGAAGCCACCGTCAGCTCGTCCGCCATGTTGGGTACTCCCACGCGACTACACGTCGCCTGCTGACTTCCACACAGTATACGCAACACGACGTGATTATTTTTACAAGCCGACATATTACGCGGCCGTCTGCTTATCTATGCGCACGTAAAGCACTTATGTTAAATTTCAAATCAAACTCTCGTAGTTTGAGTGAGCCGAGCTGCGCACTAGTTATTCCAGTCTTTGGCAATGTTTATACAGATTTTAATGTTTCTGCGCGTTTTTGTTGAAAGTTAAAACCTAGATGTCCGTACAGAGCCACAAACAGACGGACAGACTGACTGATGAGCAAAAGCCGTAATGCGGCTTATTGGTATGGCCGCATAATAAATGTCCATATATAAACATTATGAGCATAAGCCCAAGTAATTTCTTTAATCTTTGCAGATGACGATAGTTCCTACTCTGTGAGATTCAAAAAATTCAATTTTTATTCACTTTTTGTGTTCACAGTTTTAGTTTTGTTACAGTTTTCGTTTATCATGTATCTAGAATCATAAAATAGGCCTAAATTATGTAAAATCGACATTAGCACCTCTAAAGTCATTTCAATGGCACTACAGAAATTACAGAATAATGACGACTTAATGTCGGAATTTCAATTTCGATACGATATCGATAAAATATTTTGCAAAATATCGCGATATCGATATTGATGTCGATATTTCTAAAATGATTAGTATGTAAACCTTGTACAAGCACAGGAACAAGACGTGAACGTTGAACAAGACAATATGCTTCACATAGGTAGTAAAATGAGTCAGTGAATTTAACTAAAGACTGTCGTAAGTGTCGTTAAATTACGACAGTATGTTGTTACATGTAGTTTGCTTTGGTTAGTTTGTCGAAGTTTCTCCGTTTATTGTCGTATTTTTGGTAATGCAGTAATAAAAATACAAAAATATAGACGTTTGGCGTGAAATATCGCGATAATATTATTGAAAATATCGCCATAAATAAAAATATTGCAATATATCGAAAAATTCCATATTTTTCAACAATACGATACGATACGATACATCGATATCGAAAACCATATATCGATATTTTCGATATATCCAGTCATCACTACTACAGAAACATCAATAGAGGGTGGGGTAAAAAAGTAGACCCTTAAAGTTTTTTTTGCTGTTTTCTTAGCAACCGATTGGAATTGGAATTTGAAATTTTTATGAAACGTCCTACATCTAACTGCCAAACGAAATGTGATTCTGTTAAAAAAACTATTAAGTTATAGACCTTTTAACATGACCGCCTTCCGATTTTTCAGCACTAAAAATGTTTACGCTAAAAATAATGCTATTTAATTTCTAAAAACCGGTTATCACGTCTCTGTCAATGATATAACACTAACGTTTTAATAAACAGTAATTTATTTTGTTTGGAAATTATCATTAGATTATCCTTCCTTTAAAGCAATCTCCGGCTGCCTACCGAATTCATCTTCCAGCAAGACTGCACGCTAGCACACACAGCGCGCAGCGCACCTAACTGGCTGTGGGCCAACTGTCCAGATTTCATCACCAAAGACAAGTGGCCTCCAAATTCGCCGAATATGAACCAATTGGACTATCACGTATGGTGTGCAATGTTGGAGGCTTACCGCAGGCTTAAAACAAAGCCGAAAACAATCGCCGAACTCAAAGAATCGCTTTAGGTTATCTGGAGCAACCTACCACAAGGACCGATCGACAAGACGGTGAAAGACTTCTCAAATTAAGCGACTGAAGGTTTCTGTTGGCGCTTGGAGCTGTCGGTAGACACTTCGGACATTTACAGTAACAATGGAATTTTGGTATTTGATCATTAGTTAACTTACTGTGTTGTTTCAACGATGTTATTGAA
>Ga0209671_1007595_pt1 | contig 11264 bp, 9 predicted proteins | sample WorMetHERISLAND2_2_FD_187401 | JGI IMG/M metagenome (GOLD analysis project Ga0209671, IMG submission 187401) | Marine gutless worms symbiont microbial communities from Max Planck institute for Marine Microbiology, Germany - Olavius geniculatus... | ecosystem: Host-associated > Annelida >...
GATAAAATTTCTCGGTGTGGTAAAAGGCTTCGCCCTTAAGTGTAACTGATGAAGTGTCGGAACTAATTCACACAAGTATTGCTTTAATTACAGAGTTAGAAACGGTGTTATCGAATAAGGTTGCTTAGTGAAATGTGCTATACTTTAACGCTGAACTTCAGTCCACTGAATGGTTCGATTAGTGGCCTTTTCCATTTAAACGCATGCTCTAATGATTGGCAACGTCCAGGAGCAAACTGAAAGCATGAAAGAATACGCATAAATAAAAACTATCGTAAAAATGATGTCTGTCGAGATGTGGTGCTATAAAACACAAATTTGACATTTAACTAATAAACTTATGCTGTTTTATCATGGTGGAGTGTAGGTGAGCGTTCCGATCTACGTCAGTCTGCTGTTAATGAGCGGTTACATCATGCTGGGTGCGTTCCTGTTCGCTCAGATCGAGGGCTGGGATCGGCTGGTCGCCGCCTATTTCTGCTTCATAACGCTCTCAACTATCGGCTTCGGCGACTACGTGCCGGGCTCGAGCCTGGACCCGTACCGGTCGCAGAAGATGGTCGCCTGCGCGCTGTACCTGGTCTGCGGCATGGCGCTGATGGCAATGTGCTTCAACCTGATGCAGGAAGAAGCGACTAACAAGATCCGCCGACTAGCGCGACGCCTAGGATTAGTTAGCGATCAGGTCACGTGACATTCAGGTCACGTGACACGTCACTGGATCGATCAGACGATCAATCAAAACGCATTTACACCTCGCCGTACGCCTCGGCGAATCAAAGCCGAATACAAGGTGGTTCAAAAGCGTAAGCTGACAATATTCATAGATTGCTAACTTTAGCAAATATTGACTGATTTGCAGTTGTTCAATTGTCGCCTTACTTTTTGCAGTGAAGTAATTATTAAGTTTCCACCAGACCTCAGACTTTTTGTTGTTCAACTCCGAAAACTAAGCCTACTGATATTTAACAAGAACCTAAGTATTTGACAATAGGCGGAATCGTACGTTTGTATCTATAAACCTAAGTTGAAAAATTAAGTGGATGACCAACTTTTTGGCATTTTTATCGCCCTTTGCTAAAAAGAAGCTAATTTTTGTTGGAATGATTGCTTCCTATAATTTTTGGATTAGGCCTATAGGCTACGAAATGAATTTATCAAATGACCAATTTTGTCTCGATATTATTTGATGTGATGTAATTTGTAAGATACAGATCTGACGTGGAGATTTGTAGTGCTGCACATACAATTTCAAATATTTACTGTGCGTTGTTCCGAAATCTGTACTCATTCTTGTATACTCTGTAGACCAACTGTTAGCTTACGACGCAAATATTGCTTCGTCGCTATGCATCGTCTGAAACATTTTTCTACTTCCAAAAACTCGTCACTCTTTCTTACTATTGTCATTACTCATTAAACGTGTTCGATAATTACTGTCCGCGGGAACGATGACAATATTGTTTTCAGCATTGTCGCCAAGTTTTTTGTCTCTTTTAGCCGATCGTACTTCATTAGGCTTAACGGTCGAGCTTATGGTACGGTTGTTGTCCGTCTGTTCGTCCGTCGTCCGGATGCAACATGGCCAAGCGTTAGGTCATAGAGAAAAACTTTTTACACAAATAATTAGCCATGTTCTTAAACCTAAGCATGCAAAATTTCAGCAATTTAGTGCAAAGCGTTTTTGTGATAAAAATTTGCAAAACATGCGTCCGCTATTTGCATTGTTTATTTAAGACTGAAAGACAATGACAGATACTTGCGGCCTGCTGGTGCGTTTGCATTCTGTATAGCTATTTATATCGCTTGACGAGATGACCGCGCGCGACGTCTATTATACTAGCGTTGATTGTAGTTTTCGAGAGCAGCGTTCTGTTAACATAGCGTGCATGGAACTGTCACCTCTGAGAAATCACTTTCTCTCCGTGATTGGAAGTCGGACGCTGGACTTCAGGCGTAGGCGGTACGGTTGGCTTTTTCTAGCGACAGCTGGTCTTTTTGTTTCCTGTTAAAACGATAACTCAGGAATTGTTGCACTTAGTTCGATGAAATTTTGCTTGAGCATGCTATTGAATTTCAAGGTCATAACCTGGTGAAAGGTCAAAGTCACAGGACCGGATTTTCGGATAATTCACCATTGCAATAGGCCTATAAAGCCTTTACTGCTATGGCTGCTGTTGGTCGATGGCCATGGCCGACGCTGACGCGTCATGCCAGCCTATAAATATTGTTGCATGCCACGGCGGCTACTGCGGACAGACTTAGTCTTAATAGATGCACGTAGGCCTACCTTCGTTAGATTATTACACGCGACAGCAAAATGCTTCGCACGTTTTAGCCATAGCCTACCTAGGCGTCTGTGTGTCAGTCTAGTCTGTCTGTCCGTCACACTCTGCGATTTAAAACGGTGCAAGCTAGGATCACGAAATCTTCACCGTGAACTGCCACAAAAACTTTAATTTTAGGATCCGTAAAGTTTTCCCTGATCTCCGATCGAGAGCACTAAATGACAGAAGTGCAAAAATTGGCGATTTTGAGCCAATAAATGGCCGTATCTCACAAACGCTGCCAGATATGGCGTATATGTTACTATTAAGTCTAATCACTAGGAAGTCCTACACACCCTTTCGATTGCCACCAAAATCAACGACCTTTAATGACCTTGAACTCTGAAATAGATTTTTAATGATTTTTTTGCGATTTTAAGTTGCGGCGGACATTTCATTTCAAGAGTGAATTGCGCCAAAACGCCTGGAGATAAACCAAGACAACTTGCATATAAAATTCTTAGCATTAAACGTAGATTTTAGCAGTTTTATTCTCAACCTTCTAGATTCAAGGAGGCCAGCGCAGGCGAGCGTTAAAAAAGTACTCCTAAAAGTGGTTATTTTCACCGCTATTGCCTCGTGTATAGCGTGAAAACGGTTACAGATAGGTAGGCCTATGACATGCTACTTATCATAACAACCACTAGTGACGAGCTTTTTACTAATACTAAAATCGATGACCTTGAATAACTTTGAACCCTCAAAATAAAGGGTATTGATGTTTTTTTGCGATTTTCGGCTGCGAGGCACAAACCAAGACTGAATTACGACGAAATGGCTGGAGATAGACCAAGACAACCTGCGATCAAAAACTGCTACCGGTAAGGCTGTTGTGCGTCTCATGAGCTTTGCTCAAATTACTTGTTTTTTTTCTACACATAGCTCTGAAGCGTATCGAACTAAACTAGGCCTTTATTGGCTAACTCTTAGTTTAAGCACTGGACAGCATCTTGCTCGCTCAAACATGCTAAGGAATAAACAGAAGATATAGTTGGGGCATGTGTTGCGTCATGATTCTCTAGTGAGAACAGAAGGCTATTAGAAGAACGACTGCCGGGGAAGAAAGGAAGAGAGAGATTGAAATAAATGTCACTGAGTTGGCTACTGGAAACAAGCGATGAGTAGACCTGAACATCGATTAAGAAACTTATCTGGTCAAAAATCTGAAGAACTTACCTTATCACGACAGATATAAACAACTAAACTTTTACTCCCTCTAGTACCGAAGACTCCGTGAAATAGAAACATAATGGGGTGTTTACACGATCCAGCAAACGTCCAGCAAATTTCCAGCAAATGTATTCAAAATACATGTACACGTGCTAATGCTGGACGTTTGCTGGATCTTGTAAACACCCTATAAAGAAAATGTGAATCGGGACCAGTTCTTCACTTTGTCTGAAACATCACATCTTTGCGGACACAGCAAAAAGCTATACAAACAATCTATCAGGAGGATCTCCAGAAAAAATTTTTCAGTCAAGCTGTAATATTGATAAACGGATTCAACTGCCAGAGAACGTTATAGCAGCAGACTCAGCTGAGTCCTTTAAAAAACGTCTGGATATACACATGAACTCGAAGAAATGAGCAATAAAAGTTTCTGCTTTCGAGCCCATAATTTAAAACTGAAACTGAAACTGAATTTAGGGGGCCTAAGGAACTAGGATAGCCTTCGAAAAAGCAAGATGGAGTCGATGAAAACGAAAACCTGCTCAATTAATAGCCTAGCAAAGCAGAATACAACAAGCAACTGCATGATGCCAGTGCTATACTGAGATTGATAGACAATTAGCGCAGTGGTTACTATTAACACTTACAAAATTTGCGAATTCTTTATCCAATTTCTTCATTGCTGACCTTTATTTTACGTCATTCGCATTTGCTGATCATCGACTCTCGGTCTTCCCTAGCGATGCCGACAGCTGGGCTTCTTGTACACAACAATTTTATAAAACATGGTCATAACATGACACGCTAAAAATGCACACGAGAGCTGAAGTGTGGATAATGCAGTGTGCAGCATAACAGAGAATGAGATGCAATTTTGCAAACATTCTTACGCGCGAAAGCAGCTAATGATTTCAGCGCGTCTTAGCCATGGCAATTCTGTTCGACTGTCCGTCTGTCCGTCACACGGGTGAATCAGTCAAAAACGGTGCAAGGTAAGATCACCAAGTCTTCACCATCGGCTGTCTGAAAGACTTTAGTTTCACGAACCGTAAAGTTCTTCCATAAATTCGAAGGGGGTCACCCCGAACGAGGCCGCTAAATGAGAGGGGGTGGGCAAAATTTGCGATTTTTAGCCAATAAGTCGCTGAATCTTAATAACGGTGCGAGATAGGGCCTAAGTTACTATTAATCACTAATAAAAAGTCGTACACTGGCTTTCGATTGCCATTGAATTCAATGACCTTTTATGACCTTGAACGCCAAAATAGGAGTTTTTATGGATTTTTGGGCGATTTCAGGCTGCGAGACACATTTCAAAAGCGAATTGCGCCAAAACCAATTGAAATAGACATAGACAAGCTGCATATGAAATTTTTAGCATTAAACGTAGATTTCGACGGTCTAAGTCTCGATTTTTTAGGTTCAAAGAAACCTGCGCACGAGTGCATCAAATAGTGGTACCGCAGTAAAAGTCGCGACGAAATGGCTGAAGATAGACTGACAGTTTGCGAACAGCAGCTGCTATAGGCTTTCGTGCGTCTCGTGAGTCGTGAGCATTAGCTCAAATTTCTTGTTTCAGTAAGCTTAACCAAAGATTATAGAGCGAGCAAAGCTTTGCTCGCTCTATAATCTTTGGCTTAACCACTAACCGCTCCGTTACTACTCCGATGTCTTTGTTACTTACTTACGTTCTAAAACGGAAATGAATTACAGTACGTGGCAATTTGTTTGTCAACAAATGTTCTTATTTTTGAGACTCGCAAAATGGTTATAAGTTGGTTAGCCGTATTGCTGACTGCCCTGTCTGTTTGTAATGTCTCTGCGTACTTTATTGTTGTTGACGCGTACGCCGAGGAATGCTTCTTCGATCGTGTTTCTGCCGGCACCAAGATGAGTCTGACGTTTGAAGTTGCCGAGGGAGGATTTCTCGATATTGATGTCACGGTATGCGTTTCTGAATTTCTGTTGTTGTTTTTCGGCATAAAGTACTAGGCCAAATACTATTTAATAACCGTTTATTGCTAGAGGAACTACATAGCGTTTCGCTGTTGTCCGCTATTATGTGCATCTGCATTCTGCACAGAAGTTGCGATTAATGTGTGAATTTTCAGTCGCACGCACGATGCTACAGTGGCGGAAAATCCGCCGCGATAAGTGTCGTCCATTTGCTTGAGTGGCGGAATTTCTGCCCTGCAAAAAATGCTGCAGCGGCGGAAATACCAACCAAGTCCGTTCGTGTCCAATGTCGCCATATCACGGACACGACAGCACCAGACCAACTGCCTGAACTCGGCCATAGCCTCACGGGTTGGCAGTCCGGTCAAGCAGCTCCTCAAGCTAGGAACTATCATTGGCTAGCCGCTTGGCAAGTTTTGTCATCTTCCTGTACCAGCCTCAATATCTAAGCCATACTGAACAGTAATATATGGTGTCCACTATTGTTGACACAGTCTTTCTAAAATGCGAACTCTAACCCAAACCCTAAACCTAACCCTAACCATAACCCTAAACACTAACCCCATCCCTAACCCTAATGGTAATCACTGAACCCTACATGATGATATAGACACATACTGTAGTCTCTGCCAGCTCGCCCTACCGCCATAACTAATAACCACTCGAAACGTGGCGCCACATGTTGCACGCAAGCTGTTAAAGTTGAAAGTCATACATTCTACAAAAAACAACTTTCGCTTGAGCTATACTCTAATATAATACTGAATAAGACAAATATAAATACATTACATAGCATCCTGGCATGGTTTATAGACGTTCTATATATATTTACCGCCATAATTATTCATATTGGAAACGAGCAATTCAGTACATCGTCGGAGCAAATCGTGCCAAAACATTCACCTAAATTGCTTTAAAACTGAATAAGCTGCAGAATACGAATACAATCTCGCAAAAGATGCACATGCTACCGATAGACTGCTCAAGGGCTATCGTCGCAGTTGCTTCAATAGTGCTATTTATGGAGCGCCTCAACAGGCACATACTTGATTTCGCCACTACAGCAAATAAACAACACATAACGCGGCGGAATTTCCGCCACTTGAGATTTCTTTATTTCAGTCATGTTTTTACACTGTGCATTTTATACCTGCTCTGGTTGATTATTTTATCATTTGCTTACAAGTGTTTCGTTTTTTAGTATTTAGCATAGTTGTGCTGTAATTTATAGATCTCTGGTCCGGATGGCAAGAATATATACGCCGGTAGTCGTGAAGCCAACGGCAAGTATACATTTGCAGCGCACTCCGATGGAGTGTACAAATACTGCTTCAACAACAAAATGTCAACGGTGACCCCAAAGGTTGTTATGTTCAACATGGATGTCGGCGATCAGCCAAAAGATGGAGTCACCAAAAACAAAGAAGGTTGTTTTTGAAAAAAACTTGTGCGATTTGTAAAGCAGTATTTTCTGATGTTAGAGGCAGCTTGTTTGGCAACAGAAAGGGCATCTGGCTTCTACAGAGCACTGGATCATGGTACATAAGTGAATAATGCATGTTTTCCATAGATCAAGCGATTTGACATTTTTGGAAATGATGAACCTCAATTATTGCAATGAATGATGGTTATATTGAACAATGAACAGCGTCGTCATGGGTTAAAAAAAAGTAGACAGTGCAGCAAGATACAATTTTTTAACACAGAGCTGCAAATTTCTGAAACAGGAGTTTGTGAATACTCAAAATTTTGATTTTGCCTCTAAATTTTCCCAAAATGACCATTTTTGGGTTGCAAATTTTACATTTGGTGAAAGTTTTTGGACAAGAAAATTTTCAAGCTTTTTTTGACAGTTTATAATTTAGGATGGGACGTTCAATTAATGCCACCCCCCTGTCATGATTCTGCTGATGTACTAAAGTTAAAAATCAAGTCGCATCATTTTACATAACTGTTATAAAGTGCTAATTGGCTTTATTAAATGCTAATTTGTCAATATTCATTAATCTTCTGGTTGCTGATACATCTTAGTGCCTTAGAAATAAGGTTCAAACTACTCAACGTCATAGTGATGTCATCATAATTAAACTCATAGCTGCTACTCATAATTAAATTTCCTACAAAACGTATATTTCGGATTTTTAACATTTTGAAAACTAACAGAATGACGCTGTTTTGTAACTTATTTATCGAACGATAATAATTGGCATGGAGTCAGCACATTTAAATTACAAACCATTGACAGATTTTGTGATCCCACTTGACTTTGTATGTCGAGAGTTACCGTACTGTCATAAACAGTGATGATGTGCGCTGTGAAGACGGAGAGACAGAGAACAAGTTGGAGCAGATGATAAATGAACTGTCCACTTCTCTGACGGCCGTCAAACATGAACAAGAGTACATGGAAGTGCGAGAACGCGTCCACCGTGCCAGTATGTTGTCTTTATAGCCTCTACTTATTCTTTCTCAGGGCAACAGTGTACTGTTTGTTGTAGGCATTTGCTAAAGATTTTTTTTGTGACATCAAGTCTCAGCTCTAAAAGTTTAAATTACTGTCATTTGTCACTATGTGCTGTTTCTTTAATTGTTGATAATACTTGTGTTAAACACATTTTAATCATGAAGTTATGTAATGTATACTGGTTTCACAGTTATGTGGTCTGAGAACTGGCAAGTTTTTAATACACTAGATTTTTTCAACTTTTGTCAGTTTGCATTTTCAGTAATTTTTGTTTTGTATTGGTTTTATTTTTTTGTGTCCATTATTTGTGTTGTTTGTTGGACATCTAGTTTTAATTTGTTTTTTTTTTTAAAATATGAACAAATTAATTTTTGGTGACCTATGGCCATATTTTCGAAACTTTCCAAAGACATATTGCAAAGATTTTTATTCGTGAGATGATTAAGGAATTCTGAAGAAGTTTTCTTTTTCGAATTTTCGATGGCTTTCTTTGCGTTTCGTAAGAATGTTTTCTTTTTTTATCTTTGTAAACTAGATCAGCCAGTCAGATGCGCTTATACAGACCATGTGACATAATCACCTCAGTTTCAAAACTTTTTTGGATTATGTTGGCATTTCGACAGCAAACGCAATTTACACACTGCTTCGTTGTTGAAGTTGACCAAATGTAAATTTTTGCTTTACTAACTCATTGCCGAGTTAACTGCAGTGTAACATAAATAACGTATGATGTCACATATGAAACTAAACTAAGTGTCAGCAGTGCATACCTTTGTACAAATTTCATTTTATTACACAGCTTTCTCCATGTAAGACATGGTTAGTGCTTTCCTGCATATTTTCATAAATTTTTTCAAAGAAATTTTTAAAGAAGTTTTGAAAATGTGCATTCTCCACAAAAACTTCTTTGGCAGATGTTCTTCAATTTTTCCAAAGACATTTTCCAAAGAAGTTTCGAAAATCCGCATTCTTTCTTTGGAAGAGAAATCTTCCAAATGAGTTTCGAAAATGTTAGAAGAACACTGGAAAACTTGACTGGTGAAAGAGGAATCAAATAAGCTTATTGTAGATTCTGCTGAATTAATTCATTGCATTGAGTTGCACCACGGTTGGGTGTTTTTTTCCAGTAGTAAATTATGCAAATTTGTATTTTTTAAAAAGTCTTAATAGTGAATATATTGTACTTTGCATATGCTTTATAATTTTTTTTTCTGGATCTTAACCTCAGTTCCAGTTTCTATGATGTGCATTTATTATGCACAAGAACTTTGCAATCTGTCTTTTCACATATTAGCTGTTCTATCGTGTGTTCAGTCAACGACAACACAAATTCGCGAGTGGTGCTATGGTCATTCTTCGAGGCAGCCGTGCTTGTTGCCATGTCCCTTGGTCAGGTCTACTACCTGCGACGTTTCTTTGAGGTTCGACGGGTTGTCTGAGAAAGATCTGTGCTGCCAGTCATGTTCCAGTTAGAACATCTTTGTTTTGGTTGTGCTTTTACTTTGCTGCGATGAAAATGTTTACAGCTTTGAATTTGATTTTATCCGGTTATGTTGCATGTTGAAATGTTCGTAGAAAAACAATTTCCTAAAAACTTCTGCATATCACTAATGGCCAGACTTTTGCATTTTATGTGTGATAGTTCATTCATGCAAAATATCTTGATGATTTGATTTAGACAAGTGATATGGTTTAGTCATGAAACTTTAAACATTTTTCTTTCAATCCAGTATTGACCCAAATATGCATGAAGACGAATCTAATTTTTGCTGAGCTTGTTAAGTTCAACAGACAGTTTACACGTTTCTGCAACATGTCTAAGCTCCGGTCTTTGTCAGTTTAACTTAATTCTAACATGGAAAGTGTTTAAATAATTAATATGCATTTTGTCTTCATTGCCTCAGCTCAGTTTTGCCACAGACTATCATAAAATATTAACTAACTACATTATAATTGTTCTATAGCATAATAATTTCACAGTAACTTGCGGTTATGTCAAAATAGCATCACGTTTCAGAAATAATAAACAAGTGACTAGTAAGAAAAGTTAGAAAACATGTTTGTAAGACTTGTATACCAGCACAGCTTTTTAAAGTTGGGATTGCAGATTATTTTTGTGCACTTACAAAAATGCATTTTCAAGTTTAAATAGTTATAAGTTTTGAATTGACTAAAATATTGTAATTAAAATTGCTAGCTCTCTAGCTGTCTGGCTGGCTGCAAACAATTCTGCAGATATATTTTTTAGGGGATTGTGTTTACTAGCCCCCCCCATAGGTGGCTGTAGCTTGTTGAAGTTGCTGCATTTGTCTTAGGCTTGGTTACATGCAAAACAAAACAAAACTTTTTGAAAAATATTTTGCATTAAAACATTTGCTAAATTGTTTTAACACAGTCATAGCAGGATTGCACACATGCACACATGCAGCTCAAGATACATGTAAAACAAAATGCAAAAACATTTCACAGTTTGCTGATTTCACAATCAGCACGTCCATGGCTTACAGTAGTCTCATAATTTTTGTGCAAATGTAACTACTTCTAGAACATTTTTGGGAATATTTTAAAGAGCTTAAAACATTTTAAAAAAATGTTTTAAACATAACCGCATTTGCAATAAAACAGAAAAAGTTTTTGCAAATGCTTTTTTCAGATGTAACCACACTTTTAATCTGTGATTACTTTGTGTCAACTTTGTGATGTATGGACAAAAGTTGACAGAACTTTGTGTTTTGTCTATTTATTTCACGATGCTGCCTTTCAATGTTTAAGTGTGACGTTGGCATATAATATGCAGAATAATAGAATAGATATACTCCATCTGTACTGCTTCATTTTCACATGCTGCACATTCAAGTCTGGTGTATTATTATGTGAGATTGTTTGTTATTTTGATTAAACTGTTAGTCAGGTATTTTCTTTTTGCATCAGATTGTTTTGTCTTTCAAACTATTTTAGTGTGGATTTAAAAAGAAAATTTTATGGTATATTTCAAAACACACTTTTATTCACTGAAAGAACCATAACAGTGGATAGACAGATATAACGTCTTCAACCCCAGAAGTTTAGCACTGAGTACCAAATTGACTCAAAAGTAGATTGGTTTAAACCAAACTCAAAAGCAGTAGTAATTCAACATGTTGTAATATATAACTCCTGATACATGCTTGTTACTGTCACGATGCAACAAACAGAATACTGCGTACAGTGGCAGATCCAAAAATTTTGAATTTGAATCCAGAAAATGTTTGAAAATTGTAAACAAAAATAATTGCATTTTGGTGCAAAATTTTCCTTGTTTTAACATGCATCTAGTCAATAGGGGGAGGGCGGCCGCCCTTCCC
>Ga0209671_1007596_pt1 | contig 11264 bp, 2 predicted proteins | sample WorMetHERISLAND2_2_FD_187401 | JGI IMG/M metagenome (GOLD analysis project Ga0209671, IMG submission 187401) | Marine gutless worms symbiont microbial communities from Max Planck institute for Marine Microbiology, Germany - Olavius geniculatus... | ecosystem: Host-associated > Annelida >...
TATGTAATTGCTATAATCATTATATTGTTTGTGCAAAACAATCGACACTGGCGATAAAGTGAGCTGGTAAGATCATGAAAAACAGGCTGGAAACCATTAACAACAGTCGACAGTGTCCATACATTTAGTGCGACTGGGCGGCGCTGCGTCTTCGACGTTGACACGGAGATCTTCGATCTTTGCGGTCTTCAGGGCGCCATTAACGTCACTGTCCTGATCTCTGTCTATGCTGTACGTGAACGCATAAAAAGCCAGTACAGCTGCTGCCGCTGTCAAGTTTGCACCTGACGACAACCTGCTTAGTATGTCGACCGGCTCATCCTGCGCCTACATCAGCTCGGCTTCTCAGCGGTGACAGATCTGTTCTAGGTCTGCCCTCACCACGATACCTCACGATACTTAGCTCAACAAAACCACAACTGCAAAATTTTGCGACTTCTATTGTACAGTCCGAATCTACACAGCGGCCACCCTTTGGTTTCCAGTGTAATTATAGGCACATACATGCACGTCTGTTGATCTTAATCTATAGGCTAAGCTATTCACTCCAGTAAGTAACGACTTAGCTATGCCAGGTTTTCATATTGCCACAAGAGAAAAACTGTCCTGCTGCAATCTTGTCAGCCTTATTGAGGCCCACTCTAAAGAATTACAGTAAAGACAGACATCAGGCGTGGCGCAGTGAAAATGTCTAGAATTGTATCGTATTGTACTGCGTTTACGCCCTGTTACAGGATTCCCGCTAGACGTCAACCGGCTGATGAGGATAATTTTTATTGCTGGCTCGGTATACGCCGCGTGGACAGACGACAGATGAAAAATGCGCCGCAAAGCCGTCTCGATGCAAGTAAAGCCAAATTATTTCGTCTCCGAGGCGGAATAAACGCAAACGCTAATCGTCGTTGTCGATGTAGCTAGACGTAGAATCTTGGCTCGTGTATACAGTATGTGCACGTTATGATTGCGCCATGCACTAATGTTATACAGCTGAGTTAAAATGAATAGCACGTGTCGATCGGTCAGTTTGAGTAGGCCGTTAAGATGATCAACTGTTGCACGACTGTTGCACAACAGTTGTAAAACAGTTGTACATGTATTCATTCTCTAACTGAAACTGTATGAAGTTATGAACGACCTTCAGCGTTCTGTCCATTGCCCATGTTGTTGCCTGTTTTCATCCAAAGCAACGCACGCAACACACGCAACACAGGACAGTTAGGTATTTTCTCCCTTGTTACATCTTTCATTTTACTGACTTACTCGCATAGGCCGATAATTTTACGTTTTGCCGAACTTAATAAAATTCTATGGTAAAATCGTCTGGATTTGCTGGTATTTGTTAGCCTTTGCTTTTAAAATAATATCTTTGGGAATAACTACCTGTTTCTGCATTTTGATGGGTAAAATAACGCAAGAGGACAGAATTGTTATAAAGGCGTTACGGGTGGAAAAGAACTGGAGCTCTCGCCGCTTTCTGAAGGAATTTGCCAGCAAAGCTTGGTGCAGATCAAGCCTTGACCGACTCATCAAAAAAATCGATGCCGAATTTCTTAAAATTTGCATCACACCACTTCTTGTTGTATGCAGTTAACATTTGCAAAAAATCATTGAATTTTACCTATGCATTCAAATGTTACCAGTAAATGTAAGTTGGCTTCACTTTAGCTGGACCACCCTGTATGTCTACTTTCGCTTTATCGCAGCAGTCCGCGCATGTGCAGTAAAACTTCCGGTACAATAAAACAAAGCGAAACAAATTTGTTTTATAGTCTTGTTGCGGTACATTATAAACCCTAGCAATAAAATACAACATCTCTGCAAGTTTGTATAGCACCACGCTTCGTTCTGTGCAAATGGAGTAGACGGCGACCCGCGCCAATTGCTTATGTTTGCTTCATTTAATTTTAGGGTTTTCTCACAAATGAAACAAACTGAATAATGTGCCTAAGTTTGATTGCCGTATCTGAAAAAAATATCGAGTGGCTTGAAGCAGAGCTACAAAACTAATAGAAATTTTGAGAAAAAAGCCATATAAAACAGACAAATGTTGCCTGAAAAGATACGGCTGAGTGGGGATCTAATAGAAACATAAAAAGAGTCACCGAGAAAGAAACCACTAATCCTATTCAGTTTTTGCAATTCACAAAATTTGTGATTTTGCTGTTTTTAATATTTTGATGTGCCAGTCACAGTCACTGCATGTCATTGCTAACAATAAAATGGTTATCTTATTTTCAGGCATTAACTTTATTTTATTTCGTTTCTTTTCGCACACGTTTGAGCACCTTAATGATCTTGTTACTATTCTTTACGTTGCCTATGCAGAGATAATCCGCTCTGCGGCGTTATCATTAATTCATGCGTTATCAGTCCCTCTTGTAGTTGTAGGTCTCTGCTCTTCGTCTTAGTGCTAGCACTAAGCATTTGACGAACACGTCTAAACATCTGCTGTTTACGTCGAAAAAATGTCGAGAATGTTGCTTTCTTTCTTCGTAAATTTGCTGTTTGTTAATGCTAGTGACTGCTGCACGTGTTGCTGACATCGAATGCTATGCTATGCTATGATGCAGTTTCTGTTGCGACTGAGAGGTATTTTATTTCATCCATTTAACGTCACGTGTGCCAACAGCTGCAAGTCGCGCAGTCAATTAACATGCGACTTCAAACCTGTTGGCGCCCAACGTTGTGCCGTGTCGACCGTGGCAGTTCGATTTATCTGGATTTCAGGGTTCTCTAGCAAAGTTGAATCTTGGCCACATAGTGAGAGTACCGAAATAGTCTGGATTGCAAATTAAATGTATTTGTGGTTACTTTTATTTGTGACACTGATCACGCATGCGACAGACATACAGACAGACAGACAAACTAACATCATTAAGATTGCATTCAGAACAACTCGAGCAACTGATACTGCTGTTACAGCAGCATCTGGCTTACAAGTTGCTGTTAACAAGTATAGAACCACAAATTGACGACATATCAACTGTTACAAGTACACGTATGGGGTCATTAAGTTCACCGCAGCCAATAATTGGATGCTATTCCTTCTGCCTTAACGTCGGTCGCAACCTGGAAGAACCGTTGACGTCGTATATAATCAAGTGCTGTAGGCTCTGTCTGTCATGACTCAGACAAAGACCAACTTAATCCTCCTGGCGTTGGCTTAGATTGACATTTGTAATGTTTATTTCTAGACCTGACGTGCGTACGTCAGTTGAGCCCCAGTTATCTATTACAGCTAAGAAAAGACTGCAGACAGCAAAACCCGCTACGGAGGCGAGAACTTTCTGTAGTATGTATAAAATGCTAGCTATTCAAAATATACGAAATACAGTTTCTATGACACATTTTGTAGAATGAACAACGATAGACAATGATGGAAACGGCGATGCTAGGCATGGCTGGAGACAGATCAAAGTGACGGCCTTCCAGACCATGGATCAACTTGAGCTAAACTCTGTTGTCCGCAATCCTAATCGTCATTCTTACTTCAAACGTCATTGTTTTTATCTGGCAGTATTTTTGTCAATTTTTTCACGACTTTGGCAATTTTTGTAAGGATCATATACGGTACGTGACAATAATTATTACTAGTTTTTGTCTTAGCTGAAGTTGGAAATCGGTTACCAGTGAGGCCTAATGCTATGGTGGCAGATGAGTTGCATTGATGCTAGAACCCGCCGTGGCTCATTGTGCATGCAACATGGCAGCAAAGTTGACTCGTGAGACATCGGAGAAAATTAACTGGCCCTGATTTCCTACCACTTAATAGTGCGGCATTTCGAACATCTGCTCTCTGCTGTTTGTGTTGTTTCATTTTCTTGCTTGAATCGAGTCTAAAATTTTTTTTTACATTTACTTGATCCACTAGTATGCTTATGCTTCTAAAAGTCGTCTGAACAGTCACAGTGAACGTGTTACTGTTACTGAGTACATCAAAATACGTTAAGATAAATAGACATAACGTAGGTAGGGACACTGCAACTTTTCACAGTCTGGAGAAGCCCAGACCTTACCCTATCAACAACTTCGGCGCTTTGATTCAGCAGAAAACCCTTTTCATTCAACATTGTCTCACTGGCGACGTCATTGTAGCACACGCATTTAACTTTGGAGGGATTAGCGGAGAAAATTTAATGCTAAGCGAAGCAATGTTAAAGACGTGCCTGATGCGGCTGTAGCCGACATGCTGTCTTCAGTGCACTCATAAGTTTGAAAACGTAGTTCAAGTAAAAAAAAACGTAACACACGAGCCAACAGATAGATCGTTAAGTGACACGACGCTGACGACCCGCCGTGCGAAATAAAATCACCGATTCATCTGGTCATCAAACATAAAAGCTAAGAGCAAATTTTTACGCCTTCGTGAACGTAATCAATTTGTAACCTAGCATACGCATAATCTCGCTACGTTAACTGGCGACAAAAAGTTGCGGTTACGTTGAAATAAAACTCTGCAAAATGTTTTGTTTTAAATGCAACAGCCTGAGAAAACAGAAATTTGTTTGTCTGTCACCGGCTTTATGTCTAATGATTAAAGTCAACGTATACCAGTACAAAAATAAGAAGAACCATGGTGACGAAACAACCTTTAGGCTTCAACGCTATTCCGTTGAGAAATCTCAGGACAAAGTTAATTAGATCTATTAGTGCTGTAATTATGTTATCGTAGCTTAGCCTACATTTTTTCCAAGCCCCCGCTTGCAGCAAGTGTGCGCTACTCACACTCAATAAGTGGCTGAAAATGAAGTAGCTTCGGTGACAAAAACATTTTTCAACTAGTTTTAAAAAAACCACTCGTTAAGTATTTTTTGTAACACCAAAAACCACTTGTTAACAGTTGTTAAAATGTATTTAGTAGACCCATAGGGTTGTGTGGTTCATAGCTTTAATTTCAATTTTTCAGGTGGTTGAGAAAAACACAGATTTAGACAGTCGTTTGGCAGAAATGGTCAAAAGTTTCAAAACAATCGCAACACAATTATAAAAGTTTTGAAAGTCGGTAAAAATATATATGACGTTTTACTAATTTTTTCATGTTTCCATTTAGGCCAATGAAAACATGTTAAATTGTTATCGAACTGTCATGGAAGTGTTTATCGGCAATTAAACAACATTTCACGTTCATCACTCCTGTTTTTTGGTTTAAATTGGTCCAGAACTACGTCGTACACTTAACTTTTTAATGTTAAACAATTTAAAATAAATCTATGTATTTTACAAAATTTAAATCAGCCGATTTTGTAAAGTGACGAAAAAATGAAGGTTAGATTACAAAATAGGCTATTGTCCAGTTACCGTATTTTACATTGTGTTTGTCACGCTGGTATTCTTTGACAAAATAACACTGAGTAGTTGCCAGCAACTACTAACTAAACTGCATCCAGTTTTCAAAAAGCTTGATCGACTTCCGACCATCGATCGCAACCGTGAGTATACATTGTGTCCGAAAAAAAGTAACCCCTTAGATATCATACAATAGAAATGTCAAATCTAAACAAATCTGAACCAAATTATAGGCATATAATCGCCAATAAATTGTTAAAACATTAACCAAATTTTGTTTAAAATATTATTTTTAGCGGAGTTATCAATTGTTGAATATCGATTGGAAAATGACTCTGTTACCAATATGGCGTTACATAAGTAAATTTTTTTGGTGTAGGCCTATACGTGCGTTACAACAATAAACAACAACTGATTTTAACAAAATTTTACACCAATAATGCCTCATTTATTGGCACTAAAAATACCAAATTCTAGTTAAATCTGCCAACGCAAACTACAGCCACAGCAGTTTTTGTCACGTCACCTGCAAAATACTTCAGTTTTAGGTCTTTGTATCTAACGTCATCCGCAAACATTGGAAACTGGTGTTTTGGGGTACCTTTCAAAAACCGCTGTAACTGTCGTTTGCGTTGACGGATTTGATTGAAATTTAGTATTATGATAGCCAATAAATGACACGTTATTGGTGCAAAATTTTTTTAGAATCAAATGCTGTTTTTTGAAGTTACGCAAATGTGCATTAACAAAGGAATTTACTTTTGTAATGCCATATTGGTAACGAAGATATTTTGCTATCGATACTTAGCAATTGATAACTTTGCTAAGAAACAATATTTTTAACAAAATTTGGTGATCTCTTCAGCAATTTATTAAAAATTACGTGTACGAAACTTCACTCAGATTCGTTCAGATTTGACATTTTTATTGTACGATGTCTAGAGGGTTACTTTTTTCCGGACACAGTGTATATTTATCGGCTGGATCTCAATCGAATTAAGCACAACCAGCACGCACACTGCATTGTCTTCAACATTAGACCCACGAGGCGAAAAACACGGTCTTTCCTGCTAGCGATTACCAGCAGTAAACTATATAACATATTAATATGATAGATACAGACAGATTAAACGCAGAATTCTGCAGCAAAAAGAAAGTTTGCTACTATTGCACGATAATGCATTCATTTTACGCGAGACAGCAAAATGCTTCGCGTGTCTTAGCCATCGCCGAGGTGTCCGTCTGTTCATCCGGCTGTCCATCACACTGCGGTATTGTGTCAGAATGATGCAAGCTAGGACCACGAAAACTTCACTGTAAACTGCCACAAAGACTCTTGTTTTAGGATCCGTAAAGCTTCTACCGAAATTCGAAAGAGGTCACACCGATCGAGAACGCTAAATGAAAACGAGATACAAAAATTGGCGATTTCGAGCCAATAAGTCGCCGCATCTCAGAAACGGTGCGAGATAGGGCCTAGGTTACAATGAATCATTAATAGAAAGTCCCGTACACCCTTCCGATTTACACCAATATCGACAACCTTGAACGACCTTGAACTCTAAAATAAAAGCTGTTAGTGATTTTTTTGGCGATTCTAAACTGTGGTGCACATTTCAAGAGTAAATTGTGCTGAAATGTCTGGAAATAGGCTAAGACAACCTGCTTATGAAATTTTCAGCATTAAACGTAGATTTTGGCAGCCCAAGTTCCGACCCCCTAGATTTAAGGAGGCCGGTGCAGGTGAGCGTCAAAAAAGGGTACCCCTAAAAAGTGGCTATTTTACCGCTATTGACTCGTCTAGCGTGAAAACAGTTGCAGATAGATACGGTATGCCACTTATCATAACATGCACTAATGACAATTTTTAGCGGTATTAACATCGATGACCTTGAATGACCTCGAACCTTTGTAATAGGGATTTTTAGTGTTTTGGCGTTTTTTTCTGATACGGGGCATATATCAAGAGTGAATTGTGACAAAATGGCTAATGTTAGACCAAGACAACTTGCGAATAGGCACTGCTAGTTGTCGCGCGTCTCACTAGCTTTGTTCAAATTACATAACACTTCATCGGGCGACACTTCATCGGGCGAGCAGTCGTCCACGCGTCCAGCATCGTAATTAACGGTAATTAATCTCACTCTTCGTCAACTTAGCAGCAACCCTTAACTAATTATAATTGAAACAATAAATAAAGTTTAATTTACCTGGGGTAGTAACGTTATCTAAACAGTCATGGATGTCATATTCGGTACTAGCAATAAGGGCAAACAAGCTATTATTTATCGTAAATTCGAATACGTTGAAAAGCGCGAGAATCTCTGCAGAACTACTTCATGGCGTTGCTAAAAGTCTCGCATAAACTCCAAATAACTCTAGTGTTGTAACTCTTAACAACTCTAAACTACACGAACATTACGTAGACCTAAATCGTTTAAGTTTATTGAGAATAATAGGTTGTGCATGTACAATGTGTTTTTATTATAACTAAAAAGTAGGCTCCTATGCACACATATATGAGCACTACGTGAACAGTAGGCCTACGCTATATTAAGTAATTTCGTTGAGTTTGCTGCGAAAAACATTTTGTCAATGTTTTTTTTGTTATTGTTTTGGTGTCATTTCATTCATACGCCCGATTAGATGTCGCGCGATTAACTGTCGTTCCAGTTAACTGTCGCCGCGATGAAGTGTCGCCGTACAAACTACATGTAGATATCGACCATTTAAAATCTGCACATATTGCAAATCTAGTAATTGGCAAACGTCAAAAGTAGTTTGTTACATTTCACAAAAGTTACCGAGTTCTCAAGACGTATTTTGAATAAAACCGATGGCTTTTTGGACGATATTGCCAAAAGCTAACTTTTTGAGACACTTGTTGCATCCAACTTTCTGTGTACTGCGCAAGTAGATTAAAATATGGATTTAAAATAATGCCGAATTTAGGACAACCCCCGAACAGACTTATAATTTAAACCTTATTTATCTAAAAAAGTACGACAAATGTTTCCTAAAGCAAAACATCTTTGTTACAGCTACAACCCTACTCCATGACGCAGCCTAATGTATCCACAGAAATCGATATAAATGAAGCAATATAGTATTAAAGCCATGACCCATAAAATTAATATAAATAAGCTACCCACAGTCCACATTTTTATCACCGCTTCAAAAACTTGTCAATATATAAGTTATATGATATGTATTTAACTGTAAAACCAAACTTAAAAGCATTTCAAAAGAGACATTTTATTTGGTTTTAGAGTAACCTATGTCTGTATCACAGCTTCTGCATATTAACGTGGTGTTGCAGATGGCTAGTGATTAAATAGTTTGCCCACAAAATTTTGTTCCACGAACGTTTTTTTCAACATTTAGTGTTATCTTTTGTTTAGCGTGTGGAAGAAGTGGGCGTTTTGCAGAAATAGTCACTCTGCCTGACAGTCAACAGTGCTCATATTTTCCAGTGTTTCATACACATTTACATACATTTACGGTATGTCAAGTTATCAACTCACTGGATATATTGGGTTGTAGACTTGTCGCTGTTGTCATAGGAGTAAAACGCCAAGACACATACCAGCTGTTGTACGTGTATATCTATAAATCTGTACCTACTAGTATGGGTTGAGTTCACTTCAACTGCTTGTCAGACTTCAGCGTGTTTCGCAACGTTCTGTTTACGGTGCACTTCTTTTCGCCGGTAAATAACCAGTTTCTCTCGACAGTAAAAATCGCTCGTTTGTCGCACGAGAGATTTGTCTACTGCTGGTGTTATGCCCAAGACTACCTGGTGTTGGTGTTCTGCGTGCAGTGTCGATACTGTTTTGACGGACAATGAAATTCATCGTTGGAATAGACCTACATATATCTATATCTTTAAAATAGGGATGTTTCAGTTTAGACGGTGATTCGCTATGACGTCATATAGACGTCGTCACCATGGTGACGCATTATGAGCATCATTATAGCTAACGGCTACGCTGCAGCGTTGTGTATCGAAGCTGCAGGCGGAGCTGAAGCCAGAAGGGCCGAAAATGAAGGCCGCAGGCCGATAATATGGCAAAGATCAAGCGGACACGGAGCGTAGCGACCTGCCCACTTGTTAAATTAAATTGTTGGTGGTGGATATTTTGTTTTCGTTCATTGACAAATGTAGCAGCTACCAGAACGACACGGTTGTGCTGGATAATTCGACACGATAACGAGAATTGTGAAGAAATGCATCCGAACTTTTCTGATGCCATCCAGGTGACACAAAACAAATCGCTAATTATAGCCCCAAACTGACTTATCGTATATCCCTGTGTCAACAAGTCCGCTAATAGCAAAACTTAAATGTGTTGGAGTATACTTCACTATACTTTCAGTGTAATGTATTTGTACATCATATGACGAAACGTTGAACAAATATTTATTGTTACAGTAAAAATTATCTAGCACATTTGGCAAAAATAGTGACCGCATTTCGTCGGCATATGTCAGAATGACGATCAGTGAAATTGGTCAAATAACAGACACAAACACGAATCAATAAACACAGAAGTAAACACATGATGCCACAAAAGACGACGACAACAATAAAAAACAAACATCAAAATCATTCGCCACTAAACGACATCGTTGTGCCTATATTATCAGGTTCTTCGCAACTCGCAAATCAAATTTCGACTGGGGATTACTTCTGGGCCTTTGTTTCAATTAGTGTTACGTGGGGCCACATGAGTGTCCCTATCAAATGACAGCTCACTGCGTTAAACGGTTTTAGCAGCATGTATGTGACAAACATACACACACAGACACCTGTTTTCGCTTTCGATGATGCCGTACAGTAATAATAATAGTAATAGTAGGCCAAGTTAGTATTAGCAGTAGTGAAACTATAACAATTAGTAGTTTTTTTACGTCTAATAAAAATATTATTGTAAACACATCAAAATACATGATATACGAAACATAGCAAAACCTTTAGGTTGTGTTTTTGTATAGCGTTCCGTGTGTCTATCTGGGTGAATGTGCGTACAAAATATCTGATAAAACGTTATAAACGGATTCTAAAGTGTGGTGCGTAGACTTCACAAGGTAAAGGTAAAGGTGTCATACCCCAACTGGGGCGTAGGTGGGGTGCTCATCTCCCTTTATTAGGCCTTTAAGCCCGTAGGTGGATAAACCACTTAAGAGCGTGACGCATGGCCAGTGCGACGCCAGGTGACATCATGAGCATCATTATACTAACATCACCTCGTGGCATCACCGCCTTTTGACCGGTACCAAATTATACTGCTTGGTGACAGAGGCACATGTGTGTGAACAACTTGCCTAAGGTTGTTACCCGGCAGTGTCCCGGTGCGGAGTCGAACCTGCGCCCCTGAGTGACCTCAGGATTCCAAGTCCGGCACGTTACCGTCAGACTACCGCGCCACACGACTTGACACCAACCGAACCTGGACTCAAAAGTCCCAGATCACTAATTGGGAATAGTTACTATTACGGCAAAATAAACAGAAATGACTATAATAAGCCTGTAGGCCCTATAGCTCGTTGCTGCTCTAGTTGCCAACAGTGGAAAGTGACGCGTGTCCGTCCATGTTATATACACTCAGCCGACTGCTACGCGTGCCACTGATGTGTCGTCCTCACCGTGGTGACTCGTGACGCCGCCATATTGACCACCGCCAGTCAGTAGGGGAAACAGCGACATGAGTCGGTCATTGTCGGCCATGTCTCTAACATCACTATCGGCACCGGAAGCGGATGCGGAAGCGGCTTTCTGCTGGAAACTCTTGAGCAGGTCCGAGGCGGACATGCTGAACGGACGAACGGACGTGAGTGCTGGCGGCGGCAGACGGCCAGAGTCCAATGCTTCGCAGGCTAGTGGCGGAAACATTCCCGCCAGCACGGGAGGAGGCGGAGGGGCAGGGGGAGGCCAACCGAACCCCACCGGAAGCGTCCTGCCGAGGTCGAAAGGCAAC
>Ga0209671_1007603_pt1 | contig 11259 bp, 7 predicted proteins | sample WorMetHERISLAND2_2_FD_187401 | JGI IMG/M metagenome (GOLD analysis project Ga0209671, IMG submission 187401) | Marine gutless worms symbiont microbial communities from Max Planck institute for Marine Microbiology, Germany - Olavius geniculatus... | ecosystem: Host-associated > Annelida >...
AATTTCGGGGGTGACGAATATTTATGCAAATAAGGCAAAGAATATTTAAATGCTTCACTATGCAAATTTGTTATTGATTCTGTACAGTATTCTGAAACTTTTGACGTATCACACGTCTTTCTAACACTAACTATCGCTGAGTCATCAACGCTCAAACAGGTCCGGTTTATTGGCCCACCCTGTACTATCCAGTGATTAGACCAGTACCAAATTCCAAATTATATTGCTTCGGTTACAGAGGCACTTGTATATAAACAACTTGTCAGGGTTGTTACCTGATCATGGAACGGCCAGGAGTCAAACCCGTGACCTTGTGATCATTAGACCGACAGGCTGACTGTTAGCCTACCAAGGCACATAGTAAACTATGTAAACTACATCAGTACTTACTCAACTCTGACATAAATTAAGTTTTGTATAAAAGTCAATACCAATACAATACACTCCTCTCATTACTAAACATCCTCCAATTGCTTGTCATCCAAACTCTAGCATAAGAATATGGATATTTTTAACATCACTCATCTTTAAGCGTATATGTTTCTTTGACTGATTAACATCTTTTGGAGCTGTTAAAATGTTGCACTCCACGACCTTATTACCATTGAGACATTACCATTGAGTGCAATTCTCAACCATCACAAACTTATCATTACAAAGTAAAATAATGGCAAATAGTGTGTAAAACACAGAAAACCATTCTAACATTTATACACTAGCACTGAAGTGTTGCTGGTATGACATCCAACATCGAAGAAATGAACAGCAGCATCGCAGTAAGTGAGTAAGTAAATAGAATATTAAAAGTGCACAATGTCAGCCAGTGGCCAAATCTGAGGCACTTGGCTGAGCCGCTAGGCGGGACTGTAGGCCTGATGAAAGCAGTGAGTTTTAAAAGAGACGACGGAAAATGTATGCAGAAGTAATACCTGGCGGTATGAGGTAGCTGTTGGCCTGGATACAGGTTGTACTGAACAGTTGTCGAAGAACACAATATGTACTCTCCCAGAAGACACAGCCAACCAACTGCAATGACAGATAGCGGCTGCTCACTCAGTCAGTCAGCGGCCAGAATGAATTAGCCAAATAAACAGAAATTACAAATGCAAGAGCCATATGAGTGAGTGAGTAAGTGAGTAGGGGTTCACATCCCGCCTGAGGCAGTATAGGTCATTTCGTGGATGGCCTTTCCAGGCAATGCACATACACATAATAATGGAGAAAAGAGTTTAACTTTTACCAAAAGTTTAACCTTTATGAAACACAAAACCTAAAAACGACCTAAACCTAAAATTGTAAGAACTGCCAATTCTCAGTGGGCATATTTAACAGCAATAGCAGTTCTAATAATCTTCCCTTTTATCCTTCAGTCAGTCATCAATATCAGAATGCTGTCTATTAGAGGACTGGGAGTGCAATAGCCATCTGTTACCTAAGAACATAAATACGCATCAATGCAGTCAAAAACCTGTGTCAAGCCAGACACTGCATGCACTGCTAAATTATCAGAGAAACCTGGAAACTGAATCCAGGCGGTTGCCAGGAACCATTCATGGACACACATCAACAGGGTCACATCTTCATTATTCATAAGTCAAGCACAGTGAACATCAAACAAATTACCTCTGAAGCATTACCAACGAACAATACATAACATAATGACATTATTTCCACTTATAATCTGCTGAGCAAAACAAATTAACAAATAAACTAGAAAGCAGTCAGAGCCCGCACACCTCTGCCAAGGCAATGTTGTTCGCTAGGTGGCAGCATCATCTTTGGTTTTGCATTGAAAGCAATGGTAACGAAAATTTCAAAGTGATCCAGAATCCAGGATTCCTTCCGGATCACCCCCAAAATTGAATCATTGGTAGTTTGTGCAATTCTGGACATACCCTCAAAATTTCAGAAAGACCCGTCCATAACTTTTTGAGTTATCTTGCTAACACACAGACAGACAAACAGACAGACAAACAAAGTCTGGCTAAAAAATTACCTCCTTGGCGGAGGTAATTACCTGCAGACAGCATTTCATCATCAGTACCAGATAGCTGTACATCAGGAGTATCGACCATCTGCAACAAACAGTCTTGGGATAAAGCATCTACACCATGGGCCCTAAAAAACGCGGCACTTTACTTTTGTCCATATCTTGATCAATTATTGACGGATTTTAAAAAAATTTTCACTGGCACACTCTGCGGACAATTTGCAATGACGTGATTATTAGATGTCCCACCACACCATAAACGTGTCTTTACACTACTTTGTGAAACATAAATGTAAGAAACCTAACAATAATAACAAACATTTAAGTAAATGAAAAAAACACTTCATACCAACATTGCAGTGAATGATCCATATGACACTAAACTGTGTTAGACCCACAAAGTCAAGTGTCATACGGATCATTCACCGTAATGTTGATCTGGTGTTTTTTTTCAATTTTACCAAAATGTTTGTTTGTTATTATCGTTATACATGCACATTTCATGTTGCAAATTGTCCACAGAGTGTGTCAGTGAAAAAATTTTGAGAACCGGTCACTAATTGGTAAAGATATGGACGCAAGTAAAGTGCCACATTTTTTATGGCCCACCCTGTATAAATCATAACTGAAAGCACTGAGAGCTAGCTTCCAATTTGCTGCTGGCATTATTGTGCTACAACGTATGAAATAATAATCAAAATGCATTACGATAACAACGACAAAAGTAAACTGACAAGAAGTTAAATCACTAACTCCTCATTTTTATTCACCAGGTGGCAGCAGAGGACTGACGGTCTGGCTGCATTTGCTATTGCATGTTTTGGCTGGGGGTCAGACTCAAAACCTCCCCTTTCCCATTTAACATACTGTGCCACTGAACACCAAAAATGCACCAGCCAAATGACATCAAAATATGTCACAAAAGTTTAAGCAGAGTAAACCCGGTGCACAAATATATGAGATATTAAACAGACCACGTTATGAAAAATGTACAGAAATAGATTTAATTACTTGTGTTGCAATGTTTCTGACTACAAACTAGGGCAATAAAGGAATGGGTCAGCAGATTTTGACGCAAAATTTCAACAAAATCCGTTCATAACTTTTTGCACAATATGCCAGATAGAGAACTAAACAAACAAAGTAATTACATTACGTAATTTCTTTTGTAAACGATAATAACATAATGCAAAGACAAAACAAAATACAAAAAAACAAGCAACACAAAATGATGTCAGACTGCAGCTCTGACAAGATCACGGTACAGGCCTGCTATTCCAAAAATCCACTATTCCGAAGGTCCGCTACTCCGAAAGTCCACTGTGCAGATACACCCAACAGTGCTAACATTTGGGTTAAAGTTAGGGTTAAGGTTAGAGTTAAAGTTAAGATTAGGGTTAAGGTCAGCTTTAGGGTTAGTGAAAATAGTAGACTTTCAGAATAATGGACCTTCGAAATAATGGACCTTCGGAATAGTGGACCTTCGGAATAGCGGACCCAAATCAAGATCACACTAACACAATAACTCAATACTTACAGTCTCAGCAGAGTTCTGATAGGCTTCAGCAGCAGGTCCTGACCGAACCAAAGAATGAAGAAACAGCCGATGAGATAACCCATGCAGAAGAGACTGATGCGTGACGTTCCCGTGATGAAGACGATCAACAGCGTTGTCCAGAATGAGAAGTAGAAGACGACAATCTTTGCATAGTCCAGATAGGAACTGACAGCAAATCATTGGATACAGAACAGAACTAGGAATAAAGTGAACATCTACACCTCAAATATTTTATCAATGAGCGTGTGGTGAGCTTACTGTTAAAATTTTCATATTCAGCAGACGACAACAATGCAACTGCACTACGATTTCAGAATTTCTGAATAGATTCACACTAACTTCATTACGGCATTTCAAATGCCAGCATAATGCCTATCTAAAATTTAACAGTTGTGTCCAACAGCTGTACTATGAAATTTTTTCAATCTACAATACATCCCTACCAGAAGAACTAAAAATCTTTCATAGGTTTTATCTTACATTTCATCACGTAAACCACTAATCATTTCGTAAGTTGTTGTTGAGTGTTGACTGAATGATTGACTTATCAGCCACATTCGACAATTAACAAAGATCTGAATCAGGATCTAAACTGTCACCAAAAACCAACTGATTTGCCCATGGGGCATTCTAAATTACTTTTAAAAATTTCATCACAATCCATTTACAACTGTTGAAGTTATGTTGTTCACAAAAAAATGACGACACACCAATCAAAATATACTAAGACCCCTTGCCAAAGATGCAGCTGATAATTGTACAAACTACCTGTACACTACAAAAAGCAGTATAACGTTAATGTTAATCTATGGACACTGCAAGAATTACAGAACGAATATTGCATACTCTTTGTAGGTGATAAAGTCTTCTCTCGGATTTGGGTCTGGGTTCTCTTTCTGAATGCTGGGAATGATGCTACGATTGCAACCGCCTTCATCATCAGACTCCTCGAATTTCTCAACAGAGAACACCTTCCATTGCAGACAGACGAACAGCAGCTGGAAGAAATCGGCTGAAACACAAAGCACAAAACCGAACTCGTTCATTTAATAAACGTCTACAAATTACACCAGTAATTTCCCACATCTGCTAAAGTGATTTTTAGGCCACCTACATGCAGTAACTCATGTTTTCATTCTGTTTTTTATATTTTATTTTTTTGTTATTTTTCTTTATTTCCATTTCTCCGCCGATACCAACAGCGAACCAAGACTAAAATTGAGGGGGGAGTGAAGTCAAACTTGAGGGCTTTAGAAAGAAGGACATTTTAGATTCCCACAATCAGACTTACAGCGCCAAACAGCCTCACATTGGGCTCTGACCCAAATTTCTAGTTAAAGAACAATATCTACAAATATCTACAATATTGACCAAATCAAACTGATTACAAGTACTGTCTAACTACAGCATGCACTCTTAGCAATTTCCCATTCCGCTTCCTTAACCGACTTCCAGTGATGTTTACGCAACTGCCATTCTGAGACAAATAGCACAGAGGTACTAAGAAGATCGTATAAAATCAGACTTGATCCCCGTATCTTTCACCAAGTGGAGCGTAAACTGCATTATTCCGTTTGTCTCATCACATCAAGCAAACAGTCGAGCATACAAAAACTCTTGAGAAACATGTACAAAACACAATGTAGATTAATGCTCACCAATAAGATTAGATGCAAATGGTGGTGGGTGAACATAACTTGGCAGAAACAGAAATATTTTCAGGTTCTTATAATCACCAAAGATGAGATTCCATGGATATGCTGCAAAATGTCAAACACATCATAGTACTGTATGCAGTGATAAACTACATACACACAAGAACAACATACAGCCAAATGACTTCTACAAACCAGATGGTGGTTACGACTCTGTCAACTATTATGCCTCTATCAACATGTGACAACTACAAGGCCAAACTACAAGTCATTTCAGGGCATATTTGACCCCACCATGACCTTGACCTTTGACCTGTTGACCCAAAAATTTGATGTGTTCATCCTGTTAGTGGTAAAAGTTTGGTCAAATTCCGTCAACAAATACCCAAGCTATCATGCTAACAAGGTTTTTCGAGACTCCTGCACGCACGCATGCACACATGCACGAACACTCTAGAAACATAATGTCTTTGGCAAAGGCAAAAAAAATGTGCCACTTTACTTTTGTCCGTATCTTCAACAATTATTGACCAATTTTCAATTTTTTTTTACTGGTGCACTCTGCGAACAATTTGCAATAATGTGATTATTATATATCCCACCACACCATAAATGCATCTCTACACTACCTTGTTAAACATAGATGAAATATAGCTATATAACACTAATAACAAACAAACCTTTTGATAAATGAAAAAAACACTTCAGACCAAGATTGCGATGAATGATCTGTATGACACTAAACTGTGTTAGACCCACACAGTTTAGTGTCATACAGATCATTCACTGTAATGTTAGTCTGAAGTGTTTTTACCAAAATGTTTGTTTGTTATTACCATTTTATACACATATTTCATTGATATTTCACAAGGTAGTGTAAAGATGCATTTACAGTGTGGTGGAATATGTAATAATCACGTTATTGCAAATTGTCCGCAGAATGTGCCAGTGAAAGAATTTTTAAAATTGGTCAATAATTGACAAAGTATAAGTGCCACATAAAAATGGCCCACCCTGTGGATACTGATGCTGATGATAATGAGATTGATACAGACAGAAACTGACCCCAGCAGAGAGCTGGTGGAATGCCGACACATGACAGATACTGAACGATGAGCAATACAATGAGAATGACGACATAGCCGGGCCACAGTCGGTAGCAGCAGCGCCGACTGAGCAGGACCAGAATGCCGAGAAATACTCCGTAGATCACCGAGTACAGATCCAGACGAACAACCATCGTGATAACAGTCATGATGAAACATATCTGCACAGTGGTACAGCACAACGTAAATGCATTCAGAAAAATTCTTTGTCCTGGTCGACACATTGTAGGTCAGCTCCAGCAAATATCCATTTTTAGAAAATTATGCAAACAGCAGAAACAACTTAAGGCATGATTTTGGTAGGTCAAAAATGCCAAACAGCGTTAACGCTTTCAACCTCCATTTGCTGGTCAGCGGCGAGTTGTTTCACAAACAGCCGACAGCCGTCCAAAATCACAAATGTTTAAGAAAGGCTAATTATGAATGCTAATTATGCAGACAGACCACGCTCATGCCAGGCTCCAACGGATCAAACTAGTAACTCTGTTGTAAATGGCTGGCATCGGGTTGTTCTATTATTAGACTTATAGCCAAAACAGAGAAGCGTAAACAGCTGCTAGTGTTGGTCGACTTGTTTGGTGAACAGTGTTTGTCGGTTAGCTTAAACAGCTCTCCGAAATCACGACTGGTTGCGCAACTGTAACCACGGTTGACCATTTCGATCTAGTGGAATCACGCCATTATGTTCACCTTACGTGAAATTCAACTAACATGTAATTTGCAATATTTTCCACTGCTGCAAAAAAAAACAAAAATTTTGAAAAACAGCATTTTAAACACAAATGAACTGTAATAAACCAAAACTTTCAAACACATCATGCTCTGACCTCTCGACCGAACTTGTAGAAGGCGTAGTTAACGAGGAACTTTACACAGTGCGTAAGATCACGATCGGCATCAGCTCTTGTGATGCCGGTGAACACAATGCCTGGAGCCGGTCGCTCACGGTCACGCTGGTTGTAGTACTGGGCCTGGTGCACGTGGACAACTGCCTCAAACGCCATCAGCACCAGAATTATGACGTAGTGCTAGCACACAGATTCACATGATTCACATGCGGTAAACAGCTGCTTGTACAATGCCTCTAAGAAAATGGACTGCCGATACATTTTCAAATAACTCCAGCAATCTCAGTTCGGCTCAATATCAATAACTCTGGTACAAAAAAACGCAATGTAATTTCACTTGATGGCATGCTTTTCTTTGCAAAAAAAATATTAAAAACAGAGTATCAGCTGCAACTTTCCCATGGCAACTACAGTAGAGGAAAGTGCAGGATAATACCCCAACAAAAACACAACATCAGTCACAAAATTTCACATCAAGTCAGTGAAGTTACGGCTCAAGTATAGTACATATAATATAAAAAAAAACATTACTATGGCCTGACTGCAAAAGCATAAGAACAAAGCTTTCACTGCAAATATCTTGTAAGGCCTCCTGAACTACTCTTTTTGCACTATATAGTACTTCAGTAAGCTACGATGTAGTGATCAAGTGATTTTATAAACCCATATAAACATTTCCTAGTTGAAATTAACTAAAAACATTGACGAGAAAAATCATTGACTTATAGCATGTCAGATTGAAGACAAAAGCTCCAACCAATCAGCCATTCAACAAAGTAATAAAGTGACTTATAAAATACAGGGTGGGCCAAAAAGGTGCCACTTTACTTTTGTCCATAGCTTCACCAATTATTGACTGATTTTCAAAATTCTTTCACTGGCACACTCTGCAGACAATTTGCGATAACATGATTATTATAGATCCCACCACACCATAAATGCGTCTCTACACTACCTTGTGAAATATCAATGAAATATGCATACATAACGATAATAACAAACAAACATTTTAGTAAACTTGAAAAAACACTTCAGACCAACATTGCAGTGAATGGTCTTTATGACACTAGACTGTGTGGGTATAACACAGTCTAGTGTCATACGAATCATTCATCGCAATCTTGGTCTAAAGCGTTTTTTCCTTCACCTAGATTTTTGTTATTATCGTTAGTTTTTGCTTACATTTATATTTCACATGGTAGTGTACAAACGCATTTATTGTGTGATGGGATATATAATAATCACATTACTGCAAATTGTCTGCAGAGTGTGCCAGTGAAAAAAAATTTTGAAAATTGATCAATAATTGACGAAGATATAGACAAAAGTAAAGTGGCACGTTTTTTATGGCCCACGGTGCAATTATACTAGAATGGAAATGAACTCTGATACAGCGGCAGACTACAAAGCAGTAAAGAACAGAAACTCGAATGATAAACCAACCTTAATGTAGTCAGGCAAAGCTTTCCCATTATCAGTCAATTTCTCAAACCCGACGTACACAGCTGTGTCAATTGTTTCATTGAATGGATACGGAATTGGAGCAGACGTATTAACATTATCTACTTCCTGCACAAATTATAAGCACCACATATGCTGCAACGTGCTGTCAATACTCAGCAATCCGTGTACTAAAAACACAAAATCTGTCTGGGATCTATAGCTTAAAATAATAACTTTAAGCATTATTTTAACATAACAAACTATTCATCAGCATATGAAATCCACACACAGCTGGCATGGCAATTGCTTGACTATGAAAAGACTCACAAGACCAATACCAACAGTATCTTTATATGTGAATTAAAACTTCTCACAACTTACACGTTACTACTAAAACAATCAGTTCTCCCTGAGAATTCAAAGAAGGTGAAACTAGTAGTAAGGCAAAAATAGTGACTGCCTGGCACTTATCTACATAAATCGGATAAACCACGCAAACTCTTGCAACGGCAGTGCCACCATGGCTATTACTCATAAAATCCTTTAATGGTAGTCTTCGACTCTGTCCCACACAAGACAACTTATTTGTTTAAGATATAACTAAATATTAAATATTGCAATAAGCAAGTCATAATAACTATGTGAGTTCAACATACAGTGCAGTTGTACTGAGCAAAGTCAGGAGGAATCCAATGAAGCTGGTAGAACATCTTTGTCAGAATGATGAGCGCCGTGTAGAGCTGACACAGGTGAGACATGAGCATGTGAACCAATGGGAATGGCAGCAGAATAACGACCAGCAGAACGTAAACTACATTCACGGCGTTTACCTACAGGCACATAGACTCAACAACATAACTGCCAGTCACTCACCGATGCTTCTATTCCAGAACAAAAAACCCAGCTGTTGCTAGGGAAGATTGACTGTACTATTTACTTATATATTATCGAAATCATAACCTACCTTCAGTTCTACCGATTACAGTAAATAAGTAAATGTTTTCGACAAACATGTAGTCTACAGACTATAGAGGCACTAACTTTAGTTGCAAACTGTGGCCAAACTGCTGCACGATTAAGGTACCACAGGGTACCATCCTATTTGCTTCTTCAAACAGTTTCCCATAAAATGTATCCACACTACATATATTACAGACAGAAAGACAGATGACAGATGGACACAACATCATACCATCAGCATGATCGGTGGAAACGAACTTGTGTTGCAGCAGCCTAGCAATCTAAAAGCAAGTTGAGCCAAAACTTGATAACAGATTCTGGAGACTCACGAAAAAGTACACATATCTTTTTCCAGCAAGCCTCCTGGGCAATCCATCGCCACAATTCAGTAGCCTTCAGAAAAACCTTCTTAGTTCTGACCAAACTGTAACAGGGCCACTGCAGCTAACTGTTTTCAATTTTTGTTTTTTAAACTAGTGTTTAACACCTAACTCAAATCTTAAGCCTTTTAATAACAACAAAACCACAACATAATGAGTGAGTGAGTGAGTAGGGTCTTACATCCCACCCGACCAACACAGTACAGGTCATTTCGGGGACAGCCTTTCCAGGCAATGCACGTACACATAATAACAGAACAAAAAGTTTAACCTTTACAGAAAGTTGAACCTTTTTGAAACACAAAACCTAAAAGCAACCTAGACCTAAAATTGTAAGAACTGCCGATTCTGAGTGTGCATATGTATTTAACAGTAATGGCAGTTCTAATAATCTTCCCTCTTATCATCCAGACATCAATATAAGAATGCTGTCTATTGGAAGACAAAGACGAAAATCACAACATACATAACAAGTAAATCTGTACAGCACAAGAAAAAAACTAAACATGAAGTCATGATATCACATTAATGAAGGCAAACATGATATGGAGATATACAACTAATTCAATGTACGGTTCAAACATACCTCCAGCGTGCATAAGATGAATATTGCAAGCATGACAACTTTGTGGATATGAATCTCAGCAAGACGCCACAGCAACTTTGTTACGTTGTTATAAAGCTCAACTAATCTGTCCCACACTGCAGTCAGTGTATGAATGTACGAACTGCGTTTGCCTGCACACACAAATGAGATGACTTAAGCAGCATTAAATGAAATGTCATCATACTAACAATATATCATAATCAGGCCATACAAGGCAGCATCAGACCACCCAATGCAACAGAAGTTAACTAGAAATTTGGGGCAAAGCCCAACGTGAGTCCGCTCAGCGCCCTAAATCCGATTGGGGGAAATTAAAGGGGGGTAAAGAGGGGGGAGAATTTCCCCGGCATCAAAGTCATGTGGCCCAAACTCAAATGCATTGGCATAAGCCGAACGCGCTTCGTCGACTTAGGGTAGGTCAACATTAGCGCTTATAACTTGGTTCGATGTGGACGGAATTTCACAAAATTTTCTTTCTTCAATGCAGAAAGGATCGCTCTCATCAACGCCGTTTAGACTATGTCTTTATCTTCATTGGTTCCAGAGATATTTGAGCTCAAACTCAAAAGTTGTCGTAAATCACACAGATTTTTGAACGTTTTTTGCCCTCCCAAATTTTAAGGGGGGCGGTGCCCCCAAAATTTGTGCTTGCGTTAACACCCCAATATAGAGACACGTCAAGTGCCAAAGTTTCGTCGGGCTACACCCCCTA
>Ga0209671_1007606_pt1 | contig 11258 bp, 7 predicted proteins | sample WorMetHERISLAND2_2_FD_187401 | JGI IMG/M metagenome (GOLD analysis project Ga0209671, IMG submission 187401) | Marine gutless worms symbiont microbial communities from Max Planck institute for Marine Microbiology, Germany - Olavius geniculatus... | ecosystem: Host-associated > Annelida >...
CGTTATAGCTATAGCCTAATCACTCCACTTACATCATTAGGTTTTAGGCAAAAAGTTGAGCAAATTATGACTACCGTTTTTTATCAACGTTTTTAACGTTTTTTCATTTTTGCCACGTTTATTCGATGTTTTTGACGTTTTTTTTCTGGAACCTTTTTTACCTCCGCCAAGGAGATTATGTTTTTGCCAGACTTTGTTTGTTTGTCTGTCTGTCGGTGTGTCAGCAAGATAACTCAAAAAGTTATGGACGGATCTTTCTGAAATTTTTTGGGAATGTCGGGAATGGCGAAAACTACCAGTAATTCAATTTTGGGGGTGATCCGGAAGGAATCCTGAATTCTGGATCACTTTGAAATTTTCGTTAACATTGATTTCAATGGGGCACAAGGGAAACCCCTACCAAACCAAATATGGTGCTGCCACCTGGCGAACAACATGGCCTTGGCGGAGGTCTGCGAGCTCTGACTGCTATTTCTAGTTTACATCTGTGCGTGCCTGTATCACGTGACACACGTCGCGTCCCGTTCACCCGGCACTGCAATCCACGCGGTTTGTCTCCACACTTTCACTCAGTGGCGTAGCCATGCAGAAATGTGAAGTGGGGGGGGGGTAGATTCCCTCCCTTTCCTTCCCTACATTTTTCTTCCTTTCCTTCCCCTCAATCCTTTCGAGCCCTCCCTTCCCCTTTCCTCGATCTCTTCCTTTTCGCTCCGTCACTTTATAAGTAGGACCCCTAAAATCCGTGACAGGCGGACTGGGGAACCGTTGTGAGCTCCACCAGAGGTATCTCGGGCGGAACCCAAGCCGAAATTAAATTTGATGCAATATATGTTTAAAATATGAGATGTGCTGGCAACGATTGCAATTTTTTTGTGAGAAACAACTGACCAAAGACCAAATTTAGTGCACATTAAACGCGTGTTTATGTACTGTCTAAGGAATCGGAGTGGGGGCTACCTACTCCCTTGTCTACACCACTGTTTTCACTGGCACAAAATTCCAGTGCAATTCTTTTACATGTAAACTAGGTGGGCAAAAGAACACCCACTCGGGCAAATTGCCCACCCACTCCAGGAATTTTGCCCAAATGGGTTAATCCATTATTGTCGTTATGCTATGATCGGTAGAGGTAGTCTGGTTATCTATAGTACATCAAAAATATTTCCGAAGATGACATCTTGGATCTCGCTTTAAGAGCATGGAAAGAGGAGCCAGAAAGAAAAGGGGACGAAAGCAAAAATAAAGATAAGGGATAGAGGAAGAAAGATGAAAAAAGGAAAAATAGAGATAGCTTACTTGGCCCCAGCCGCGTCATATATTGAAAAAATTGGTGAAACAGATACTTGAAATTTTTTGACAAACATTGCAAATTTCTGACAGAATTCTCACAGATAGTTGCAAACTTCAGACAGCGGCAAATAGATGTTTAAAATTTCAATTTTGTTTCTAATTTTTTTCACAATGGGAGCTTTTTAGTCCCACATTTTGCATCCGTGGGCAAAATTGTTCTGAAAAAAAATTGTGACAATATTTCGACCGTCCAAAACTAGGCTATGCGAAGCAGCGGAGGGCACTGCTTTCTTTCTGGCATCCCCCTCCCTCTTTCCGGCAATGACGCAACTGCCCACCTACTAATTTCGGCTTAAAAGTTGCACTGCAAAATTCCACGACTTTTCATCCACAAGGACCACGACTTTGCACGACCGTCAAAACGTTTTTCCACGACCTTCTCGTAGTTGGATGAAGCCCGTCAACGTTTAAATATAACAGAGTTCTATATCAAAGCACAACTTTTAGGCTCTAAATTTTCAAGCACCTAAATTATCGATATGCCTAAAAACTAGCCTAAATGCGGTGCTCGTGCTACGAAATTTAGACGCAGCGCCACAAATTTAAAAGTGGAAATACAAATAATCTGCGAGCGAATTTAGCAGAAAATGTTTGAGCTGTTGCATGCATGCAAGTGTTTGCCTTAAAACTGTAATTAAATGAAAAGTTTTAACATATTGAAGATTTAAACTTAAGGACATTTCAAGGACTTTCAAGTAGGCCTGCTTTGAAGTACCTTATCTGTTTACAAGAACTTTCGAAGGCCTTGATTTTTCAAAATTCAAGCATTTTGATACGAAGCAGTTACTTGCAACTGTACATAGACCTACGTTTTGCCGCAGCCGGTAGGCCTACATATTCACGCTGACCCGCCAGGTGCCAGCACCCGATACAAACAATGCACCGCAACTGTGAAGTTTTAGTTTGTCAGACAAAAGTCTTTTTACAGTCTTTATTAAATACCATTGTGTAAAAAATAAACTTGTTAGCAATAGTATTGTGAAGTTGTTGGCTGATAGAAGATTGTAAAGACATTTAGGACTATTCTTATTGTTCTGTCTGTCTCTGTTCTTTATTCTGTATGTTTCTGCGTCTGTCTGTCTCTGTCTGTTGTTACCAAACTATTCTTTGGTGAATAAAGACTGATATAATGTAATGCATATCTTCACAAATACGCTGAGCAAAATAAGACCTATAATAGTCGATATTAGTTTTTCGGAGTAAGAGTACACAGCGACATAGGCTTAACTGAACTGAACTGACATGGTTTACAGTTTTTGACGACCTGGCCAATAGGCAAGCAGTAATGCATTACAGTAAGCACCGTCTAACGGCGTCGATGACTACGTGACTATGGGCACGTACGCGTCAGTCAGTGAGAAATGGGCTGGCTCTGCTCGCCTATGGGTATGCTGATGTACCGATGCCAGCACAACCAAGCACCTCGGTACCTGATGGACCACTGCTCGCCAGTCTCTGACGTTGTCTTCCGACAGCGTCTGCGTTCGGCCAACAGTCACCAACTTTCCGTGCCACGTCATCGGCTCAGCACCTACGGCCGTCGGGCGTTTTCTGTTGTCGGACCAACTGTCTGGAACTCATTGCCTGATGACCTACGCGATCCGAAATGTTCTGTAGACATTTTCAAACAGTCGCTAAAGACGTTTTTGTTTTCACAGTAGGGCCTACTAGTGTGTTCAGCGCATTAGAAGTTTTGACGACAATGCGCTATATAAATTTACATTTGACATTTGACATTTATGGGTCAGTTCGTTGAATACTAAACTACGTCAATTTCACAGTTCAGTTACGTCGCTGTGTACGCGCCTTAAGAATGGTCTATTTTGCTTTAAGTGCAAGTCACCTGTCCGATACCCTCTTTGATCAGTTCTCGTCGCTGTAGCTTGAAAGAGTCGACACAGTAGATTTCAATCTCCGACGAATGCTGGCGTAACACGTAGATGCACGTCTTCATAACGGTCAGGCCGACTATTGGCTCTCCGTCCAGCACCGTTGCCTTCACCGCTGTAACAACCCGTCAAACAACACAAATGAACACATACAGTAATTGCTTAAAATGGAAAAAAAATGCCCGAACGCCCCAACCCAAGCTCTCATCCTTGTCTTTCTCCCCTCCCTCACCTACTCCACTACCAGATCCAGAGTCTCCAATTGGTAGGGGCACCCTTTCCCTCCATTCCCTTTCCTTCCTCTATACCTTTGCCTTTCCTCCCCTCTTCATTCCCTTTATTCCCTTACAAATACAGCCAGTAGGCGCTGGAGGGAGCGCCGACGGAAATCAAATTTGGCGCATTTTAGCCTTAAAATCTGGTCACCGATTTGGCTAGGCCTGCATCTCAGTGAGCAAGTATAACTGATATCTCATTTACCACCGGATGCCACCTGGACGCCGTCTATGACCGCCCATTCACACTTTAACACATAGTCACATAGAAAAATGTGACTGTCCAGTATCGACATATTATGCGGCTGTCAGCTGGGAGATCCGAACCTTAAGTTAATAGTAACACTGAGCTAAAAATTGGTACACCGGTTACTACTGCTTTTGGGAACGTTCACCGGGCAAATTTTGATTTTTTAACGTTTTTTTTTGTTTTCAAGTTAAAAACCCGTACGGGACACAGGGACGAGCAGAACCAATGACCTTGACCTTTCAGTGACCAGTGACCTTTTGAGCCAATACACATATAACACTTAGTACTCCTGCACTGCACGGGAAACGTTGTAACAGATTTTAGTTTTTTCCGCACTTTTTTCATTGGATTCATATAAAGGGGAACAGATAAAGGTCAGCGAAAGAGCAAAACAGTCTATGAAGACATAAATAAAAAAAAACTGACATTTTTGGTACTCTTTTGCTACAATTAAACAATCCGCACAACTTCTGAATTAAATTTAAATGAAGCAAACTTTTGTAAACGTGTACAAGTGAACATTCAAATTAACACTGTAGTGCAGCAGATTATTTACAGAAAGAGGGTTTTTTTCAGATTTCCAAATTTTTTAAAATTTAGTTTTAAACAAGAAGGCGCTCGTAAGAGTGCATATCTCCGCCAAGTGAAGTAATTTAAACATTACTACTACTACTATTACAACTACTACACCTACACCTACAACTACAGCAAATAAGGTGTGCAGACATCAGGACGTCTTGCCGGTCCTGATGTCCTGATGATGACGAATCATCGTGTACGCACACACAATAACACACACGCAGAACGACGGACAGAACGGCCAATCGCTTAGTCTCCTAAAATGTTGACTACATTCACCTTGGCGGAGATAATAAAACAGTCAAAAAATAATCGGCATGCATATGCCAAAGTTATTCCTAACATACAAGTACCTCCTCATCCATAGCCTACAGTGTATAGGCCTACAGAAGAAACATCCCAGTGTACAACTCAATCACAGACGAAATACAATAGCCATAATATTTTAGCAACAGAATAATATGCACCTGGCATATAGGTGACGTGTTGCAGTTTGCCAATGAGAGAACCTTTGTCGCCGTTTGAGTTCACGAAGTTTTCCACATCAGCGCCTTCAAAGACAATCTTCGGTGTATGGTAGTTGCTTTGTTTTAGGTCCTGTTGCCACTTCAATAGAAACGATGCTCGGGCGTGCATGTTGAGTTCCTCCGCAACTCTTGAGATGATGTACGGCGTACCTTCGGTCTTCACGACGTTGCCGAAATTCTGAAATCCTTTCATTGCAAGAAGGCACGCGGTAGCGGCTCGTATTGACCAGTGCAGTTTCTCGAAAGAGATGGCCTTGGTGCTGGATAGTTCCTCCAGCACGCTCTCGACCTGTTGGTCTACCTGCTTCTTTATTTCGTCACCTTTCGCCGTGATCGCAGCCTCGGTCTTCGTGACTTCCTCGATGAAGCACATCTTTTCTCGGTTGAGTCGGGTGACTTCTCCCTGTATGGCGTTGATGGCGCCGTTTATGATGTCGAGGTCGTCTTCCAGCTGCTGCATGAACGTGTTCACGGTGTCGGAGATCTGCTTGCACATCTCCTGCGCCTTGTCGAACTTGCACGTGCAGCACAGCTCGCAGATGTTCGCCTGACAGTCGAAGCAGAACTTCTGGTGCAGGCCGTCGTGACTGCCGCCGCCACCGTCCTTGTGCTTCTCGCACGACATCGGAGTCGAATGTGCGGTTTTCTCGGCGGGCGGTTTGCCCAGCGTCAGGATGCGATGGTTCTTTCCGCGCAGCCTCGAGTGCGGCTTGCTGCAGCTCTCGCAGAGCTTCATCAGGCAGTCCATGCAGTAGGACGTGGCGGGTGGAATTTCCAGCGGCATGCCGTCCTCCTCCGCGGGGCAGGACTCGCACGCAGAATGCTTCTCCTTCTCCGGAGCGTCTTCGGCGTGCAGCAGAAACTCAGCAACAAAATCCGACTGGATCTCGTCAATACCCTTCTCAGTGATCACAAATTTGCAGTGGCAGATCGGGCATTTTGCGAAATCACCACTCGTCTTTCCTCGATATCGACGTTTCAAGCAGGCGAAACAAACTGTATGAAAACACAACAAAAGCTTCGGACACTCAAGACGTTTGGTGCACATAGGACATATCGTAGCTTCGTGAATGCTCTGCTTCTTGGGTGGAGGCACAGGCGGCTTCGGTGGTTTGCATGGCTTTGGCTTTTTTTCTTTTCGTTTTCCATTTCTTTTTTCTGCGTCATTTGTTTTCGTATCGTCCTCTTCATCGGCTTCTTTTCTAACGTTACAAGCTGCCATATTCTACACAATGCAAACAAAAAATGCAGCACAAACGTCCATAATTCAAGCACACAGTGCAATAAATTGTAGTAAACTCTTCGTGCAGACTTATCACTCACTTCGTGATAGGGCACAAGTATATAAAATATAAACAAATTACCGGTACTTAGTGGCACAAGAGGCCCAGCCCGGTGGAAACTCTCAATTTCTGTGCCATAAACGTACACGTTTATGATCTGATAAAGTCTATGGTCGTTTCCGATTTGATGCGCCCGCCTCACGACCTCAGCAGTGAACATTTGCACACGTTTATACTGAATTGCTGATGCAGTTTTGCCAGATCAATACATACGGCAGTAGTGGATTAGTGATTTTAACACAGGTGTCAAACTATCAACTACAGTCGGCCAAAAATGGTGCCACCAGATGTCACATTTAAGGCTAAGATGCAGCAAATTTGATTTCGGCTATGGCTCTGTCCCAAACCCTGCTGGGGGAGCTCACAGCAAAGAAAAAAAAAAAGAAAAAGAAGAAACAAGCAAGAAAGGAAGAGAGAAAAAATATAAAATTGCTGTTTTCTCCTCGAAATCATATCACCAGTACTGACTACTCAATTCTTGTTTGTTAATTTACCTGCACCCGAATTAAACACTGTGGTTAGGGTTAAAGTTAAATTTAGAAATAAGCTTAGGTTAGGTTAAAAATTGGTATTAGGGTTAGAGTTTTGGTTAGGATTAGTGTTAGCGCTAGCGTTAATTGAAATAATGCGGGTGCAGGTGAATTAATGCACAAGTACCGACTAACTACTCTTTATTATACTTTTATTATACTAAAAATTCTGAACATAAAATCTACAAAGTTTAGCATGTGCCATGTGTAGGCGTAAATACATCTGTCAAATTTAAAACAAACTCAGTGAACATTTTTTACACAGCCCTACTATAATAGGCTATGTTATTGACGTGCATTGTGAAATATTGCTTCATGTCATTCATACAGCAAATTTCAATACACACAATTTTCCAAAAGTCAGCTGATATCTTAATTAAAAGCACAAGCAGTATAGTTGTGTTGTATTAGTTATCACTATTAGCAGGCTTTAAAACAGCTAAGATAAATTTTGCCACAATGAGTAGCAAGCATATGCAGATAAATCATTATTTGCCAAGATGGCAGCAGCTCAAACATCGAAGACAGACGAAGCAATACAGAAAAAAGCAACAAAACTATACTACTAACAACAAGCCAACTTAACCCTAACTAAAGAAAAACACAAATCATTCACAAATCCACCCCAGAGAACTTTTAGCGGTGTGACGAAACACCGCACCGGCCTCACCAACCGCACCGGCAGCAATTCCTACCGCACCGGCATCAGATCACCGCACCGGCGCCTAAAACGACCACTTCGAGCATGGCGGCAACTGCAGACGATTGGACGCTGTCTTAGGGTTAGGGTTAGGGTTAGTGGTCGTTTTAGGCGCCGGTGCGGTAATTTCCTGCCGGTGCGGTCGGTGAGGCCGGTGGGTTGTTTCGTCGCACCCTACTAGTATACGTTCCAGTGGAGCTGTAACTGCAAAATATAAATATAACAACACTGCAGACGCAAATTTAATATACGCAGGCTTATCGTACACACTCAGTGTCTCAAACTTCAAGCGTTGTTACTGCTAGTTACATTTCAAGTAATTATTTTTTTCACTTTTTATTTCTAATATTATTTCGTAATTTTGTATAGAATATTTAAATCAGCTTCTGCATTTATACAAAGAATATGAATTTTTCGGCCGCACGTAACGTAATAACTTAAGTAATTATTAACAACAACTACTACTCCCGTCCCCGGTTGTAGTGATGATTCGATATATCGAAAATATCGATATATCGTTTTCGATATCGATATATCGTATCGTATCGTATCGTCGAAAAAAATATCGAATTTTTCGATATATCGTGGTATCTTTTATATATCGCGATGTTTTCGATATATATTACGCCAAAAGTTTATATTTTTATTACTGCATTACCAAAATAACGACAATAAACGGAGAAAACGACAAACTAACCGAAGCAAACTAACTAGTCAATATGTAACCATTCAGCGGTATGGCCACAATTTTGAATGAAACGTCGCAGCCAGACAGCTTGCAGACACGTGCGCCTAATTACCGTATCGTATCCTAGCGTTGATTGTAGCGTTCGATATAGCAACGTTACCATAGCGTGTGTAGGACTGCAGTCAATATGGGAAATCACTTTCTTTCCGTGACCGGAAGTCGGATGCCCGCCTCCAGACATAGGCGGTACGGTCGGCCACCATAGCGACAGCTGGGCTTTTTGTAAACGAAATCAAGCCAAACGGACATTGTAATAAGCGACGCAAAGAGACAAACATGCACACCAGACAACTAATGCCTTTTCTTTGGCGGAGATAGGCCTAGCAATTAAGTGAATCACAAACTTACGCGCTGTCGGTTGAAATTCGCCGACGCGCGATCGAGCAGTTTGTCCAATTCCAAATCATCCAAGTTGTCATTCTCCATAGCAATTGCACTTTCGCGTTACACGTTAATAACTCGATGAGTCCGTGTGATTGCACATTGATGCTGTTTTTTTCACTCTGTTCGCCAGTTAATGATAGGCCTAGGTGTAGGGAGTAATAGCGGCGCGCATCGGCCGCGCGATCACCTGCAGAAGCGTCGCGCCGCACGCAGGCCTATAAATCAATGTCGCGTTTTGCACTAAATTAATTATCTCCGCCAATGCAGGAAAATGTTTTAAACAGATCATTCCGACTTTTTAGCCGAGCGTACTTAAGTAAGGGTGGAGCTTATGCTACGGTTGTCGTTGTCGTTGTCGTTGGTCCGTCTGGACCGTCTGTCTGTCGTTTGTAACGGGTGTATAGCTATAAACGCCTAAATAGTAGATCGTAGCGGAAAAATTCTTTTACACGAATAATTACCCCTGTGTCATAAACCTAGGCATGCAAAATTTCAGCGATCTAGTGCGAAGGAAACATTTTCAAATTTGAGGTTGAATGGACAGGGGTAGAAAAAATGTGCGTTTTTTAACGGCGGGTTGGCTATCTCAGCGACAGCTGTGCTTTTTGTTTGGTATAGTGACGGGGTTTGTAATTAAGTTGCAACTTGCAGTTAATGGGCACGGTTCTTATATAGGGGGCGGCCCGCTACAGCTAGGGGCCACTATAGCTAGGGTCCGCTATAGCTAGGGACCATTATATATAAACGTCAATGTTTAACTCATACATGTAACTCTTAGGGGCCTAGGGGCCTACCTTAGTTTCAAAATTGGGGGACCCACCGTTTACCCCCAATTTTTTGGGATTTTTTCGTAATTTTCATTTTAACCCAAAAAGTCTCGAAATTGTCTTGATTAATTTATTTATAACTTTGCGCATAAATGAAAAGAAAAAGTAATCAAAATGTGACGAGTGGTTTTTTTTGCTAGGCTTCCCCGAAGTTACCCACTATGGTAAATTTTACGGTTTTTGATGCATAACATAACATAAATCTTGACCTAAGTTCAAAATTTAATTCTGGTAATAACTCTGTTTTGTTTTTGAACTTTGGTTCACGAAAGTTTGGGGTCTCGTAGACCCGTCCCAGACCTTTTAGAAAATGCCGAAATATGTGCATGGTACCTCCTACGTCTAGCAGGTCTTCTGCGAGGATGAAACGACCAAGGCTGGAGAATAATTTACATAAATTATGGTCACTGGGGTAGTGTCCGCATTTTTTTGCGTCACGCTGTATAATGTGTACTATTGTTTCTATGAACTTATGCCGGGAATATTATGACGGAAATAATGGAAACAGTGTTAGTTAACAGTATCAATTTGTGTCACAAACCGATGAGCACACACTTTTTCAGCAGAATAGCACTGCAACACAATTGACGTTATTATGCCTAGCTGAAGCCATTTGCAAATTTCAAGACAATGCAGCAAATCAGTTCTGAACTACATTTCCACCATTCTTCATAGACTACTGCAAATGTAGGCCTAATACTGTAGTGGGCATCCAAGCAAAAAATACTGAAACAAAAGGGCTCCATAAGAAGACAGTTCAAACAAAAAAAAACGCTCCAATAATGATGGAAGAATGTTCTGATAACAGCAGTGTGCGAAATAGGGGGGCGGTGGTCAGACCCCCTAAAAGTATAAGGCACCCATGCAAAGTTGTAATATGTAGGTTGGTTGGGTCCCATGGTTATTTGTATTTGCACTGAGCTTAAGGCAGTATTGTAAAGCTAGTTTTTACGTCATAGAGCTAGTGGAGGTTCAGCAGCCTGAACACATAAACTGACTGCTGGTGAAGTTCTGAATGCACCCAAACACAAGCGTAAAGTGTGATTGTGAATTCGTTCCAGGATCTTAAGGTAGAAGGTCTAGCTGAACCATACACAATGCAGCCATAGTCCAACTTTGACCTTGTTAAAGACCTGTAAAAGTGCAGGAGTGTTTGTTGATCTGCTCCCCAAGAAGTGTGAGCAACAACACGTAATAGATTTATAGCTTTGAGACATTTTTCCTTGAGGTAATGAAGACGAGGTATGAACGACAGCTTGCGATCAAAGATCATACCAAGAAATTTAGTTTTCTCAACGACTGGAATAGGCATACCATTGAGAGACAGCTGTGGATCAAGATCTGGGTTTAGTAGACGGCAGAAATGAATACAAACTGTTTTGGAAGTTGAGAAACGAAATCCATTGGTATCAGCCCAGTACTGTAGTTTATTGAGACATCGCTGTAGATGTTGTTCTATTATATGTATGTGCTTTGATCTGTAGCATATTAGGAAATCATCAACATATAGAGAACTCTCAACATTAGGGCATATAGCCTTCACAATTGAGTTGATCTTTAATGCAAACAGTGTAACTGACCGGATGCTCCCTTGAGGTACACCCATTTCCTGATCAAACAGAGTAGACAAATGTGTTCCAAGTCGTACTTGGAACTGCCGGTCTTTGAGAAAGTTTCCAATGAATATGGGTAATCTACCATGAAGACCTGTATCAAATAGGTCTTTCATGATACCATATTTCCAAGTAGTATTGTAGGCTTTCTCAAGATCAAAAAATATTGCAACAGTGTGCTGTTTATTGACAAATGCCTCACGAACAAAAGTCTCCAAGCGAACGAGCTGATCAGTTGTGCTG
>Ga0209671_1007608_pt1 | contig 11256 bp, 10 predicted proteins | sample WorMetHERISLAND2_2_FD_187401 | JGI IMG/M metagenome (GOLD analysis project Ga0209671, IMG submission 187401) | Marine gutless worms symbiont microbial communities from Max Planck institute for Marine Microbiology, Germany - Olavius geniculatus... | ecosystem: Host-associated > Annelida >...
TGAGCCTGCACACTAAACTGCGCCTGTACAACGCCCTTGTCGTCTCTGTTCTTCTGTACGGCGCAGAGACCTGGACACTTACTAAATCTGATGAGCGTAAACTGGAAGCATTCCAGATGTCATGCATGCGAAGAATCCTCGGCATTCGGTGGTTCGATTTCGTGTCAAATGCGTCGGTGATGGACCAGGTCAAACAGCGTCCTATCTGCAGCAGAATATGCGACAGACGTATCACGATGTTTGGACATGTACGCCGTCTACAAGAGTCTGTTCCCGTGCACGAGGCACTTCGTCTGGCAGTCAACACACGTACAGGTGTCCGACCTGACGACAGGCTGGACTGGAAGCGTCCGCGTGGCCGTCCTCGACATACATGGATCCGCCAGCTGGAGATCGACGTCGGGCTTGCTGCAGCTGCCGCCTGGGATATGGCCAGTGATCGTGAAGTCTGGAGGGCGCAACGACCCGTCGCCGGTCAAGCGGTCCAGTGAGTGAGTGAGTGATTGTGTATTAAGCAATTATACTCCAGCATATTGGGGCGAGTTGACTTTTTTTGGACCAGCTGAGTGGTGATTTTGCGTTTTGAAATTGTAACAGTGCTGAGTCATAACAAGATATCGGAGATTGACGTTGCAACCTTGAGTCAGCTTGTCAAGCTTCAGCTGTCTCACAACAAGCTCAAGACGTTTCCTGATGTTCGCGTATGGAATTTTCTTTGATAACTAACTGTGTTAATGGACTATTTTGTGACCATGTGAGATTTACTCGTAATAATACGCTAGTGTTGTGCAAAGCGTTCCGCCTGATGTGGTGTGCATAGAGTGATGATATCATACTTTGTGTACAAATGCAGTAGAATCAGATGCCCAAATGTTTGCAGTTTTCATTAGTCAGTGTGCTAGTCTCACATTAGTGTGTCTCAGGCTCTGTTGCAGTTGGTTACATTATAACTAGGGACAGTAGAAAATCACGGCAAAAAATGGCAAAAGAACACGGCAAACTTTGGCGAAAATTGCAAAAATCATGGCAAAGAATCGGCATCAAATCACGGGCCCGAAGACTATTATACAGTGTATAAAACTCAACATGTAGCATTGACGACCATCAATACATGCAGTGGGAGGTTTCTATTTGTGAAATTTTGTTGATGCAGAGCATTAAAATACATACATGTCACGCGCAAATATTGAGCCAGAAAGTAACAAAACACATGAACTTTGGTAGCAGATGCAAGAATAAATATTTTTGCATTAAAATCACACAATAAACTTCAACTTATTATTATTATTAATGACATTTATATGGCACAAATTCGAAGAGATGCAGCAAATGCGCCAAGTCAACTGTTACACGCTGTCATGAAGAATGTTTTCAGCCGCCCATGAAATGTGGACAGTGACATGTCTGATCGAAGTGCAGCTGGCAGACTGTTCCACATGATCGGACAGCTAACAGCGAAGCTGCGGTCACCGTAGTTCATCATCGTGCATGGAACAGATAGTTGTCCAGATACGGCAGAGCGAAGATGACACCAACCGTCATCGTGTGATGACGTCGAGATGCAGTATGTCGACAGGTAAGACGGAGCCATATCGTGCCAATACTTGTACACCAACACGGCCGTCTTGAAAAGAATACGCTACCATGTTGGTAACCAATGCAACTGACGCAGCATCAGTGTCACGTGTTGAAATCTTCTGGCCCCAGTGATGAGATGGGTAGCAGCATTCTGGATGGCTTGCAGCCTTTGGAGCAACTGACCACTGATGCTGGTGAGCAAGCTTCGGCTGCTGATGAAGGCATACACTAATGTCTTCATTGCCTCTGGTGTCAGTGACTGCTTAATTGACTTCAGCTGTTGGATGTAGACAAAACAGGAATGGCTGAGTGCAGCAACATGATTGGCTGGAGTAAGCTTGCTGTCCAGTACAACACCAAGGTCTTTGACTGCAGTTGAAAACTGGATCGTGGCGTTTGGACAAGTCAAAGCTTGAGTGCTTAGCTTGTTCAGTTGCTGACGAGTACCCAGCCAGATGATCTGAGTTTCCTCTTCGTTTAGCTTTAAGTGACTGTCGGACATTCAGCCGCGAATCCGCTCGATGCAGATTGCCAGGCGTTCCATCACGTTGATGTGGTCAGAGGCTGGTGTGCTGAGGTAGATCCGTGTGTTGTCAGCATACATGTGGCATGTGAAACCGCATTCTGCAGTTACATCAAACAGTTCAGCCGTATACAGCAGGAACAAAATAGGACCTAGAACTGACCCAGGCGGGACTCCAAACTGCAGCTTCCACTCTGATGACAGACGTCCCCTGTACAGTACCCGCTGTGACCGAACAAACAAGAATGATGCAATCCAATCAAGCACTGTTCCACAGATGCCAAATCTGACACGCAACCGACGCAGTAAAATGTCATGGTCTACACATTTCAACGCTGCACTGAGGTCTAACAATCCAAGCAGTACAACGTGTTGACTGTCTATGGCACAGTAAATGTCCAACAGCACCTTCAGTATGGCTGTCTCTGTGCTGTGGAAATGCCGATATGCTGACTGCAACTGGGGCGTTAGATCTTTGTCATTGAGGTAGCTGACGAGACGCGATGCGACGACTCGTTCCACCAACTTAGACACAAATGTCAGGTTGGACACAGGTCGATAGTTTTTTTAGTTCATCAGCGTTCAGTTCAGGTTTTTTCAACAGTGAAGTGACGATGGCACGTCTATCTTCGGAAGGCAGACAGCCCTCGTGCAGTGAAGCATTGATCATGGCAGTCATATATGGAAGAAGTGTGTCGGCCAACACCTTCAACAAAAAAGTTGGAATAGGGTCGAGTGGACATGACTTAGTTGGTGACTGCATGGTCGGCTTATGGACTTTGGCTGCACTGCGTGACGAAAATGCTGACAGCGATTCAGCGGTTGCTGGAGTAACTGTAGGCGGTGGTCGACTATCAGTAGCTGCACGAACGGTCTTCACCTTGTCGTCGAAGTAGTGCAAGAACGCGTCCGTTTCGTTGCTCGTCGGCGTGTTGACGTCAGCAGTTTGCTTGTCCCGCTGGAGCAGTGTCGACATTGACCGCCACAGCTTCATCGGTGCGCTGCCTTCGCTCTGGACACAGTCCGACCAGTACTGCTTCCTTTTCTGATCAAGGACATCATGCTTCTTCTTGTACGCAGCTACATAGGCAGCTTTGCTGGCAGCGTCACGAGCGTGTCTGTACAGTCGCTCCTGATGACGACAGTCACGGCGAACTGCACAGCACTCAGCGTCGAACCAAGGACACGGCGATTGTAGACGACACTTGACAATGCGCTCCGGTGCGAACTGGTCAGCAAGACGTCGCAGAGTATCGTCGTACGTTTTGAACAGTACGAATAAAAACCAAATATGCTGACTTTTATGCTGACTAAAAACCAAATATTCTTGTAAAAACGCAAAATCATGGCATTTTGGCTAAAACACCATTTCAGCAAAATCATGGCATTTGACAAAAATCATGGTTTCCGTAATTTCCGTGTTTCCGTGATTTTCTGTTGTCTCTAATTATAACACGGGATGTAGATAAAATAGTTATTCAGCAATCCAGTAGATCCTTTTCATCTTAATATAAATTAAGTAAGTAGACTGCTAAGTTTATAGATGCAAGCAGTTTCTGTCAGGACTGAGAGATCCATAAATATGAACATTGAAGTTTCATAGAGTGCTTTTTATCACGATGGCCATTGAGGCCAGACATTATATAGGCACTTGCTTGTTATGGTCTTCAGTGTAATACTGTAGGATATTTTTGTGTACATTTATAACTTATTTACACTTGATAACTGTCATTTTGGTGAGAGTATCTCGTTTGTTTATTATGCTGCTTACTCGAATCATTCCTAACACTTTGTTTGCAGTTCAATACAGAGTTGAAGATCTTGATGCTGAACGATAACAGGATCAAGATGATACCCCGAGACTGCGTCAGACAAAATAACAGGTTCACTTGCTAACAGCTCTTGTCAAGCATGTGAATATTCTAACTGTGCTCAAATTGAGCTGACTGGGTGGCTAGGTGGATGAGTAGGTATCTGGATGGACCGAAAAAAAATGATGTATAGAGTTGTTTAGATAGAACTTTGTGGATAATGTCATTTGCTGTTGAAATTTGTTAACAGTGTTAGAGTTTGTCAAAATTATATCAAATTCAAATACATATATGTGTTTTTAGTGGAGAAACCTTATAGTAGGTGACTACCTAGGATGACTTGAATTTGTTATGCAATTTCTTAGAAATTACTGCATGTTGAACTTTAGACTTTGCGTTTTGATAGACTATTATGATCTGTTGATGAAGCCAGCTTGTTTGGTTGATGAATCGCCAGTTAATTAGTCTATATTTTGTATGTTTTCAATTTCAGGGTACATTTGTGAAGACATTATGTAGTAGGCCATTATGTGGTTTTTATCTGATGTTACTGGTGTTGCAGGCTTGAAATTGTGGAAGTTGGCAACAACGCCATCAAGGAAGTAAAGTAAATAAATGATCTGTGTCTCACTGCTTTACAATGCTCAGTTGCAGTGCTTTAACTGCACTTATTTACCAATCTCTATTCACAGATAATGTTTGATTTGGACTCGCAGAACTTAGCAATCAACTATACCATTAATTGTTGGAATATTTTTACGACTAATGCAATTTTAATCATTAATTTTTTGATTTGAGTCATATCACTACGAACACATTATAAAGTAGGTGCAATGAGATGCATATGTAAATTGATATTTACTTTCTCGGGAAAACATGGCTAGATGAAACAAGCACTTAGACTCTACTAATGATAATATAGACCTATCATTGTCTCAGTGCTTTTGTGACATTTGTTGGCTGAATTGGTTACAAAGTTGGTAAAAACACGCATTTTTTGCGCAATAATTACTTCTAGTTTTAATCGAACTAGCAATAGCTTAATTATTAAGTTGCTTCTTCTGCTGTATTCATTCTCATCGACTCCATCTTGTTTGCTCTTTTGCTAGGTTTTTTAGTTGCGAATACTTGATGTACCCATCGCTTGTCTTCAGTGACCAACTCAGTAACATTTTTTTGGTCTCCCTCTTTTTTTCTTCCTTAGCAGTCATCTTTATACTGTTCTTACTAGAGAATCATGATGCAACATGTGCCCTAGCCACATTTTCTGTTTATTTCGCAATGTATCTAATAGTTCTGTTTTGCTTCAACTGTTTTTAGCACCAAGTTAACTGTTGAAATTTTTTGTATTGTTACCTGCTGTAGTTCGAAGCCATTTTCACATTGTGTTTCAGATTCTTGAAGGGCCTGGTTGCTGCTAAGGGTTTGGTGCGTCTGAACCTGCTTGGCAATCCCATGTGCACCCAGCCTCGGTTTGTTCACAAAGTAAGATTTATTCTCTCTATGCTAAATAATTTTCAAGCCAACTCGGCCTGGCCATTTTTTCTGGGTAGACGCAGCGAGTACTGGCAAAAGCTGGGGCATAGACACACCGCATTGTCTAGCAGGGTAAACTGGTGTCTGGCTGAGGGCTAAGGAAATGGAGGTCAGCGCTGCTCTATGTGCCTTATGGCTTGAGAAGGACTATGCTGGCATGATAAGGGCTATGACTTTTTGACGATGAAGTTTGTGTTTGTGTACTTTGTGCTGTAATGTTTGTTCAGTGACGCCGACATAAGCATATAAACTGCAATACTAATTATGCAGTTTCAACAATTTTAACATTTGATATTACCTATTCACTGTGTAGCTCGGTAGTCTAACGGTAACGTGTCGGACTTGTAATCCTGAGGTAACTCAGAGGCGCAGGTTCGACACCGCATCGCGACACTGCCGTGTAACTATCTTAGGCAAGTTGTTCACACACATGTGCCTTTGTCACCAAGCAGTATAATTTGGTACCGGCTTCACCGCTGGGACGTAAACAGGCGCACCGCGTGATACACTGGCCCCGTATCCGTGGTCTTGCAGTGTAAAAACTGGTGTCTGGCTGAGGGCCTTACGAAACGTAGATCAGCGCCACCCTATGAGCTGTAAGGCTCGGGAAGGACTTTACGTTTCACTTTACGTTTTATTCTCTGTTTAGTGGTCTGCATTCATTTGAATCCACGTGTGAATTGTTAACCGGAAAGCGTTCATTGGGAGTTAATCTAACCATTGTGATGAAGTTGCATTTTATTCAGATGAATACAGAACTTGTTTGCATCAGTATCAAAAAACATCATTCTGGAAAACATTCAAATATAATGCGTCTAACAAAAGAGGAAAGGAAATCAAGTACCGAAAGCCTGTCATTGTTTTTGGCCCACCGTGCATTTCACTGATCAGAGTGCATAATGACAAGTGCATTTCTTGTGTCGATGATAATTTTTTTGAGCTGATTTACAATCGGCTTGTGAATGTTTAGCGTGTTTTGTGTTACCATAAGGTGAAGTCATTGTTTCCCGTCATCAGAATTCTGAATTCGCAGCCACTACACAAACTGCTGCAAGATTTGAAACAGGTATGAAATTGAAAAATTGTCATTAGCATAATCTCTGTTCTGATTTAAGCAGTGCATCGTGAAATTTAGGGAAGTGCAGCTCGAATTTATTTGCATATATTTGAAACTGCTATTTTGCGGGATATTTTTTGTATGATTTTGGCTTCAAATGTGTCATTTTAATATTATAATTTTTTCTTGGTTTATTCAATAACGTTGGAGATTTGATTTTATGTTAAACAACAGCTTTTCGCTTGAATTCATGCTGTATTTTTGTAAGCTTTTCCTGATCAATGTTGACATAAAATTTTGATGATTGAAATCTGGATGTTTGGTTCTTAAAAGTCCTTGAATTTTCCAGTCGTGGGAACCTCGTATTCAGAGTGTAAATGTATTGCAGTCATCGGAAGGTAAAGAAGCTGAGCTGCCATTGAAACGAGAGCATTCCAACACAGAGCACAGTACGGAGGAGAATGATGAAGGGACACAATTGAGTCAGTTATTTACTGCTTTTAATTATCTGTGACTGTTCCGTTAATTATAACATTATAATTATAATACGATACATGTGATACACTGGCCCTGTGTCCGTGGTCTCGCAGTGTAAAAACTGGTGTCTGGCTGAGGGCCTTAGGAAATGGAGATCAGCGCCGCCCTATGGGCTGTAAGGCTCGGGAAGTATTTTACGTTTTATGTTTTACGTTTTTACGTTCTGTTAATTAAACTAGAAAATTACACCATAGATGCTGTGAGTTTTGCAACTGTACTGTTTGGAATCTGTGCATCGGATTCAAACTAACTATTAGATATTTTTTGTTTTAAGCACTGGGCTCTTTGTCACATGACATAGGCTTATGTGTTGGATGAGTGACTTTGATTTTTTTAGTTTGTGAGCATACTTTACCCATTTCTGAAAGTTCCAGAACTGTGTCTCTTTTTAGCTATTGTCAGTTATTAATTCATACATTCATTACTTTTTTACTTCTGAATGATCGGACAGAATGCAAATGAAATTTCAGTATAACATATCATTTCTATGAGCTTTGTGAACTTTAGTTTCTTCAATGTTTGTTTTTACCTAAAATGTCTAGCATTGTCATTTTGTCATGAGTAATCTAAATTGTCATTTGGGTTGCACTGTTACCAATTTTTTTTATTTTTCTGTTTTTGAGTTCTCATGGAACACTTGGCATATAGGTGAGCAGATTGACAATGTGATATAGGGAGGGCATTTAGTAAGTAAAGATAATTTTGGCTTAATTTGCAGAATGTATAGTTAGTTATTAGCAGCTACAGAGTTATTTTTGTGACAAAATTATTTTATTACAAATTACCTTGGTTTAGTTAATGGTTTGAAAGTCAATTTTGACATTTATTGGTGTAATCTAGGGGTTTATTGTTATGAGTGCACGTGTACAGAATGCAACAATGCTGGAGCAGAAGTAAAAATTTTCTGTATAAAGTAAAAGTAATGGACAGACCCATCGAGAGGGTGGGGTAGGGGGGTAAGCTACTCCAGGCCCCGCGACGTTTGGGGGCCCCGCCGTTGGTCGGAAATATAATGTACGCCAGAATATACCATTTTGAAAAGAAAAATTCAAAAAATTTTCTCCCCATAGGGGCCCCATGAAAATGTTCGTGGGCCTCGCGAGAATGTTTCCCTGGGCCCCGCTGTGGCTCTCGATGGGCCTGGTAATGGAGGTGTTAGCAAAAGACCATCTTTGACTTTTGTATGATGCAGTATGATAAAGAGTAAATTTATTATTATTATTTAATTTTTTATATTTTTTTAGAGGTGAAGAGAAAGAAACAGAAGAAAACGGATGAGAAAAAGAAGCAGAAAACGCCAGTATCTGCTGAGGCATCACAAGATGCTACGAAAGAAAAACGCGGCTTAGAAACTGATCTGGACCGAGAACTTACTGCTAGTAAGAAACGTCGAAAAGCTGAAAAGAAGCAGAAATCATCGACTGAATTTGACTTATTGACAGAGGCTGCAGTGTACGAGGCAACAACTGCTAAAACAAGTGATCTGCACTATAGTTCAGTTGTTACTGCAGTTGACTTGTCTCACTCAAAACGTCGTCCGGCAAAATCGGACAGTAACTCGGGCATTGTACGAATTATTGAGAAGTCGCAGCGTAAACGTCTGCAGAGCACTGATGATATTGAAGAAGCACTTCGGTTGGATGTGGGCATTGGCAGTTGTCAATGGTAGCTTTTTTTTGTATCGTTTACTTTGCATATTTGTATCTCGTGTGTTGCTGAATATTGGTCGTATGTCCAGTGGTGTCGTGTCCGGTGGCTGCAACGAGGGAGGGGAATTGCCCGCCATCCACTTTAATTTTTTTTCCCATCAGAAAATTTTCTTTAAAAACAAAATTTGAATCCAAAATTTCCAGTTGAGGGAATCTGGAGCAAATTCGGATTTTTAAGCACACATAAATAATCTTCTCTGTCAGAAAAATGCAAATTTGTGCTATCTACCTTCACTGTTTTTTTCACACACTTTGCCACTGTGTACACCATGGGCCAATAAAAAAGTGGCACTTTACTTTTGTTTATGTCTCTATGGTTCTGAGTGTTGGGCAGTTACTAAGAATGATGTGCGTAAGATCGATGCACTTTGTCAGTGGTGTCTGAGAATGCTGCTAGGAATCAACTGGCAACAGCATGTGCGCAACAATGAAGTCAGAAGGTTAACCAAGCAACCCCATCTCTCAGCCATAGTCCAGTCAAGGCGCCTGTCCCTGTTCGGACACATTGCATGAGTGCCTGATGAAACAGATGCAAAACAGATCTTAACAGCTTCCCCCGCAGGAAACTGGAGGAGACCACTGGGACGTCCTCATATTACATTGATGAAAACCATTCAGCAGGATCTGAAATCCAGCGACCTCAATATGGACGACGCAGTTGACTTGGCTCAGAACCGTCCACTCTGGAGATTGATGTCTACGTTCGGCGCTACGCACTTTTAGTGGTGCTCACAAGAAATGATGATGATGATGATGTCTTCACCAATTATAGACCAATTTTCAGAATTTTGTTTTACTGGCACACTCTGTGGACAATTTGCAATAATGTGATTATTATATATCCCACTACATGGTAAACGCTTCTCTACACTACCTTGTGAGATATAAATGTAAGCAAAAACTAACGACAATAACAAAAATTTAGGTAAAAAACACTTCAGATCAGCATTGCAATGAATGATCTGTATGACACTAGACTGAGTTTGACCCACACAGTTTAGTGTCACACAGACCATTCACTGCAATGTTGGTCTGAAGTGTTTTTTTTTTCAATTTTACCAAAATGCTTGTTTGTTATTATTGTCATTGATATTTCACAAGGTAGTGTAGAGATGCATTTATGGTGTGGTGGGATATCTAAGAATTTCAAAAATTGATCAATAATTGGTGAAGATATGGACAAAAGTAAAGTGCCACGTTTTTTTGGTTCACCTTGTATATCAGATAGTTACTGCTGCTAGATTATGTCTGATGCAGAAAATATTGTTTTTCTTTCGTTTTGTTCATCTGCTGCTGTTGTGATTTGGTTAGACTTAATTTGCAAATCTTGACTTTTAGTTTAACTTTTATCACATTAATGTTCTTTTGTTTCCCATACATAATGCCCATATTAATTCACGATTATACATGACATGATCCGTGTAATTAGCAGGTTTCTGTGTAATTGGTAATGTCTGCAAAATTGCGTGAAATCCACAGATTTTTTTTGTATTTTTTGAATTTTAGATCATCTCTGGATGTTTAATGCCGCGTTGTTTGTTATTTTCGCAAAACACTTGATTGAGTATTTAGTTAGTTGGCAAATTTTCTGCAATATCTGCTTCACAACATACATTGTCAATGACATTGTAGCAAAGAAACTTACCACAGTTTTAAGTCATTTTAACCCTTTGTGTTATTTCCATGTTATTTGTGTTCTCCTTTAAAAATGCCCATGTAACTTGCACTTTTTCTCCATGAATTAGGTTGGGCCCTACGCATGCTTAGTCAATTTCCACAGTGAAAGGTCAAATGCCCAGCCATGACCAATCTTCCCAGCAATAGGTGAACACAAGTGTGTAGATATGGCCGCCAAGGACAAGATAGGCACTAATATATTAAACAGTGTTTGGTTACTGGATTGAAAGTAAGTAGCATAAGTGTGTGCCGAGCTAGGACAAAATTTGACTTCACTCGCTGCCGAATGACCACTTGTTTCAGTTGGCAGTTGGCTGTTGCAAAATTTTTGCGAAAAATGTAAAAGTTGTAAAACTCGTAAAGAAATAACTGTATTTGCTTGTGAAATGAGAATCAACCTGGACACGAATTTGAGGATTATAATACCTTCAAAGAATGAAGTAAAAACGTCCTACAATCACACTTCACTACGGTTGACAGTCATCGCAAATCACAAATTCTATTATTAGCAAAACAGGGTCAAAATGACTCAAAACTTGTCGCTATAGACTGATTAGAAAATGTAATGTTTGAATTTATCCTGATTGGGAATAAAGTTAAAAATTAGTGTAAGAAGTCGACATTTTAGTGATCATGTTCCACCTGGAGACGCCAACTTTCCTCTCGTTTACAAATTTGGATCCAGTTTTGTATTTTTTTTGTTTATACCCTTCAAAAGAAGGGTTAAAAACAAAAAAAATAAAGTTAAAAACTAATCCATGGATGGCCAGAGGTCTGAACACGTGGGAAAGCTGTCGTGGAGGATGACTGCGTTAAATCGTTGCACTG
>Ga0209671_1007609_pt1 | contig 11256 bp, 4 predicted proteins | sample WorMetHERISLAND2_2_FD_187401 | JGI IMG/M metagenome (GOLD analysis project Ga0209671, IMG submission 187401) | Marine gutless worms symbiont microbial communities from Max Planck institute for Marine Microbiology, Germany - Olavius geniculatus... | ecosystem: Host-associated > Annelida >...
GCAAAGTTCTTCTGACATTGTGTAATGGTGATGTTTGAATTTTTAAATTGTGATTTGTGCTGTTTTATATCTACAACCACGATGTCACCCTTACACTGTATATAGACTGAACAGTTTTTTACATAAATATTTGCAGTTTTATTGCCGTTGGAAGTAATCTGGATTAGTTAATTATAGTAATGTTAGAAAATGTAGAAATGCTTTTTGTTGCTAGATAATAACGATTTTTCGTATACCATACTTAACATATGATTTTTGTGGGGGTGCATATGTGCGCTTTTGAATAATTGCGCACTGCCCATACCAAAATAAACCGATCTTGAAAACACCCCATCTGACGCAAAGATCTTCGATATATCTCTTACGTAAGCCGAGTTCTAACCCATTATGTCCCAAATTTCATTGCCATGGCAACGAGGGTCACTCGGGGAAAAATTCGGTTGGCAGCATTCGATAGCCCATCCCCAAAAACCCCACTATAGATGCAAAAGTCTTGCAGATATCTATTACACAGACCGAGCTATAGTGAATTTTGTCCCAAAATTCGTTGCCGTGGCAACAGGGGTCACCAGGAGAGAAATTCAAATGACAACATCAGATAGCCTGGCCCCAAAAATATGGAGGCAGGTGCAAACAGTGCACAATTATCTTTTACGGGGGCCAAGTTATAGCCAATTTTGTCCCAAAATCGTTGCCATGGCAACGGGGGTTAGCAGGGGAAAAATTTTAATGACACCATCGGATAGCGCGGGCACGAAAATAGGGGGGTAGATGCAAACAGCGCACAATTATCTTTTACGTGGCCCGAGTTATAGCCAATTTTGTCCCAAAATTCATTGCCATGGCAACAGGGGTTAGCAGGGGAAAAATTTTAATGACACCATCGGATAGCGCGGGCGCGAAAATAGGGGGTAGGTGCAAACAGCGTGCAATTTTCTTTTAAGGGGGCCGAGTTATCGCCCATTTTGTCCCAAATTTTGTTGCCATGGCAATGGGGGTCGATCAGGGGTAAATATAAATGACACCGTTAAATTGGCCGACCCCAAACACCATACCCTAGAACCAAAATTTACGACTTTATCTTACACATAGCCGGAGTTATGACAGTTTAAAGCACTGTCTAATTTTCCCCATAGGCACCATTGTAATTTTTCATATTTTTGTGAAAAATAGGTGAAAATGTTGAATTTAAATGTTGTAACCCCCAAAAGGCACTACCTTGCACGAAACTGCGTCATATGAGCCATCGTGCGTTAAAATCAGTTCAGTCGTTTTTGCTGTAGAGGACAGCAAGAAAAAAAGGGAAGGGAAGGGAAAGGTAGGAAAGGAACAAAAAGTCACGCAAGCGTTATATTTCACCTATTCGTGGGGAAGCCCCCCGTAAACGGATTATCACCAAATTTCGCACATCAGGAGATATGCTGGACATAATCATTTGTGCAAATTTTGGTGTGGAAAAATTAAGGGGTTTGGGAAATATGAGGGGTCACATTTTGGAGTTTCCCATTGAAATGGCTGGTCACCCTTACAACAGTGCTGCACTACCGCGCAGCCCATGATGTCATCTGTTCACAGAACGCAGTTTATGTGTGTATTATTTTCTACACCAGTAATCTGTCAAAACTCGCAAGTGACAAACAACATAGAAACAAGAAAAACGAATAAACTTAACAAGTTAATGTCGCCTGTAAAAATACTAAAAATTAGTGTTTTATTTTTCAACGTATCATCAGAGTTCATTCGACCATTTGTCCCGTTAATGAACAAGCTCCTGAATGCTCGATGCAAAGAATGATGCTGACTGCTATCCAAGCCACTGAAGAATGACTGATCGCACCTCGGCATCTGATGCAAATTTCTGCCCACCTAGCATTTTCTTAAACCCAAAGTGTACTGTTCGCTTCAAAAAACACTTGTTGCCATTTTCTTACACCAAAAGTGCATTCTTGGCTTCGTAAAACATTGGCCGCCATGTACTGGATACATCTCAAAGTGAATATGATTTCCGTTAAGTTTTTTACCTACAAAAAAACAATAACGATATGCTGTTCGATAAGAAATGATTTCGGTGGCAACGTCGCCGTATTTAATGTTTATAAATAACGTCACAGTGACGTCATGTAATAAAACTCACAGCTAGTACTCAGAATAAAATTATATACAAAACGTTATTTAAATTTTTATATTCGGAAAACTAACAAATTGGCGCTATTTTTAACTTATTTATCGAACGACCCTCGTACATGTAACAGTTACCAAGTTTTGTTATGCTTAGTAATTAATATGAATGTTTGATAACCTTATAACAAATAACAATTAACCAATCGTGTAAGTAATGCTGCAAGCATCAGTTGATGATAAATGCAATGTAACAATATTTATTTATTTTACACTACAAAATATAACATATCTAAAATGAAAATTAACGATTCTCATCATTATCCGAAATTTGGAAAGACATTATTAAACAAAGCACCTCCACAGCCACCACGATAAACATAAGGTAGAAAACATTAGGCCTACATCAGCTACTAGTATTTAGAAACGACTGTTTTAGATACAAATAACAAAAACGTACACTGGTAATTTTGGCTTCGCGGAGTATGGAAGCTGCAAGGTCGTATCTCTGTCTGTACAGTGGAGGTGAAAACGTGACACTAGCACAGTGTTCAGTATCATCATGTGAACTGACTACAGTATCGGATGACATCATCACGATAATTAATTCGAACTATCTATCCATTGGACTGCCAACAGTATTACCTGTAAAAGGCAATCTCCGGATGTCAGAAAAAATACAAACATGACAAAAGTAATTACGCACAAAACTACAAACATCATGTACATGTAGACTCTAGACATGCATCATATGCTAAGGTTCAAAAAGTACATAGAAATAACCGGTTTCTAGACATTTTCTGCAATAGCGTATCGTAAAATTTCAAACTGAAGCCGGGTCCGATAAAAATGCCAAGTCTCGGATACAGGACAGGGGTTAAAGTAACTTATGCTAATCAAAGCTGGCTGCCAGTTATAAGAAGGGTCCCTAATATAAGACAGGGGAATATGTCTTGCATTTGTCGCTCAATAGTGAGGTAGGTAGAATAGTGCAATAAGTGGTTGCCACTCTGACCAGCAGGCATTCGATATTATTTTTTTCTGAAGCAGCTACTCCAAGCAAAATTTTTAAACTTATTCAGTAGCCACAAAAAAACGGTGTGACAGAAGGCCACACCAACAGCACCGAACGCAACAGCAGCAAATTGCCATAAATTAGATGCTAAGGCAAACGTCAGGGGTAAGGCTCGAGTTCAGGTTAGAGTTCAGATATAGGGTTCAGATTAGGATCAGGGACCGTTAGGGTTAGGTTTAAAGTTAGAGTTAGCATTAATGCAGTAATACTGATAGAAACTGCGCAGGCCCGTTGAGAGCCGCAACGGTGCCCAGGGAACCATTCTCCTGGGGCCCCCTAAACATTTTTTGCAGGGCCCCTCTAGGGAATAAATTTTTCTTTTCAAAATGGTGCATTGTGGTGTACTGTATATTTCTGGGCAACTGTGAAACCCCCTAAATGTTGTGGGGCCCGAAGGAGCTTACCCTCCCCTACCCCACCCTCTTCATGGGCCTGAAACTGCAGGCTTCTGAGCAAACTCAGTGCAAGAATTCTGCCATACTCCCCGCAGTGGACAGACAGTCTAATTGTTAGCATGTCAGACTCAATGATCATGAGGTCAGGGGTTCGACTCCCAGGAATTCCACTATCAATTAGCAATCCTGAGCAAGTTGTTCACACACCATAGACTGTCGATGTGATAAATCAATCTGGGGGTCCCACTGACTTTATAGCATGGTGCTAATGCGACGACAAATGTCGTCGCACAAAGCGGGCATAATACACTAATGCGGCGGTAACTGTCTCTATCCAAACTGCGTGCTGGTGCACACTTTGGCTAGGGCATATATCGCCATGCTAATTGGCAGAATAAGCTAAAGCAGCAGTAATCGTAGTGCACTATTACGATCGGTGGCAGATCTAAGCTACAGCAGATGCTCCTTTTCCCTTCTTTTCCTCCTCTTTGATTCTGCAATTCTCTGCCATACTTCGTGTGAAGCCAACACGCACACAACACCGTCTGACAATGTTGACATCTTTAGCCTTTGAGAACTTTACCTCCATCTGCATGCAGCCAATCTAATATAGCCTAATCAACCCCCCCAGCAGCTAAACAGCATTCCCATATTGTTCGTTCTCTGTTGTTGCTCCCATTGTCTGGTAGAAACTCTCTGTGAGCAGTAGAGAGCTGCTATAGGACTTAAAACACTTTTAAATGCTAAATGTGGGCTTGTAATAACGGTTCATCTCAGCCTATCACACCTAGAATTGTTCAGCGCCAACTCTGCATTTCAAATCACAGTTTAGGCTATGTGTATTAAGCATGTTGCTAACGCAGTTGAGCTATATAAAACTGTTTTCAGTTTGGTTATCGGCTAGGTGAACGTCCTAAATCAAAAAAAACGGAACAACTCGATTCTAATTTCGCTTTTCATTTATGCAATTTCTGTCGCCAATTTCATTAATTATTTTAACAACATCAGATATACACCTTCGTAATCACTAAGACATTCGTCAAATCTGTTTTGTGACGAAGTTGCACCTTAAAAAGGTAATAAACACATTTTTTAATAAATCTGTCACAATATTATTATTGTCTCTTATATGGACCCTGTTGTCTGAATTAAACATTTTTGATTTGATTTGATTTGAATATAACCGGAAGTTGTGAGCAGGTAAAACAGCACTAAGATTTTAAAAAAAGTAAAGTATAAGTAAGTAGTGGCGTCTGACATCCGATACCACTGGCAGTGTTTTATAGGTCTGTGGATACACTGGAGGTTCAAAACACAGGCTTTTGCCTATATAGGCGACGTTCAATAATCAATATGAACAATACTTGACAGATTAACAAAGAATAACAGCGGCGTAAATTGAAATTATTTTACTGGTTTTCGAGTTCTGAACTTTTGACTCATATCGCCCTTACATAGCTTTGTAAACTGTTGAAGTTTTTTGCTCTGATGTTATTTATCAACAACCTACCGGATGAGATATTACCAGGCACAACAGTTCGTCTGTTTGCAGATGATTGTTTAGCGTACCGCGAAATACGGTCAGAAAATCAGCGAATCTTTCAGAGGGATCTTGAAGCACTCAACAACTGGGCAACAAAGTAGGGCATGAGGTTCAACCCATCCATGCGTCATGCGAATTTGCAGGGCACATCTCCATTATCCAAATCGTATGGTCTGTGTAATGAAATTCTACAGGAAGAACACCATGCAAATCATATCTACAAGCGCAAAAACATTTCAGCATCTTCATCAGCCTACAAGAATTCATTCTTTCCTCGAACAATTCCGCAATGGAACAATCTACACAAAGACGTTGCTGAAGCGCCATCTCTGAGCTGCTTGCAGAATCGTTTGCAGCCATTGCCCATCTGTGTGTATTCTACGTTGGCGCGATATCCCACTGGGAGTTTGCCAACTATGTTCCAAAGGCTACATGTTACATCATATTATATTAGACTACATTATATACAGAATGGCCCAAAAATGACACCATGAGTATTTTGGATACATCTTAACTGCAACAAATATTAATCATTTTAAAAATTCTTTTGCTGTCAGTAGCAAAAAATTTGTAATAACACTATAGCACTAAAGATCCCAGCACATCAAAAGTGCGTTACTGCACTACCTTGTGAAATATCAGCATTTTCTTGATTGTGTAATTGGTATCACCAGCTTGAAGGTCATCCAGCAGCAAGTCAAACATAAAGAGCCTTTAATGTAAAAAAAAACTGCAGATGTAAAAAGTGACAGTTATTTGAGATAATAACTGAGACAATAAACCTGTTGTTAATTTCTTTAAATGTGTTGTTGCAGAAGTCATTTTCATTTGTTGCTTTTGAGACATTGATATTTCACAAGGTACTGTAGCAACACACTGGAGGTGTGGTGGGATCTTTAGTGACAGTGTTATTACAATTTTTCTGCTGATTTTGACTATGAAAAATTGATACTTGATGAAGTTAAGGCATATAAAATGATACCATTTTTGTGCCACCCACTACATCAAATTATGTAGAATTATGACTTGACATACAGTAAATCAGACTAACTCTTGTTTTGCTCTTGATACTCTGAGCATCAATTTTCGACGATAACAATGCAAGCCGAGAATGCCCAGACCAAGAACAAAAACAGGACTCTCATGCTTCAAAAAACCAAGATTTAATAACAGAGAGAAACACCTCAAGTCTTGAAAACTCCATCAACAATAAATAATACTGGGTCAGCCAAAAAAGTGACACCATATTGGTATTGAGTTATCTCTCTTAAAGACATACTATTTTTGCAATGATGGTTTACTCTCACGTCATCTTCATTAAATTATGTCATTCTTTCTCTGCCAGGGTTCTGTTTTTAAAAAATTGTAATTTCCTCATGTCTGGATTAACTAACGGTGAGTGCTGTTCGATTCACAACTGGCACTGAAAGAATTACAAAAATGTTTCAAATGAACGAGTACATTTCACTTGTGAATACCGTACTAGAAAATGTTGAATTAGTTAAAACTCTATAAATATATGGTGTGATGTTTTTACTGTGTTATAATTTCTATGGCACTATGTTGACATAGTTGAAAAATATGTTACTTTTTTGACCCACCTGGTATAACAAATAAACTGTGCAGCAGAGTGATCTACAGAGTGGGCCATAAAAAAACCGTCTCCCTACATGTCAGCTAATTGTCTTCCAACAGTAATGAACATTTAAAGTGAATAACGCACGTTAAAATATAATCAATTCTGAGTAACATGTGCAAATTTTGTGCAAATATTTTCAATAATTTTGTAATGGGATAAAATAAATGAAAGCAACCCAACTCTACAGGAAACAGAATAGGGAAAACAGTGTAATGTCATTTAACGTACGAGGATAAAGCGTCGATCAAACTCGTTCGCCAACAAAAAAGATGGGGCGCTAAACGCGTTTGTAAAAAGTTTCCTAACAAGAATTGGGCAGTCAGTTCTGTTAAAGATCTTCTGTGCAAAATTGCCAAGATGAACTCGATTTCTCAAAAGGTTGGCAGTGGATGGAAGCGGACTGTCCGAACAACACAGAATATCAAGTGTGTAGCGAAGCTGATATACAGCCAGGAAGGGAACCCTCGGTCCAGCAAAATTCCGACAGAGATTCAGAAGGGCATATTGAACAGTTGTTTACTTGACTGTCTTGTTGTTGTATGAAGTTTTTGCTGTTTTACTTAGACATACACGCAAGCACGTATTTCCATTTGTGTTTCACCATTGTAATATAATACAGTTGGGGTGCTTTGATTCTATCGTATTATTTTAAATAACATTTTGACACACTCATTAGGTTTTGATATAAATATGTGCAGAACAAACTAGCAATTTATATGGTGTGTCATTTTTCCATATAAACAAATGCAGTAGCATTTTAAGCACAATAATATAGGGGACAGTTTTTTATGACCCACTCTGTACTAACATGCATCCTATTCACCACACTGTGTCTTTCCATAGTTCCAATAACTGATGAAAACAATATCAAGAAAAACTATCAAACAATTTGCATTTCATTTAAGTAAATATCTTTCAGCAGCAAACAATAAATATTTACATTTTATGTTTTGAGTTTATTTAAGCCTTCTTGTGCCTTTTTCAATGCTTCCTTGTCATTGAACTGTTTAGCGGACTTGACTGCTTTGTTGAACTGTGCACATGCGTCTTTGTCATTCTGCTGATGAGCATACACTGCACCCAGATTATAGTACATCGTTGGCAAGTGTGAAGACTCTATTCTCTCCGCAATGCTGATAGCACGTAGCAGTTTGTTTTTCGCTGTGTTGAAATCATTAGTCAGTGAGGCAACTGTGGCAATGTCACTAAGCAGAACCGCAACTTGCTGGTGAGTCTCACCTAGAACACTGATAGCAATCTCCAGTGCCTTGTTCAGGTTATCCATGGCTGCTGCGTACTCTTTCCGAGTGACAAGATATCGAGAGTAAGCATCAATGGACATTCCAAGCAGGGCAGCGGTGTCAACGTCAAACTCTGCTGCACTGTCTATCTTCCTCTGCTGAGTATCAATGCAAAACTGATAGCCCAGTTCAGCCTCGGAAGATCTATCCTGAGCAGAATAGATTACAGCCAATTTGAGTGACAGCTCCACTACGGCATTATCATCTTTTCCTTTTCCCTGCTGCAGCAGTCCCTGTATTGTCAGTTTAAACAGTTTCTCAGCAGTACTCAGCTGACCACGCACCAAAGCCAGGTTAGCCATGCAATCATAAATGTACACCTGTGCCTGTAAGATCTTTTCCTGTGGCCAGCTTTTTTCTTGTTGGCAGGTGTTTACAAGTGCAAGAGCATGGTGATACAGTTCATCAGCCTGGTCAAACTTCTGCTTCCTCTCAGCAAGTTTGGCTTTCTTCAAACTAAGTACAACTGCATCATCACCTTCAGTCGAATTTTTTGTCAATATTATCACAGATTTGGAAACATCTTCTTTGTCATTAGTTCCATCATTCTCATTATCCTTGCTCTTCGTAAAAAATGAAAGTCCAAGAACAGATGGAAATACACATGTTGTAAGCCTTTGGCAGTATCTGTAATAGCACAACACAGCACAGCTTCCAGCAATAAGATAAACAATGGAAATGATGTGTGACAACATACACTGTGTCTCAAAAAACATCCTCAACGTTTTTGACTGTAACTTGAAAACCAATTATCAGATTTTGATAATTTTTGGTACAAATATTCCTGACACAACTTGCCATCAAATGACCATTCAGTTTTCCACCTCACCCAGCATTTGTTTCTGCACTACCTGAGGAAAACACAACCAGCGAAATATCATTTTTTATCCAATGCAATATGATTGCTTAATTAACATAACGTATAAAAACATATTTGTTCACATTTTTGACATTTGGCTGCCATTTCATCCAGTTGTCTATTTTTCAACTGCCTGCAGTAAAATTGCTCAAAGTGTTGGCCCACTATGCGAACACAGGCAAGGGAATGCTTTCTCCATTCATTGACAGCAGTATCGATAATGTTCTGCTCCTGACCAATCCAGGCTGTACCAGTCACTTCTTGACTTCACGAACATTCCTAAACTTCATCTGGTAGACACACTGCTGCATGACAGTCAAATCTTGCAATAGACTGGCTGTTGGGGCCCACAGATTAGGATGAATGGAATCTATTGACCTTTTTTCAATTCATTTTTTATGCTTAGTCTGCTTTCCCAGGTAGTGCAAAAGCAGACGTTGGGTGAGGTGGAAACTAAAACACTTATTTAATAGTCAGTTGTGTCAGAAATATTTCTGCCAAAAATTATTAAAATCTGCTGATCTTTCTTCAAGTTACGATTGATAATGTTGGGGATGTTTTTTTGCAGATTTTCTGTTTATTTCAACACATATCTCGCTTGATCTGCTTTCCCTAGGTAGTGCAGAAACATACATTGGGTGAGGTGGGAAACTGAATGGTCATCTGTTGGCAACTTGTGTCAAGAATATTCTTACCAAAAATTATCCAAATCTGATAATTGGTTTTCAAGTTACAGTCAAAAATGTCAGGGATGTTTTTTTCAGACACAGTGTACAGTGGCCACAGACAGACAACAGGCAGAACTAAGATCAATACCAGAGCCTGTTAGAAAATGATTTCCAAAAGTTCTTGCAAGAGTAGTGACAGGATCTGCAATCGGCTATTTAAAATACTAATAATACCACCAAAATCATGCAGCAAAAATATATCCACAAACCACGTCCCACATTCATAATACTTAACCATGACATACAATAATCCAACTCAAGACAGTAACATCTTGACACATATAAATTAATGTAGACTGTTAATGTACTGCGCTTAAAAATCAGTACGTTTCCATGGATGTTATTTTCTGTCCACGAGGATGGACAAGTAAGCCAATCTAACACTATTCTCTGTCCGCCATGGCCAGACAGAAAGTAAAACTGCATGAACCTTATTTTCCATTTGTGTATATAAAAACAGGCATGCCCATAGGCCCTGTGGGCTTATATCATCGGTCTATATAGCCATCGGCACATTAATTAGTCAGAAATTAGCGGTTTTGATGTACATTATTAATTATTAAGAATTACATCATTTACTGAACGTCACTTGTGACTGGACGATCAAATATTGTATTCTATTTGAGAATTTACTTAAAAGTCTACACTGGGGAGGCAACTGGCATGCTGTGGCCATATTAAAAAGGTCAGTGCTAGCGGTAGATCAACGATCGCGCACTAGAGAGCAAAAAATTACTAGCGGAAGATCGCCATTTATCTAATTGCATTTATCTCGTTGTTAATGTAAGAATGCAGCCACATTTCTTCTTCACTGCATTGCTAAGACTGTGGTTGGAACTGAAATGTTATCAATTACCAAGCACTAAATAAAATTAATACTAAAGCACTATAGTTTTAAGTCCGTGTTACAAAAAAAAACAGCTTTGGCTTGAGATGGACCCTGATATAACACTGAATAAGCCTCATTTAAATACGTGACAGTGTTGTGGCATGGTTTGTAGACTTTCTATGTCTACCAGGCATATATATTCTACCATCTTCCCAATGATGTATCTACTCGATCTACCTCTAGCAAATTTCCAGTGCTAACAGCAAGATCGCCGATCTACCGCTAGAATTATTGTATTAAAAAACAAGAAGAAGAACCCATAACTTGACGACAATTGGACTCCAGAGTGCGAATAACCACAGTCATTTCTTAAACTATAAATCCATGACCTCCACTTGAGAACTCGCCATACCTCTTCGGAAATCGATACGTTACGTATTTAGTTGTGATATAAGGTTTCCTGTATAAAACCGTAAAAGGCACTCCATATGACAAATAAGATTTAGAAACGTTTCGTAAATAGCGCAAAACAAAAGTAGTCATTTGATTCAATCACAAAGTTACAATTGTTTGTAAACAAATCACATAAAATACTTATTGTATGAAATGCAGGGTTGGGCCTATTTTCGAAATTTTTGTTCTGCTTTTTGAGCGATGTCAGAGAGTCAGTATTCACCGAATTCACCGAATTCACCGAAGCCACCAGAACTACTGGTGGCCTAAGTAAGCACAGGCAAAAGCCATATAACGCTTACTATCCTAATAACTA
>Ga0209671_1007610_pt1 | contig 11256 bp, 11 predicted proteins | sample WorMetHERISLAND2_2_FD_187401 | JGI IMG/M metagenome (GOLD analysis project Ga0209671, IMG submission 187401) | Marine gutless worms symbiont microbial communities from Max Planck institute for Marine Microbiology, Germany - Olavius geniculatus... | ecosystem: Host-associated > Annelida >...
TGGTTTCACTCCCCAACACAAATTATGATTATTTAATTGTCAAACTAATGGTATTAAGGCGTTATAGCTGGTTCGTATCTTTGTACAGCTTCATTGTGGTAAAAAATGGCAGGATCTAGCAAATTATTTTATTAGTTAATTTATCCTTAATTTATTAAGTTCACCAAATTCTTTATCAAATTATATATGTTTATAAATTCTTCCTTAAATTATAGCCTATTTTTCGTCAAGTTCTTACCATTATTTTAAATTCTAGTCTCTTCTCTAAACCTTAAACCCATCTTTCGGAAAACCTTTATAGGCTAGCTCTAGCACGTTCCCTAGCGACAGCTGGGCTTTCTTGTTTTGGATATTGAACATTCACATCGCATGCTGGCATCCTTTGATTTCATCTGCTTCTATTAAGTGTGTAAGCCTATAATGTTGACTCTGAGTGAGAAGTGAAAGTTCCACCTCATTTTCGCTCGAAGGAGCAAAAGTTCCAGGGAACGAGAGTTCCAGGGAACGAAAGTACCAGAGAGCGAAAGTTCCATGTATGGAGCTTTCATTCCCAGGAGCGAAAGTACGTGGGAATGAAAGTTCCTGTTACCAGACCAAGTGGTGCTGCAGCAGGATCTGGCTAGACTGGAACAATGGGCCAGTACCTGGGGCATGGTGTTCAATGAATCCAAGTGTCACATCATGCACATTAGCCGTCCGTCATCCTACTCGCATCAGTACATGTATCAATTCCGTGGTATTGTGTTGTCATCAACTACCAGTGAAAAATATCTTGGAGTCTATCTCAACCACGACCTCAAATAGTCACATAACATTGATCAGGTGGCTGCCAAGGCAGCAAGGAAGCTAGGATTTGTAAGACGCAACCTCAGAGGTGCTCCTGTTGATTGTGAGAAACTTGCATATGATACTCTAGTTCGTTCTGGCATGGAATATGCATCAGTAATATGGGATCCGTATACCAAAGCAGACTCGAACAAGTTAGAAAAGATTCAGCGCACAGCAGCCAGATTGATACTGTCTTGACACTCCTACAAGACTAGTGTAACATCATTGCTACAACAGTTGCAGCTAGAATCTCTGGAAGAAAGGCGCAAAATCCAAAGACTGGCCTTCATGTATAAAATATTAAACGACCAAGCTGCAGTTCCAGCAACCTCGGTCGATTTAACTTTATCATCCAAACCTTCTCGCGGCGCTGATCCAATGAACAGAAGCTGGTTACTGTGAGGTCTTATACTGAGAACTACAGACAGTCTTACAGTATCAGAACAGTGAAAGATTGGAACATTTTGCCTCAGTCCGTCGTGTCAGCCGGTTCTATTTAAGAGCCGACTGGCCAGTCACGCTGCACCATAGTCGTCACACCGTCGGTGTGATGCCCCAGTTCTCGGGCCCTGCCGACTAACTATTCAGATCCAGATCCAGATCCAGATCCAGGTCTGGAGTCGTCAAAGTTCTATTTGTACAGCGAAGAACAAAGAAAGACACCAGTTCTACGAAAAGCTAAGAAACGTACCACTTTCTAACTTTATCGATAGCACTTATCACGCGTTTGATATCTTCTTTGGCCCTACTCCGTGTTTCTGCTCGAACGGCTCTGGACATTTTCTAATAAAACGTATTTTTATTTACTTTTTTATCATCAATAAGTAAACAAACAAAACACCGATATCAAAGAATATTTAAAAATAATAGGGTTGCTTAATATCCTTGATACCTGCTTAATATACAACAATCGAAATTATGTATTACGTTATTGACACAAGTTCTAAATATTTTGTATATACAAATTTATATAACTTTAATATGCAAAAAGTTTTTTTTGTAAATATTTTAAATTTTTTTGGCGATAAATATTTGAGTGGCAGAAAAGTTTGATTGGCCCAGCTCCATTTATGCGGTTTCTAATACCAGGCGAGTTTTAGATTCACTTCCTTCCAAATTTCTGTCAAAGTAATCGATATAATAATAAAAGGGCGGAACCTGTTTAAGAAAGTAACATATATATGAAAACAAAATAGTTCAGTATATTTTGTGCAAACACTATTTTGTAATTTAGTCAATAATTGCTTAGTTTGTGTCCAGAGGAAACAGGGCGCAGGTGATGACTGCACAGAGCTCTGCTAGGGAAGTTGAATACTAAAGAATAGATGTATATCTCTTTCTGTACTGCAAGCTGTTATATGTTTCGTATGTTGTGTATTTCAGGTAGCTCAATGGTGTGCCGACTGATCGAAAGTTGCCTGTTTGTGTGCATCATCGTGCAGTGCTCTGCCCAGACAGATCTAGTTGGCCGATGTGAAACTTGCCGCGAAGTTGTCAGGAATTTTAAGAAGGCATGTAATGTGCTGTCATTTGTCAGTATTGATTGTGCTAGTTACACTAACAGGATGACTGTTTGGAAAACTTGAAAATGCAATAGGATTTAACAGTTTTCAATGAAATTTCACTATTTGAATAAGCCAGTCAGTAAAACTGGAGTGGAAAAAAACAAGAAAATCTGAACCGACAAAGAATCTTGTTCTGGCAAAAGATTTGCTATTAGTGCTAAACAAGACTTGGCCTGAACTGAGTTAACTTTATATAAAAATTTATCAGTTAAACAAAAAAAATCCTATAATAGTAGTAGTATTTTTTGTATTCATTGTGTATTTCATTGTGTTTGTAAACAGGGGTTAGTGAAGACTGCAAAATCTAACTTTGGAGGTGGTAACACACACTGGGAAGAAAAGAATCTTGGCAGCTATGATTTCAGGTAGCCTGCACATCCATGAACTGTACTTTTGGTTATTTTACAATTTTTTAAAATATGTGAACACTGTCACAATCATCAATGTGTTCACTGTTTAGCTGATGACCGCTGCCAGCACTGTAAATTGACTATCAGAACTGTCTTGTATCATTAGCTAGCAGAGAACTAATACTTAGCAGATGACTATGAAATAGCAGTGTGTGAATGGAACTATGTACTAAATGCAGTTGTGGCCAGAGTGGTCACACACAATTTTAAAACAGGCTTGATCCATTTTCTGGCTGGATGTTTAAAAGGCTCCTAAACCATGTTTTTTTAGGTTTATATTGGTCTAGTTAGATTGTGTTTGTATGGATCTTCTTTTTAGTTAGTACCATATTTTTGTGTGTGCATAATATGTAAGTAACTTATTGTTGTAGTTTCGGTTTTTGTGTTAGTTTGGTTGATTTTTGCTGTGTTCTTTCTTGCCAATACCACTGCAAGTGATGTCTGGAATGACATGTCTTCAAAATGATTTACCAGTATAATAAATTCTACTCACTCACTCACTGACTCAGTTGCAGCTGGAGCTTCACTTGCAGGCAGAAAACGTTTCAATAAGAAGCAGAGGAAGGAAGAATCAACTTGGGCAAAGTTGCTGTGGTTGCTTTTAATGTTAACTAGATCTCACGGCAAGAAAGTTACCATACTCGGTAGCTAGACTGTGCTGATTTGTTAAATAGTGGTCAGAGAATATTGTTGCATTTTTGCAGTGAAACAAGACTGCTGGAGATCATGGAGAATCTCTGCCCAGATAAAAGCAAAAAAGAGGTATGGAGAAATTGGTAGTTTATTATGCATGCTATAATGAAATCTGTATAATTATATAGTCAAAATAACAATAAAATGCATTGTGTCTCAAATATACATGAGGGTAGTTGCTTTTGAAATAAATTGTTTTAACAAGAGCTGAGAGATAACTGAAAAAGTTAATATTTAATATAATTGAACGTTAATGAGATTATGTCAATGATGAGGTGAAAAATTTGCTTCTTTGTGTGCTTTGTGAACAAATGGAAGGTGGAAGTCAGGATTATCCAACAGCATGTAACTCTGTAAGTAAGTTTAAAATGTATGTTTATTTACATCAGTACCAGAAAGCCCCAACTTCACACTGTGCACTAGTACCTGTAAAAATACCTATAAAAATATCTATTGGTATATGTTGTTGTTTGTGGTTATAATCGTGTAAATGTCTCAGTTAGTGACATAACTGCACTGGCAATAGAGAAATCGGAAAGTGGCTGCTATAATTGATCGCTCAATTAATCAAAACGTTATAAATCTCACATGTGTTGTGAGGGAATGACAGTTGCAGTTAGTGGTGGTGTTTTTTTCACATGCAGATGCAGTATTAAGTGAATAGTGACAGACTGTCAGCAGTCTCGTTTGTGTTACAATGTTGCAGTGCCATCACTTAGTTGAAGCCAAAGAAGACGTTATTGAGAACTGGTGGTTCAAACACTATGCTAAAGGCATTGACACCAACTTGAACAGCTATCTCTGTGTCAGTCATATGAAAGGTTTCTATTGTTCTTCGTATTAGATCTTCATGATGATCGAAATTAGTATGCATATTCGTATAATATCTCGTAGTATTCTAGTATATTGACATTTGGCAGTGACTTCACTCTTTAGGTGGCATATTTTTTTATTCGTCACAGTTTTCATCATGTCTGTTATTTCCTGAGATATTTTAGCACCATGATAAAGCATGCTGGGATTGCTTATGTGTTTGTTATGTGTGCTGCATTCCCAAGGAAGAACTTTAGGTGTCACTTATCGCTATACCAGTTTTACAGGTTTTTTTTATTGCTAAGACGACAGCATGAGATTATTGTATGAAATGTGTGATGCTATTCCAGATAAAAACTGCAGAAACTCAAGTTTTCTGTTACTCTTGTACCAGGGATACTTGTGGCTTCAGGACTACGCAGGCAGCAGTTACTATTTACTCTGAAGATAAGACAAAGTAAGATAATACTTGTGACTGGAAATATCATGAGCATTTGCTGCTCACGGATGCTGTTTGTTGCAGTGTGTTGTCCAAATGGTACATATGGAATGGATTGTCAAGAGTGTACTGGAGGTCGTGCACAGCCATGCAATGGCAATGGTCAATGTGTGGTCAGTACGAGCAGATTATTTTCCGGATTTACAAATGACCATTTTCTAAGCTTGTGAATTAACTGTACTTTCATATGGTTCTGAGTTTTGGGAGTTGGGAGGGTCCTAAAAGCTGTAGGATAGGCCTGATCCATTTCCTGGCTAGGTGGCATCATGGTGCCTAAATAGGTTTTGGGTAGTTTTTATTTATAAGAAACTACTGCTACCAGAAGCATTTTTTGCAGCTGAAATTTCCCTAAAATGTGTTGGCGGCTGAGGGAGCTGACAGCATTTCCCAGTTGCCCTAATTTGGTCCAAGTGTGACATTACTTCTTCCCTCCTTCAGACCTTCGGAATCTAGACATGGCGTTGTGGTGCTAGTTATCATAAGTTGGCACCTGTGGATGATGGTGATAGTGATGGACTGCTGGTGTAGGGAGATGGTACTCGTAGTGGCACTGGAGCGTGCTCTTGCAATGTCGGCTACACAGGTGAGCTGTGCAATGAATGCATGGATGGATTCTATGAGCATTCTGATAACGACAACGGACGAGTCATTTGCAAACGTGAGTGAAGGAAGTTTTTTTTAGTCTGGTTGTGGTTCAGTACTGTCTGAGCAACTCAGGTAACTAGGTTGTTTATATTATGTAGTCACATATTATGACTAATGGTACTGTTGTTTTTGTTTGAACAGCTTTTTTCTTAAGTTTCATTCAGTGTTTGATACTCCCAATTTAGGCCGGATACTGATAAAGATCTCTCATAAACACGTTTGAGCATTGCTTGATTTTCGCAGGCAATACTGGAGTGATTGTTCCTAAAGCAACCTATAATGTGTTGAGCTTGATGTAAAATTCTGCTCACTCTGTCAGTTACTGGCAGTCCTTCATATAAGCACTTGGTATAATGTTGTTTTTTATGCAGAGTGTCATATGTCATGCAAGCTGATATGTGATGGGCCGAGTGCATTCGATTGTGAAGATTGTCGTGTGGGATGGCAGCTCAGTGATAGCGGCGGATGCTTAGGTTGGTCATTTTGTTGCCATGTAATTTCACGTCTGTTCAGTCTCTTTAAGCAAGATCTACTTTCTCGTGTCACTTTTTGGCTGGGCACAAGATTGCATCTGTCGTCTGTCCGTTTGTCATCTGTAATGCAGCATTGTGGCTAAACGGTACATCTTGTAGGAAAACTCTGTGAACACATAAACAGGGTTGCTTGATGGCTACTTTGTGGAACCAATTTGGACTCACCTACGATGCCCCATTCTCTCAAATGGGCTGTAATTTATTTATTTGTAAATAATATGATAATGCCTGGTGAGATGAACACATGTGATGTCTCACGTCTGTTATATTAGTGTTCATTGTAGCATTGCAGATCAGCATAAATGTAGCATCTATGTAACTGTTGTCACCTAATGGTAATCACTTTCTCTTTTTGACCGAAACTTGGACGCTGGTCTTCGGACATATGCGGTATGGTCGGTTTTCCCTAGCAACATCTGGACTTCTTGTCCGAGTTTGATAAAGCATTGTAGTTTTATTGCAGTATAGGCCAAACATAACTAGCGCATGAGCTTGCGATGCCAATAGATTGTATATGTGTGTTTTATTGTGTACCTTGTGTACAGTTTAAACAATAAAGAAATACTGATTGTGATATTCAGTTGCTGGTGTTGTGCCATGGCTAGATGAGAATGAGTGTGAAGATGAATTTGCTTGTGAAGAAGACGAATATTGCTTGAACACTGAGGGCTCATATAGATGCATTGGTAGGTAACTTCGAAAAGTTTTCTTCTGAACTACTTCTTCTGTTGTCGGTGTATAACTATCTCTGTGGATGCGAAAGTTTTTGGTTTATCTATTTTGTTGCTTGTTTTTATTTGCTGATGCTAAACTAGTGTGTGCTTTTTTGGTTTTTTTGAACAGAATATAGGCTAAATCGAGTATGTTTATTGTGTGTTGCAGCATGTCACAAAGCATGTCGAGGTTGTACTGGTTCTTCGGCAGGAAGCTGTATCACTTGTGCTGACAAGCATTACCTAGATACTGCCAACAAGAACATCTGCAAACGTTTGTACAGCTTGTGATTGTCCATTTTTATTCTGTTGCGTGACAATCTTCTGACATGGTTTTAACATCATGATCAATGTTTTATCAGTTATAAGTTCTTTCATCAATTTTCAACAATGTGTCTACTGAAAGTATCCAAGGCAAAAGAGACGGGGAAAAACCAGGGGTTGAGCACATTCTGCTGTGTTGGCGGCAGGTGGTACTTTGTGATCACATATGGCAGGTGACACTTCACAGCTCACAGGGGGTTTTCTGTTCAGTTTTTTAATGGCAAACGATCTAATGCACTGCACATATAAACGAACGACTAGTGCGGCAGTAATGGCAGATTGTATGTCACACAGTGAGTGATGAGGGCATGTGTTGTGCATAGCATGTCACGTGTCGTGTTTGAAGTCATGCTCTGATGACACGCTAATGTCTTGTGATTCGTGTGCTCTGGGATGGCAGCTAGCAGCTGACAGCGCAGGATGTCAAGGTAAGTGTGTTACATATGCTTGTAGCCAGGTCCACAGAGTAAGCCATGTCATGCTAAGATTTAGTACACAGGGCATGCTTTTGGTCGTGGTTTTTTCTTTTGGCGCTGCATGTTTTGCATTTGTTACGTACGAGTATTTGTCTAACTACATATTCGTGCTGTTACGTGTTGTCATTGGATTGATTGTTATGTGCGGAGTACCTATGAAGTTTGGAAAGTTGATCAAGATACACTGCAGATTGTTAATTATTTGTTTGTCTACATTATTTCTGCATAACAGTATATGCAGCAGCATATTGGTTTAGCATACAGTAAGGCATCTGCTCTGTGAAACGTACAACTCTAACAACATCCAAACTTTTCCATACCCTTGGGTGATCAGGTGTTATCCAGACGACCGTTGTGATAGCTGTCAAATAAACGGGACTTTGCTGAAGTGGTGAAACAAGTGTTACTTTGCTCAGAACATTGCGTCCATTGAAGACCTGTCTAAAGCCAAAATGACAGAGCAGCGCAATTGAACCATTACTTGCTTATATGTGCATGTACTTGGTGGCAGAATACAAAAAAGAACATTTGATTTAAATTTTTATCCCTTGTATGATTTTAAATGTATGCAAAACCTAATGTGACACGTTGGCAGTGGAACTGCTCAAAAATATGTTTAACATTACTGCTCTTTATTGTAACAGTCAAGGCTGATCATTACCAAACCATGATTCAGCAAATATCTATGTGAAGCATGTATGAATGTTTTATGGGCCACCCTCAGACCCATCTTTAAGGGATGGCACCATGGCACTGTGCCAAGGGCCCTGCACCCCAAAAGGCCCCTGTGCTATGGCAGTATTCGTCGCAGTGGACGATGGATCGATTGATTGTGGGCAAATTTGCGGCTTCCGTTGAACATCCAAAACCCAAAAGTGTTTCAGCTTCAGGAGGCTTTGCCTGACCAGGGGCAGTGGACCCTGCTGGGGCTCGCTGCCTAGTAGACCCCCCATTATAGGCTCGCACTCTGCGTGCTTGCCATGCCCCTTGGAGCAAATACTAGATACACAGCGTAGGCCTACTACAGTTTTTTGGTGTAGTGTGGTGACTGTTGTCACAGGTTGCTATGGCGAGTATCAGGGCCCACCGCCCCTCCCCCCGCCCGCAGGTTAGTTAGTGCCAAGGATCTTGCTCTGGCAAAAGATGGTCCTGGCCGTGCTGCGTGCATGTATGTGTGTATGTTGCAGACGTGGATGAGTGTGCATCAGTGAATGACACACATAAACTGTGTGCCTTGAATGAGTACTGTGTTAACACCATCGGCTCATTCAAATGTGCCAGTTAGTCTTCTCATTCTGTTATTTATCGTAGTAATTTTGTCTTTACAGAATGAACTAGATGTGCCAATAGTTATACACTGTGTCCAGAAAAAAGTAACCCCCTAGACATTGTACAATAGAAATGTCACGTCTGAATAAATCTAAATAAAATTTTGTGCATTTAATTTACAATATATTGCTGAAGCAGTCACTGAATTTTCATGAAAAATATTATTTCTTAGCAGACTTATTAACTGTTGAATATCGATAACAAATTATCTTACAAAAAAATGATTTATGATTTGCCAGGTGGCAGCATCGATTAGCAATTCTGCCTTTTACCGAATTATTTTTGTTTCTGCCCTGACCATGTCTTTAATTCATACTGAAGTAAATCTGATAGTGATAAAGATTAATGATTGGTTTGTTTGTACTCACAGCTTGTCACTCTGCATGTGTGAGTTGCTCTGGAGCTGGCAGTGATCTCTGTCTCGAGTGTAAAGTGGGCTACCATCGCAATGATCTCAATCAATGTGTTGGTCAGTTCCAGTCTGCATTATTTGCTTCACACTACTCATCTGTTGCAGCAGAAGTTGTCGTGGCATTTTACTGGATTATATTAATGCAGTTATGATTAATTTACAGAAATTTATCAACCTTTTTTCCAATGCGCATAATTGCTACATTTTCAGCAACCTTTTTGTTTTGTTTGGAATGATTTTCATTTGCTGCTAGATGTCACCATTGCACATGAATTGTTGTACCGTAGGCATGGCAAAGCTTCGTACAGGTTAATAGCTAAATGTTCCGTGTCACATATAAGTGTTTGCTTTGCTTGCTTATTTTTCAGACATCAATGAATGCTTGGAGTCATCCTCATGTGGTCTTCCTCATCAGAAATGTGTCAACATTCCGGGATCTTTCAAGTGCGTGTGTGAGGATGGATTTGTAGCCAGCAGAAATGGCAGCTGCCAAGTTCGCTCAAAAAGTAACTGTTGTTACAGTGTTACCATTTTTATTTGAAGTATTTTGCATTATGTATCAATATTGTAGTATTTGCTTTCAGTCATGCAGCAAAGTTTTAGTTCACTTGTTTTAAATCAGTTTTGTTGTTCTCTTTAATTTGGATATGCTAATTTCAGACTTGTTTTAAATTTAGTTTATATCCTCATTTTTGTTTCTTTTTCAGCAGGTTATATTATAGTTTATGTTCCCATTCCTAAACAGTTTTTAGTTTCAGATCCAGTTGGGATGTATTTCTGTTTTTGTCAACTGAAATATCTTGATGCTGAGTGGTGATAAACTTTACAGTAAACTCATGCCAATGTAATGCTTAGTGAAGATGAAGTAATGTTATTGTTACTAATTGCTAAAACTTGGCACTTTGTTATAGTTACTGACATCAAAACATTTGATTTTTTCAAAAGTGTTGGATATCAGCAAATATTATGTTTTTGCTAGTGTAACATAGTACTTAAGTGTGTTCATCATATGAGCTAGTTTTACTTGCTCACAAAACAGCTGATTAAGTTGTCCAAATAGCAATTTTACTGGGTGAATTCAGCTACTGGTGTTGGTATGAGGATATGCTTTATATGCAAGAACTGTTGCTGTGCTGTTGACAGGCTCAAAATCCAGTGCTAACAATAACTCCAAGAAAACATCATCGTCGTCGTCATCGGGCAAGAAGCCCACATCATTCTCTAGTCAAAAAGCGCCTTCTGGTGTCGGCAAAAAGAAGTCGGCGAGGTCAAAAGCCAAAGAGCAGAAGCTGAGCCGATATGCCTGGATGTATGTCGGTATCCTGTTTGCAGCAGTGATTTTGCCACTGGTCCTGTGGAACTACTTGATACTTCAGTCCATATCTGTGCTGTGTGTGTGGGTCGGTACTTATTACTTTAGCACGATCGTTGACCACTTTGTCATTTCCTCGCCTAAGTGACTGCCTTGGCTGTATCTAGTGTTTGACTCGTGACGTTTTATGGTCATGTTACACTAGTTTTATTGTTGTGTGTTTTTTCTTTTCTGTATACAGAAGTGTATGCACTGTATGAAGCAGTTAAATTTTGTTTTTGGATGGTTTGTTGCTCGTTGTAATGATGATGTGATGGTCTTAGTTTGAAGCTAATGTAAATCCATCTGTGATTGTAGTAGGCTGGACAATGAATGTTTACAGGGTGCAGCAGAAAAAAGTAGCCCCCTAAAGTTTTTCCCTTTTTTTCAGCAACCGTTTAGCATTTTAATCTGAAAATTTACAGATTTATTTACGAAATTGTTCTACGGCTAAATGCCAAATAAAATTTGATTCCATTGAAAAATGATGAAGTTATAGATTTTTTAACATGATTGCTTACCGATTTTTCAGCGTGAAAAAATGTTCAAGCTACAACACCAGTTCAATAACATCGTTGAAACAAGTCAAACAACACAGTTAACTAATGATCAGATGCCAAAATTCCTTTGTCACTGTGAATGTTCGAAGTGTCCACTGACAACTC
>Ga0209671_1007611_pt1 | contig 11256 bp, 3 predicted proteins | sample WorMetHERISLAND2_2_FD_187401 | JGI IMG/M metagenome (GOLD analysis project Ga0209671, IMG submission 187401) | Marine gutless worms symbiont microbial communities from Max Planck institute for Marine Microbiology, Germany - Olavius geniculatus... | ecosystem: Host-associated > Annelida >...
AAACCAAATTATAGGGCACGGTAGTCCTAGTACAAAATGCACAATGCGAGCGAAGTGCTGCAAAAATACAGCTTTGACACTGACACGCCACCTTGCACCCACAGAACAAAATGGAAGTATGCAATTATGACATGAGATGCGCCGGCAAAAACAGCTAGTAAGACGTATTGCAAGTTTTGCCAGACCGTTCGTCTGTCTGTCCCGTACGTGCTGCTCCTGAGTCGAGAACAAAATGTGTAAAAAAAACAACAGTTGTGCAAACGTTCTCCAGCTCAGACTTAACCGTTCTGCAATTTTCAGTTGAAAACGTGAAAGATCAACGTCAGCGCTGGGTGGGGGTTAGCGTTAAAATGCACAGTGTGGTGGCCCGGTGGGGAAGCACCGGTAGCTAAGCGGACGGTCGCATATTATGTCGGCACTGAGCCGGCGTTTTAATCACTCGAAAAACGCTCACAAAGTTTGCAGCTCAATATATTTGACCGAAAAAACTTCAAAATCTGTACGCTAGTAAAACGTACATTTCTCCGGTATTCATGAGTTTGAAGAGGACGTAGCCTTATGTAATTGTAATTTATACGTCACAAGTTACACCGACGTCACATCCGCTTCAAGCTCATACGAGTGTGGAGGAAATGGACGTTTTACTGGCGCATAGATTTTGAAAGGTTTGTCAGTCTAATTTATTAAGTTGTAAATTTTTTGAACGTTCCTGGTATGGGCTCGAAATCCATCCATTACTCCACTATTTCGACTTGTTATGGATTTGTCGTACAACTTCTTGTATAGCACGTTGTACAACAAATCCTGCACAAATCAAAGCTAGTGCAGTCCGAACAACACACATAGGTTTCTACAGGTTTATGGTTAAAGCCGCAAGCGAAGATCGTGCATCTCGGATTCAGCGAAGCGTGTATATACATCACTCGTTCACAGCGCCGCCAAAAGCATGCTTTCAGCCGCGTTACGATTACGTCCATGTGCCTCGCTGTCTGTCATCTGTATGTGACAACATGCTTTTATTAGACACTGACTAATGCCCTCGATCTGTCCTTCGGCTGGCTCAGCTTGAAGCCGATGACAGACAAAACGGTTTCGGTTACCGTTAGCAGCAACAACCGGTCGCATAAGGATAATTTTAGTCAACGAACGAAAACGCCACTGCAGTAACCGCGGTAACGACAACATAACGAGCACATCTTTGATTCATTAGAAAGTCAGAAAAAGACTAACAAACAAGATATTAAAAAACGAAAATTACAAACCTAAGACTTAAGCTAGGAGTCTATAGAAATTTTGACAGATTTTTTTATTAATTTGACGCTGACTGTAATTTCAAGAAGCGAACAAGACAACCTTCAACGTCAAGGCGAAGTGAAGTAACGCCTACTATCCGCCGTCTACCGTCGACCATAGTTTTAAGAAGCCCAATCTAGTTGGTTTCATTTGTTTAAACGTTTCAAACATTTAACCATAATAAAGTATTTTATTTATTATTAGTGAAACAAGGAAATGTTGCAAAATGATGTGTTGGTGAAATAAACCTCGTTTAATTCGTAAACCTAAGCAGCAAGAATGTTTATGGATAAGTTATTTTATTATTAACTACCAAATATACAAATATATGTTTCAATTCACTTGATGGGGATATGCACTTTCACGAGCACGTTCTACAGTTGATTAAGCTTTTAGTTTTGTATTTGTTTTGTATCAGTTTCGCCGCATACCTACGCATCACCTGACGGAAACCGTCAAGTCTGACACCGGCTTTAGTTGGCTGTTTTGGTTGCGCATGCACGACACGCATCGTCAGGCCAGGATGCAACCTACGCACGTGCAGTGAGCGAACAATTAATCATTTATTATATCACTAGACCCGCAGCAGTTGGGCCTACCGTTCGTTTGCTGTATAGGCCTAGTACTACAGGTAACACAGGTGTGCTTTGCTTTGCTTTGCTTTCTCGGCGATTGCTGCTGCTGCTGCTGTTTTACTGCCGCGCTTTTGATACCAGGTAGGCGCACGCGTTCACTTATCAGTCCAATTAACACCAAAAAGTGCTAATAAGTGGCGTAGCGGCAGGGGCAGAGGATCAATTGCCCCGCCCCTAAATTTTAAGCTTTGGTCAGAAAATTCTTCTTTTTGGAAAACTCGTCAAAAATGCAAAATTTTGGGCTGCAATGCCCACATTTGGAAAAAATTTAAAGGCAAAATTGTAATTTTAAGCACCAATAATTTTTATCTGTCGGAAATTTGCAACTAGTGGTGAAAAAAATACGACTATTGGTTTCACTTATTTTTTAACTAAAAATGACGCTGGTGCTAATCGAGGCAGATTTGCTAGGAGTCTATAGAAAAGTTGACATTTTTTTTATTAATTTGACGCTGACTAATTTCAAGAAGCGAACAAATGCATTCAAATGCTATGTAACCCATCTCAGAGCTACGGAGCGTCACCTGCCGTATGGGATCAAACAGTGTTACCTGCCACCCGACACAGGCGTGAACGCGCCTCGCCTTAACATAAGCCAGATAGGCTGGTACTCGATTTACTTACCCCGGAGAAATGAAAGGCTGAGTTGAAGATAAAAAGTCGATATGGGCCTACTGCAAAAATGTTATGAAACCGTCTATATAAAATACTATATAGGCTCGGCTTGGACAAAAATGTTTTTGAAACATTTTAGCACGTTTGTGCACCGTTTGCATTTACGAAAAATGTACTAATACGAAGGGCGTTTAATAAGTTCCATGACTACGTTCTTAATACAACGACAATAAATTGCACATTTCTGACAGTTATGTTACTTTTCAACATATTCTCCCTGCAGTTCACTGCAGCGTTTCTATTGTTCTACAAGTCGGCTGGAACCCGTAGCATTAAGTTTTTTTTATTGGAACCTGTAGAAATTTCCAGACAAAATACTGTAGGTAAAACATTTTTATCTTTTTAAAGCTTAATGTCTTCTAGTCATTCGCTTGGTAGTCCAAACAAATGAAAATTACTTGGAGCTAAATCTGAACTGAAAAAAAAACTTTTTTACTTTGCTGTTTTTCTTTTTAATTCGCAAATGGCAATTTTTATTGTAAATTCAGACTGTTTGAAACGCCAATTGTCGAACGTGCTGTGTGTGAACCGTAGGCTGCTTCAGCAGCTGGGGCGTTGAGATGAAGATGGCGGGTGTTCGATCCGCATCAGTGCTGTTGCTGGTTTTGTGCCTTGCAGTCTCCGTACCACGCTCCAAGCAACAGGTTTGAACTGTTGGTTGTTGCATCCAAACTCAGACCAGCATCTACCTACTTCAGTCCCGTCAACAGAACTAGACTTTTGGCATCTTCTGTTCAATACTTTCTACGAAATTTGCAATAACCCTTTTCTCTCCACTGAAGCTTAGGCATATAATCATTCGTTACCATATCACCCCATTTTTTCACTACTACGTTCTACATGTAGGTCTCTTAATTTGTTCTTATGCCATGTGATACTTGTATTTTTATTTGTGCAATCTAGCAACGATTTTGCTACTACTTACGAAAACAATAAAACCTTTTTAATTTGCTTACTTAACAGGACTGCCCGGCCGTCGACCCCCGCTGCCGGTGCGTCAGGGACTTCATCAGTCGGAGCATCGTCTGCCAGCGGCTTGACTATGTTGACCAGCTGCCGGAGTTTGGTAGCTCGACGGCCGTCTACGAGTCGCTGACAATCAAGGACCTCACGGTGGTGCAACGCGTCCAGGCGCGCGCGTTCAACGGTCTGTAGTAAACAGAATCATGGTTTAGTTAGTAGTACTTGGTTACTGGTCTGATTTGTTTGTATTTATCTTGTATTTTTTTTAATTCTCAAATTATTTGAATGTTTGTCGTTTTAATGTCTCGGAATTTGTCTAACTCTAAGAATCTGTACGGAATTAACGTCGACTACAAACTTGTAAATGACTGTAGTATGTAGCTATGCTCAAATAACAACAGACAGACACAACGCAATAGGATTTCCAACATGTATTATAAATTTCGTTAATTATCGGTGTCACTGAATTAAAGCCAATTAAAATATAAACTAGCTAAACATAACCAATTACCATTTTATTCACTTCAGGTCTACGGGTGAACCGGTTAGACTTCCAATCGTTGTGCATCGAGGAGCTTGATGTGGACGCGTTCGTGGGACTCGATGCCTCTGAACTCACTGAGATCCACCTCGGTGATAACTACATCCGGACTGTTCCGGCAGGCACGCTTCGCAACTTGTCCAGGTTCGATTATGCTGCTCAGCTAAATATCTTTCGACGATATCGCTAAATCTCGCTCGGTCGATTTGTTTCATAGTATGAGGAAATCCAACCCCTATACCGAGACGAACTATTGTCCTCCTACCCTCAGCATTCTGATAGTTTACACGAATTTGTGACACATGATTTTGTGTTACCTGCATACGTTCCAGTAATCTCCGTAAAGAATCGTTTGTAGTTAAAATGTCTTTTTGATGTTATATAGTTAGTTTAGATTTAAAGCAATTTGATTTTATGTAGTTAGTTTCCGGTTTATTTGTGTGTGTTTGTCACCACCAGCAGCGTCACGGGTTTAAAATGTAGGCACAGGTAGGAAGTAGGAAGTTGCCATTTTCGGACAAAATTCTGACAGACAGTTGCAAATTTCCGACAGAGGACACCACAGGTGCTTAAAATTTTATTTTTAACCGAAATTTTCTCTAAATAAAGGATTTCAGACTCAAATTTTGCATTTATGGACCAGTTTTTTTTGACAAGAAAAAGATTTTCGCCAATTTCCCGACGTCCAAATATTTTGAGTGAGCAATTTGCCCCCCCCCCGTCTGCTCTCTTTGTCACGACGCCACAATTTGTCACATATATACGAGTATTACTAATAAAATACTTTGTTACTGTGTCAGTCTTTCGGTGCTCGGTCTTCAGCACAACGCGCTAACGGCGGTCGACCCCGAACTATTCAGCGATCTTGCCGGTCTGTCCTATCTGCATCTAGAAGGCAATCGGCTGACGTCGCTGCCGGATGGGCTGTTTGACGACCTCGGAGCGACTTTGCACGAACTTTACCTGTCCGACAACCAACTGACCGAGATATCAGCGAGCCTTCTACGCGGTTTGAGCAACCTGCAGAAACTGGAACTGAACGGAAACGCGCTGAGGTTTATCTAGGCCTAGGCCTATATATGATCAGCTTGTGCAAGTCTCCCAAATCCTTAATTGTCTGTCCAATGCAATGCATAGCATTGGATGCAATGCATAGCATTAGACAGAGTATAAAATCACCTTTGTGTCTGAGCGTCCGTAACTCGTAACCCCATTATGTTTAAGGCGCCATATCTCCGTAACGGCGCCAGATAGACAACCGGGAGTCGAATGGTCACGTGATCGACGACGTCACGTAACCCCAAAAGGTCAAACTCGTGACCCAGTTATATTTGAGGCGCAATATCTCCATAACAGTGCAAGATAGACGCATGGTGACGATGGACCTTTTATAGTAAAGCGCTGGTGACGAATCGAATGGTCTCGTGACTGACAATGTCTGTTGTTTAGTTAAAATAATACTGTTAATACAGAAGGTTGAAAGGATCATTGTTGCTGTACAATTTAAATTAAACTGTTTTATTTTTGTCTACCGGTCTAAACAGCTCACTGATTATTTTTATATGGATACTGTAAACTATCGAAATGCATTGGACAGACTCCGTGTTCGTATGAACATTACCTTGTTGTATCACAATTACGATATGCACTCCCTGCTTTGTTTGGATTCTTGTCCGCTAATTTAATCAACAGTATACATGCTACTCTTGAACGGTTGTATTATTAAACCTTAAACGGTTTGGTTTTATTGTTCAGCTAATATGCTTCAATTACATTATTAATGCCTGTTCGGATGGTTGACCTGTTTCACAATATGAAGAACCCTAGTCACTGCCTCTATGAGCTGTTGACCTCCTAGTCCTACGTTCAGCGTTCTGATATAGTCTACGTGTTACGTGGGCATGATTTTGTCTTTCCTGTGTGTGACAATAATTTCCATAAATAGGCCCAATTGTTTTTTTTTATTTTATGTCGTTGGCAAAAATTATTGTTTTTTAAATTATTGTTGCTGTGCTGTAGAACGGTGGAGGCGGGCGCGTTCAGCTGGTTGAACGCTCTACGCGAGTTGCAGCTTCAGGAAAATCAGATCGGCCCGGTCATCGATGCCCGGATGTTCGACGGACTCTCTCAGCTGGAAACCGTCGACATTTCCAACAACTTCCTGTCCGACATCGCTCCGGACACGTTCGCGCGCACGCCGCGGCTACGGAACGTTTACGTCGCCAACAACCAGCTGAGAACGTTCGACCGGACGACCTTCGCGAACCTTCCGCGTCTCGCGACGCTGAGGCTAGCCGGCAACCGGCTCAGAGATCCGCCGCACGGCTGGCTAGAGAACTCCACGTCGATCCAGAGACTTCACCTGCAGCAGAACCGACTCCGTACGATCAGCGCTGAAACGTTCCGCGGTCTCAGCAGGCTGCAGTCTCTCATTCTTTGTCAGAACAGAATCAGGCGGCTCGACGCCGTTAGCTTTCAGTCCCTGTCCGCTCTGTCGTCGCTGGATTTGAACGATAATTTCATCGAGGACCTGTCGCCCGAAATATTTCGTCAGAACGCGCGGCTCTCGTCTCTCCGTCTGCGCAGTAATCGACTTCGGACCGTCCCAGCAGAAGTTTTTCGCGATCTGTCGAGACTCCGCTATCTGTACCTGGCCGACAATCTGATAGAATCGCTCCAATACGCCGCTTTCACTAACCTGCGGTCTTTATCGTACCTCGAACTGTCCAGAAATCGTATCCAGACGATCGGCGATGACGCGTTCGTCGATTTGCCGAATCTGTTCTCGTTGCTGCTCGACAGAAACGATATCGCCAACGTGTCGGATTCAGCTTTTTCTCGGCTGCCGAACCTCAGAACGATCTATTTGAACGACAACTTGCTGACGACCGTCTTAAACGGTACGTTTACGAACTCATCGAAGCTGCAGCGAGTTTACTTGGCTAATAACCGACTGTCGTTGATGGAAGCCGGAACGTTCAGCGACCTGGAAATGCTGCAAACGCTTGACCTGAGTTTCAACAATATCTCGTACCTGCCGCCGGGTTTATTTGCTACCGGTCCCGCCCGTCTGAGGCTGTTAAACATGAGTTATAATATGCTCCAAGAACTAAACGCGGGATGGTTCCGCGGACTCGCCGGACTGTCGTCACTAGATCTAAGTTCCAACCGGTTAACGTCGCTGAGCGCCGAGAATTTTATCGACCTCGCGTCGCTCCGTTTGCTTCTGCTAGACAACAATCGTCTTTCCAGCGTGGAAAATGAGACGTTTTCCACGTTGTGGTCGCTGTCGGAGCTATCGCTGGCGTCTAATCAGCTGACGTCGTTGTCTTGGATCGGCAGCGGCTGCGTGCGGTCTTTGACCGAGATTGTCCTTGACAGAAACCTTATCGGTTCTCTTTTACTAAGCACACTGAGGGATTGCCGGTCCCTCACATCACTGAGTCTCAGACACAACCGGATAGAATCGATTGAAGCTAACGTTTCTATCGACGCCCTGCGGACACTTCGCCGACTCGACCTCGGCTACAATCGTTTGACGGGAGCAGCGTTGGAAGACCTCGGGACCCTTTTTCCGCACTTGGAGTCACTGAAACTGGACGGAAACGGCATTCTGGCGCTGCCGGAGTCCATGTTCCGGTCGGGCGGGTCGGACATCGCGGAGTTGGATCTGTCCAGCAACCGTCTGCAATCGGCGAACGTGTTCTCGTGTCTGACGAATCTCAGCGGTGTCGCCGTATTGCGAATGAACCGGAATCTCATCGATGCAATTCCAGAGGATCTCACAACGCGGCTGAGCCGGAGCGTCCGCGTGCTGTCACTTCGGTACAACCGCCTCACGACCGACGGCATCGAACCTCTGCGCAACTTTACCAAACTCACAGAGCTCCGGCTCGACGTCAACCGACTTACCGGACTGCCGGCGGGCGTCTTCGCACGGATGTTCCGGCTCCGCACTCTGACCGCCTCCGACAACCGGATACAGCGACTAGCCAACGACTCATTCCGCGGAGCCGCCCGGACTCTGACGTCACTCTCGCTGGCTGAGAACTACATCCACACGGTCAGCCAGATGACCTTCGCCAAGCTCACTGCCATCCGCCGTCTTGACCTGTCCGACAATCAGATCACTGAGCTGACGTTCCCGCCCATCATGAGTCAGCTGAACCAGCTGTCGGTCAGGATGAATCAGCTGACCGCCTTCCCTTCAGGACTGCGATCTTTGCCGCTCATCCAGACATTGGATCTGTCCATCAACCGGATGACTACGCTGCCGCTGGTCTTCATTCAGAACTACGCCACGGCAATGTCGGTCAACTTGGCCGACAACGCGCTGAAGGAGGTGGACTCAGTCCGTTTTGTCGGCCTCGCGGACCGTCTGGATCTCAGCGGGAATCAACTGCTTCGCATCTCCGCCGAGTCGAACATATTCTCAGCCATTCTAGTCGTCAACGACGTCGACTTTTCACGCAACCAGTTCGCCGAAGTTCCCGCCGTCGTCTACAACAATCTCGACGTCATCCGCAACAACCTGAGCTTCTATTCCAACGCCATCGAGCACCTGGACGCCTGGAGACTAGATGCGTGGACGGAGTCGAGGGTGAGAAGCCTCGTGCTGCGTCGCAACATCATCCGGGACCTGCCTGGCAATGTCACGCGGTCGCTGCGAGCTTCCCTGGTCCATCTGGATCTCAGAGACAACTTGCTCGAGACGCTGAACCAGTCGGACTTCGACGCGCTGGATCGTCTGGAACTGCTGGAGCTCATGTTCAATCACCTCGTGTGCGACTGCCGCCTGGCCTGGCTGCGCCTGCTGGCAGAGCAGGTGCGCGTTGACATGGCAACGTGCGCCGCGCCGCGCGGTCTCATCGGCCAATCAGTGCTCTGCTACACCGTCCACTATTGCGATGACGTCACTGATGACGTCAAGAACGTTGTATCAGCAAGGTGCGATTCCAGGTCATCGACTGCTACAGCCCGCAGCGTTAATGCCGTCAATACTGTCTTGCCTGCGTCGGTAGTTGTAATCGTTCTGCGATACTTTTTTCCACTTGACTCGCTGACTGTATAGACTAGCAGCTATTCTGCATAATTTTTACAGCCGTGGTTTAGAGGTGGATTTAGGCATGTTCAGCATGTTCGTCGGAACAGGGGCTCGCACAAATAGGAGCCCAAACCAGCAGCGCAACATTTTGTGGCTTTGTAGCATGTTGTCGTTGCGACAAGTAAATTGTTTACTACGTGCAGCACGACATTCTACGTATTGCGAAATCCCAGATTTACGACGTTACTTTTTAGCCGACCGTACTTAAGTAACGGTCGAGCTATTGGCATGGTTGTCGTCCGTCTGTCTGTCCGTCTGTCCGTCTGTCACGGATGTATTGTGGTTAAGCTTTAGGTCGTAAAGGAAAAAACTTTTTACATGAATAATTAGCCATGTGTGTTAAGGTTAGGCATGCGAGATTTCATCCATTTGGTGCACGAGGAACACTCATACGACCTTTCAGATAAGATAAAAATCATCGACCTTGGATGAACTTGGAGGACCATAACGCACTATGGTATGCTAATCGTGATTATCGTGTGATATTGTGGCTAAAAGGTAAGTTGTTATAGAACCGTCGGATAGGGCGGTGGCAACTTTCTATAGGCTGCCAATAGTAACCATGTCTCTATCTGCAGTGGTTTGGTTGCAATTTCCAATGGAAAATTTTGAGGTATAAGTGGTCGTATCTTGGAAACGGTGAGAGAATAGAAAATCGCGTAAACCCTTTTACGTAAGATGAAAATCATCGATCTTAAATGACCTTGAAAATCACTGACAGCCAAAACGGTCGATTATCCCAGTGACAGTGGGCTTATAGTCTTTAGTTCCTAAACAAAAAAAATTGTGTAAGGCTTTGCACATTTTTACCGAACAGGGCCTAATCAGGTTTAAAATCCGTTGCTATACGGCCGGCTTAAATTAATAGGCCGCCGCATTATGGGTATATTGCCCGTCTGTCCGTCTCTTCGTCTGTCTGTCTGTCTGTCTGTCGAGTACAGGCTCCTACCTCAAAAACAAAAAAAAACAGAATAACTAACATTGGCGTTGTACAGGGCAGGATCAACTGCGGTAACCAATTTTCCGCTGAAAGGTCAAAGTTCAGAGAGATTGCCGCATAATATGTCAAACACCGTATATACGTTTTCCAATTACATGTAGGCTAGAGTAGGTCATTATTTTGCCAAAAATGTTCCAGAACAGTTCTATACAACGTACGTAAACCACGTCATATTTTTAGCATTTCGTAATAATGCCAATTAAAAATGTTCTACGAGATTCGCAAAAATGTGTTTTTTTGCAACAGGTTACTTGTATTACTTAGGGGATGGCGTGTAGGCCTACATAACCACGGTTTAAGACGTGGAGTGACATTAACGTGTGCTTTCGCTGTTATACTTCGGGCTGATTTCGTGGATAATTTTGTCTGGACTTAACCGGTGAATAACTTAGAATGTTGCTTTGCGTTTGTTCACATGGATCGCGGCTTGTTGTTGTTGTTAGGCCTATCAACACTTGAATACTGTAGCATATGCATACATCAAATATTACGTTATTTCTTGTGATAAATATACGAGTATATCAGTAGCCATAAGCCTTACAAATCCAGGCCCGTCGAGAGCCACAGCGGGGCCCGAGGGTGAAAAATTCTCGCGGGGCCCCACTGGAAAGAATTTTTTAAAAAAAATTTCCTTTTTAAAATGGTGCGTTCAGGTGTACTTTATATTTATGAGTAACGGTGAGGCCCCCAAATGTCGCGGGGCCCAGGGTAACTACCGCTACCCTACTCTTTCCACGGGCCTGTACGAATCTAGTATTTAGCTTGTTTGTTTGCGGACGATATCTGTTAGCAACTTAGCAGCGATGTATGTAGAAATTAGTTTTAATTTATTAACCATTTCACAATTTTTGCTGTACAGTTTGACACGTTCTTTCTATAGCAGCGCGTCGTGGATCACGGCTTGTGCGGTAGCCACAAGCTGTTGTATAAGCGATGTGCCAAGTCAATGGGAAGGCCAAAATTTCGACCCCCCACTGCTCCCACATTTTTCAACCGATTTTAATGAAACTCAAAACCAAGAAAGATATCCGGCATACGACCCCAC